>RCNF010004446.1_pt1 | contig 12675 bp, 7 predicted proteins | sample 2041311 | NCBI WGS metagenome assembly RCNF01 (sample SAMN09708228, study PRJNA481090) | Marine sediment metagenome, whole genome shotgun sequencing project. | biome: marine sediment; feature: ocean; material: sediment; isolation source: Sewage treatment plant 2 marine sediment (STP2) ... | reverse complement strand
ATGGCAAAAGAAATTAGTAAGGTTGTAAAATTACAAGTTCGTGGAGGAGCAGCAAATCCTTCACCACCTGTTGGACCAGCTTTAGGTGCTGCCGGAGTTAATATCATGGAGTTCTGTAAGCAATTTAATGCTAGAACTCAAGATAAGATGGGTAAAGTATTACCTGTTGCAATCACCGTATATAAAGATAAATCATTTGAATTTATTGTAAAAACTCCACCAGCTGCTGTACAATTATTAGAAGCTGCGAAGAAAAAAAAGGGTTCAGGTGAGCCAAATCGAGACAAAATTGGTTCAGTAACCTGGGATCAGATTAGAACCATAGCTGAAGATAAGATGGTTGATCTAAATGCATTTAAAGTAGAGTCAGCTATGAAAATGATTGCTGGTACTGCGCGTTCAATGGGATTAAAAGTAAAAGGAAACGCTCCTGCTTAAACTTTATAATTTTATAGAAAATGACAAAAATATCAAAAAAGCGAAAAGAGTCAATTGCTAAAGTAGAAGCCACAAAAGCTTATACTTTAAAAGAGGCTTCAGCTTTAGTGAAAGAAATTACAACTGTAAAGTTTGACGCATCTATTGATGTTGCTGTAAGATTAGGTGTAGATCCTAGAAAAGCAAATCAAATGGTTCGTGGTATTGTAACATTACCACATGGAACCGGAAAAGATGTTAAAGTTTTAGCGTTAGTAACTCCAGATAAAGAAGCAGAAGCTAAGGAAGCAGGTGCTGATTATGTTGGATTGGATGAATACCTTCAAAAAATAAAAGGAGGATGGACAGATGTTGACGTAATTGTAACAATGCCAAGTGTTATGGGTAAATTAGGACCTTTAGGTAGGGTGTTAGGACCTCGTGGTTTAATGCCAAACCCAAAGACTGGTACTGTAACTATGGATGTTGCGAAAGCTGTTAAAGATGTAAAAGGTGGTAAAATTGATTTTAAAGTTGATAAAACTGGAATCATACATGCCTCTGTAGGAAAATCATCTTTTGATGCTGATAAAATTGAAGGTAATGCTCATGAATTGTTACAAACAATCATTAAGTTAAAGCCATCAACAACGAAAGGGACATATATTAAAAGTATTTACATGTCTAGTACGATGAGTCCGGGTATTGAAGTAGATGCTAAATCAGTTGATTAGCAAGTTAAAAGTTTAGAAAATTATGACTAGAGAACAAAAAGCACAAGTAATAGACGATTTAACGAGCCAATTATCTGATAATAGCACAATATATCTAGCTGATATATCAGGATTAGATGCATCAAACACATCAAAATTACGTAGATCTTGTTTTAAGGCTAACGTAAGATTGGCAGTCGTTAAAAATACATTGCTTTCAAAAGCAATGGAAAAATCTGATAAAGAGTTTGGAGAATTACCAGAAATATTAAAAGGAAATACTTCTTTAATGTTTTCTGAAATTAGTAATGCTCCTGCTAAAGTAATAAAAGAGTTCCGTAAAAAATCTGATAAACCTTTATTAAAAGGGGCTTATATTGAAGAGGCAATTTATGTTGGTGATGACCAATTAGACCTACTTGTTAATATTAAGTCTAAAGAAGAAATTATTGGAGATATTATTGGCTTATTACAGTCGCCAGCTAAAAATGTTATTTCAGCATTGCAGTCAGGAAGTAATAAGTTATCTGGAATTATTAAGACATTATCAGAAAAGTAAATTGTACACACATAAACTAATAATAAAAAATTAAATCAAAAGTAAAATGGCAGAATTAAAAGATTTCGCAGAGAAATTAGTTAACTTAACTGTAAAAGAAGTTAACGAATTAGCAGATATTTTAAAAAATGAATATGGTATTGAACCTGCTGCTGCAGCTGTTGCTGTAGCTGGACCAGCTGCTGGTGGAGGTGAAGCTGCAGGAGAAGAGCAAACAGAATTTGATGTTGTTCTTACAGCTGCAGGCCAATCTAAATTGGCAGTAGTAAAATTAGTTAAAGAATTGACTGGTTTAGGACTTAAAGATGCAAAAGAACTTGTAGATAATGCTCCTAAAGCAATCAAAGAAGGAGTTACTAAAGACGAAGCTGAAGGTCTTAAAAAATCTTTGGAAGAAGCAGGAGCTGAAGTTGAGCTTAAATAAGCTTACAAAAGCTTAAACAATTAAGGTTTAGGTCTTTGAACAATGAGTTCAAATGGCCTAGACCATTTTGCGTATATATTAGTTCTTATAATTTTATTAGGTTTTTAATTTAAAATTTCCTCCATTGTCAACAATAAAAAGTACCGAAAGAGCAAGCTTTGCAACTGCTAAATTAATTACTGATTATCCAGATTTTTTAGATATTCAAGTAAAATCGTTTCAAGATTTTTTTCAATTAGAAACGAAAGCATCTGAAAGAGGTCATGAAGGTTTATATAAAACTTTCTCAGATAATTTCCCAATTACAGATACTAGAAACCAGTTTGTTTTAGAGTTTTTAGATTATTTTGTTGATCCTCCAAGATATTCAATTAGAGAATGTATAGAAAGGGGTTTAACATATAGTGTACCGTTAAAGGCTAGATTAAAACTTTACTGTACAGACCCTGAACATGAAGATTTTGAAACCATCGTACAAGATGTTTATTTAGGAACAATTCCTTATATGACACATAGTGGTACTTTTGTTATCAATGGAGCCGAAAGGGTTGTAGTTTCCCAATTACACCGTTCACCTGGTGTATTTTTTGGGCAATCTTTCCATGCCAATGGTACCAAATTATATTCTGCAAGAGTAATTCCTTTTAAAGGTTCTTGGATAGAATTTGCTACTGATATCAATCAAGTAATGTATGCTTATATTGATAGAAAGAAAAAATTACCGGTAACAACACTTTTCCGTGCTATCGGATTTGAACGGGATAAAGATATTCTTGAAATATTTGATCTTGCTGACGAAATCAAAGTTTCAAAGAGCGGGCTTAAAAAGGTGCTTGGTCGTAAACTTGCTGCCAGGGTTTTAAAAACTTGGCATGAAGATTTTGTTGATGAAGATACAGGAGAGGTTGTTTCTATTGAACGTAATGAAATTATTTTAGACAGAGATACTATTCTTGAAAAAGAACATGTTGAGGAGATTCTGGAAGCAGATACGAAAACTATTTTATTACATAAAGAAGATAATCAAATGGGTGATTATGCAATTATCCATAATACTCTTCAAAAAGACCCTACAAATTCTGAAAAAGAGGCGGTTGAACATATTTATCGTCAGTTGCGTAATGCTGAACCACCAGATTATGAAACTGCCAAAGGTATTATTAATAAGTTATTCTTTTCTGAACAACGATACAGCCTGGGAGAAGTAGGACGATATAGAATGAATAAAAAGTTAAACCTTGATATCGCAATTGATCAAGAGGTTTTAACAAAACTAGATATTATTACTATTATCAAGAACTTGATAAAATTAGTAAATTCTAAAGCTGAAGTTGATGATATTGATCACTTATCAAACCGACGTGTACGGACAGTAGGTGAGCAGTTAGCAGGTCAATTTGGAGTTGGACTTTCGCGTATGGCACGTACTATTCGTGAACGAATGAATGTTCGAGATAATGAGGTATTTACACCGATCGACTTAATTAATGCTAAGACCTTGTCTTCTGTTATTAATTCTTTCTTTGGTACTAATCAGCTATCTCAATTTATGGACCAAACAAATCCATTGGCTGAGATTACGCATAAACGTCGTTTATCTGCATTAGGACCCGGAGGATTATCACGTGAAAGAGCAGGATTTGAGGTTCGTGATGTTCACTATACCCATTATGGACGTTTATGTCCTATTGAAACTCCTGAAGGGCCAAATATTGGTCTGATTTCTTCATTAGCGGTTTATGCTAAAGTAAATAACCTTGGATTTATAGAAACTCCATATCGTGAAGTTATTGATGGTAATGTTGATATACTTAAAGAGCCTATTTATTTAAGTGCTGAGGAAGAAGAAGAAAAGAAAATTGCTCAATCTAATTTAGATTTAGATAGTAAAGGTAATATTATATTAGAAAAAGTTGTAGCTAGGATGGAAGGTGACTTTCCATTGGTGACTCCTCAGGAAGTTAATTATATGGATGTTTCTCCCAATCAAATTTCTTCTATTTCGGCTTCATTAATTCCGTTCTTAGAGCATGATGATGCAAACCGTGCTTTAATGGGATCAAATATGATGCGTCAAGCAGTGCCATTGATGAGACCACAGTCTCCAATTGTTGGTACTGGTTTAGAGCGAAGAGTTGCGACAGATTCAAGAATCTTGATCAACGCAGAAGGTGACGGTGTTGTAGATTATGTTGATTCTGATAAAATAACAATTACTTATAAAAGAACTGAGGATGAAAAATTAGTAAGTTTTGATGAAGATCATAGAACTTACAAATTGATTAAGTTTAGAAAGACCAATCAGGGAACTTCAATAAACTTACACCCAATAGTTCAAAAAGGTGATAAAGTTATAAAAGGGCAAGTGCTCTGCGAAGGTTATGCAACTGAAAAAGGTGAATTGGCTCTTGGTATAAATTTGAAAGTTGCTTTTATGCCTTGGAAAGGATATAACTTTGAAGATGCAATTGTAATTTCTGAAAAAGTTGTTAGAGAAGATATCTTTACTTCAATACATATTGATGAGTATTCACTGGATGTGAGAGATACTAAATTAGGAGCTGAAGAATTAACAAATGATATTCCAAATGTTAGTGAAGAGGCAACTAAAGATCTCGATGAAAATGGAATGATCAGGATAGGTGCAGAAATTAAGCCTGGAGATATTTTAATCGGTAAAATTACCCCGAAAGGAGAATCAGATCCAACACCAGAAGAAAAGTTATTACGTGCTATTTTTGGGGATAATGCTGGAGATGTTAAAGATGCATCATTAAAAGCTTCACCTTCTTTAAATGGTGTTGTAATTGATAAAAAATTATTCCAAAGAACAATAAAAGATAAGGCAAAAAGGAGCCAAGACAAAGAAGATATTGCTAAACTTGAAGCTGAATTTTCATTAAAGTTTAGTAATTTAAGAGATAAATTAGTTGAAAAACTATTTACTTTAATTAATGGTAAAACTTCTCAAGGCGTACTGAATGATTTAGGTGAAGAAGTATTCCCAAAAGGTAAAAAATTCACCTTGAAAATGTTAAATACTATAAATGATTTTGAATATTTAACAAAAAAAGGAATCTGGACCACTGATAAGAAGATTAACAAATTGGTTAATCAGTTAATTCATAACTATAAAATTAGAGTTAATGATTTACAAGGTTCGTTGCGAAGAGAAAAGTTTACAATTACGGTAGGTGATGAGCTACCAGCAGGTATAGTAAAACTTGCTAAAGTTTATATTGCTAAAAAGCGTAAACTAAAAGTTGGTGATAAAATGGCGGGTCGTCATGGTAATAAAGGAATTGTTGCAAGAATTGTTAGGGCAGAAGATATGCCTTTCTTAGAAGACGGAACTCCTGTTGATATTGTTTTAAATCCTTTAGGTGTACCATCGCGAATGAATATTGGGCAGATTTATGAAACTGTATTGGGCTGGGCTGGTCAAAATTTAGGTCAAAAATATGCAACACCAATTTTTGATGGTGCATCTATAGATCAAATTACTGAATTGACGAAGAAAGCTAATGTGCCAGAATTTGGTCATACCTATTTATATGACGGAGGAACTGGTGAGCGTTTTGATCAACCTGCAACGGTAGGGGTTATTTATATGATCAAATTAGGTCATATGATTGAAGACAAAATGCATGCACGTTCAATTGGTCCTTACTCATTAATTACACAACAACCTTTGGGTGGTAAAGCACAATTTGGTGGACAACGTTTTGGTGAAATGGAAGTTTGGGCACTTGAAGCATATGGTGCATCAAGTACATTAAGAGAAATCTTAACAGTTAAATCTGATGATGTATTGGGTAGAGCAAAAACTTATGAATCTATCGTAAAAGGCGAACCAATGCCAGAACCAGGATTACCAGAATCGTTTAATGTTTTAATGCATGAGTTAAAAGGACTTGGCTTAGACGTTAGATTAGAAGAATAATAAATAAGATGTGAAGGTTCTCCTTCACATCTTTTACAATACATTTTTACATTTAAATTGATTGCATTAAGATATCATGGCAAAACAAAGAGATAAATACACTGTAAAAAAATTCAATAAAATTTCAATTGGCCTAGCTTCTCCAGAATCAATTCTGGAAAAATCTAGAGGTGAAGTTTTAAAACCTGAAACAATTAATTACCGTACTCATAAACCAGAAAGAGATGGTTTATTTTGTGAACGTATTTTTGGCCCTATCAAAGACTTTGAATGTGCCTGTGGTAAGTATAAAAGAATACGTTATAAAGGTATTATATGTGACCGATGTGGAGTTGAGGTTACTGAAAAAAAAGTACGTCGAGATAGAGTAGGTCATATTAATTTGGTTGTACCTATTGCACATATATGGTATTTTAGATCATTACCTAATAAGATGGGATATTTATTAGGATTACCATCGAAGAAATTAGATATGATTATTTACTACGAACGTTATGTAGTAATTCAACCAGGAGATGCTAAAAATATCGAAGGCGAGCCATTACAAAAAATGGATTTCTTAACCGAGGAAGAATATTTAGATATTTTAGAATCTATTCCACAAGAAAATCAATATTTAGATGATACTGACCCTAATAAGTTCATAGCTAAAATGGGAGCAGAATGTTTGATTGAGTTATTATCGAGAATAGATTTAGATGAACTATCATATGAATTAAGGCACAAGGCTAATACTGAAACCTCTAAGCAGCGTAAAATGGAAGCGCTAAAGCGCTTAAATGTTGTTGAGGCATTTAGAGATGCAAATCTAAATAGAGAAAATAAACCTGAGTGGATGATCATGAAAGTAGTTCCGATCATTCCACCGGAATTACGTCCTCTTGTTCCTCTTGATGGAGGTAGATTTGCGACTTCTGATTTGAATGATTTGTATCGAAGAGTTATTATTCGTAACAATCGTTTAAAGAGATTGATGGAAATTAAAGCTCCAGAAGTTATTTTGCGAAATGAGAAACGTATGTTGCAAGAATCAGTAGATTCTTTATTTGATAACACCCGTAAATCTTCAGCGGTTAAAACGGAGTCTAACAGACCATTAAAATCATTGTCTGATTCGTTAAAAGGTAAACAAGGTCGTTTCCGTCAAAACCTACTAGGTAAACGTGTTGATTATTCTGCACGTTCTGTAATTGTTGTCGGACCTGAGTTAAAATTATCTGAATGCGGTTTGCCTAAGGATATGGCAGCTGAATTATACAAACCTTTTGTAATTAGAAAATTAATAGAAAGAGGTATTGTAAAAACAGTAAAATCTGCGAAGAAAATTATTGATAAAAGAGAGCCGGTAGTATGGGATATTTTAGAAAATGTTCTAAAAGGCCATCCTGTATTATTAAATCGTGCTCCAACATTACACCGTTTGGGTATTCAAGCTTTTCAACCTAAACTAATAGAAGGTAAGGCAATACAATTACATCCATTAGTATGTACCGCATTTAATGCGGATTTCGATGGTGATCAAATGGCAGTACATTTACCATTAGGACCAGAAGCTATATTAGAGTCGCAATTATTAATGCTGGCTTCTCATAGTATTTTAAATCCGGCAAATGGATCTCCTATTACTGTACCTTCTCAGGATATGGTTCTAGGGTTGTATTATATGACTAAGGAACGTAAGTCAACTAAAGAATATAAAGTCAAAGGAGAAGGCACAACGTTTTATTCTCCGGAAGAGGTAACTATTGCATTTAATGAGAAAAGAGTTGATTTAAATGCGGTTATTAAGGTTAGAACTAAGGACTTTAATAAAGAAGGAGAACTCGTATCTCAAATAATTGAAACTACTGTCGGTAGAGTATTAATTAATGAGGTTGTACCTGAAGAAGCAGGATACGTTAATGAAGTTTTGACTAAAAAATCATTACGTGATATTATTGGTCATGTACTAAAAGTTACGAATGTACCGACTACAGCAGAGTTCTTGGATGCCATTAAAGGTATGGGATATTCGTTTGCTTTTAGAGGTGGCTTATCTTTTAGTTTAGGAGATATAATTATTCCTGAAGAAAAATCTTCTATGATCGATGCAGCCAATGATCAAGTTGATACTATTACAGCTAGTTATAACATGGGTATGTTAACTAACAAAGAGCGTTATAACCAGATTATTGATATTTGGGGATCTACAAACAATAGATTGACAGAACTATCCATGAAGCGTTTAAGAGAAGACCAACAAGGATTTAATTCTGTTTATATGATGCTTGATTCTGGTGCAAGGGGCTCTAAAGAACAAATTCGTCAGTTAACTGGTATGCGTGGTTTGATGGCAAAACCAAAAAAATCTACTGCCGGTGGTGGTGAAATTATTGAAAACCCAATTCTTTCTAATTTTAAAGAAGGATTATCAATTCTAGAATACTTTATTTCTACACACGGTGCTCGTAAAGGTCTGGCAGATACAGCGTTAAAAACTGCTGATGCTGGTTACTTAACTCGTCGTTTAGTTGATGTATCTCAAGATGTTATCGTTAATGAAGTAGATTGCGGTACCTTAAGAGGATTGGAAGTACATCCGTTAAGAAAAAATGAAGAAATAGTTGAATCATTAGGAGAAAGAATCTTAGGAAGAGTATCTTTAAATGACCTTCATGACCCATCAACAGATGAGATTATTGTAAAAGCTGGTGAAGTAATTGATGAAGATATCGTTACTCAAATTGAGAATTCTCCGATTGAAAGTGTAGACGTTCGCTCTGCTTTGACTTGCGAATCTAAAAGAGGAATTTGCTCTAATTGTTACGGACATAGTTTATCAACGAAAAAGATGGTTCAAATAGGTGAAGCTGTAGGTGTAATTGCAGCACAGTCAATTGGTGAACCTGGTACACAGTTAACATTGCGTACGTTCCACGTTGGTGGTATTGCGGGTAATATTTCGGAAGAGAGTAAGCTTCAAGCCAAGTATGATGGAGTTATTGAAATTGAGGACTTAAATACGGTTGAAGGATTAGACAAAGATGGTAATAAAGTAAACATTATTATTTCGAGAACTTCTGAAATTAAAATTATTAATAAGAAAACTGGAATAACATTGAGTACAAATAATTTACCTTATGGTTCTCATCTTTTAATTAAAAATAAAGCTGCTATTAAGACAGGTGATGTTATTTGTCAATGGGATCCTTATAATGGTGTTATTGTTTCAGAGTTTAAAGGTAAGATCCTATTTGAAAATGTAGATCAAGGGATAAACTATCAAGTTGAAATTGATGAACAAACAGGTTTCCAGGAGAAAGTAATTTCTGAATCTAAAAATAAAAAAGTTGTACCTACTTTACTTATTGAAGGTGCTAAAGGAGAAATACAGCGTTCATATAGTTTGCCTGTTGGAGCTCACTTAATAGTTGAAGATGGAGAAAAAATAGAAGCAGGTAAGATTTTAGTAAAAATACCGAGAAAATCTGGTAAAGCTGGAGATATTACTGGAGGTTTACCTAGAGTAACTGAGTTGTTTGAAGCACGTGACCCTTCTAACCCGGCAGTTGTTTCTGCAATTGACGGTGTTGTTTCATTCGGAAAAATTAAACGTGGTAATCGTGAAATAATCGTAGAATCTAAAATGGGCGAAGTTAGAAAGTATTTAGTAAAACTTTCTAATCAAATATTAGTTCAGGAAAATGATTATATAAAAGCTGGAATGCCTTTATCTGACGGAGCTGTGACACCTTCTGATATTTTAAATATCAAAGGCCCATCGGCTGTTCAAGAGTATTTAGTTAACGAAATACAAGAGGTTTATAGACTTCAAGGTGTGAAAATTAATGATAAACATTTCGAAGTGGTTGTACGTCAAATGATGCGTAAAGTGAAGATAATAGATTCAGGCGATACAACTTTCTTAGAAAGTCAGTTAATTCATACTAATGAATTCCTTCAAGTAAATGATGCTATTTTCGCAATGAAGGTTATTGAAGACTCTGGTGATTCTGAGAATTTAAAGGCTGGGCAAATTGTAACATCTCGCGTATTGAGAGATGAAAACTCAATTTTACGCAGAGCCGATAAAAATTTAGTGGAAGGCAGAGATGCTATTCCTGCTACAGCAGAACCTATCTTACAGGGAATCACAAGAGCATCGCTTCAGACAAAATCATTTATTTCGGCTGCATCCTTCCAGGAAACGACCAAAGTATTAAATGAAGCTGCTGTAAGTGGTAAAGTTGATACCTTAGAAGGTCTGAAAGAAAATGTTATTGTTGGTAAGAGAATACCAGCAGGTACAGGTATGCGAATTTATGATAATATGATTGTTGGATCGGCAGAAGAAATGGCGGAAAATATATAATTATGTCAGAAGATAAGAAAAAACCAAATCAATTGAATATTGAGCTAGATGAAAAAATTGCTGACGGGACCTATTCCAATTTAGCGATAATTAATCATTCAGTTTCTGAATTTGTTGTTGATTTTGTAAATGTTATGCCAGGTACACCTAAGGCTAGGATCAAGTCTAGAATTATTCTAACACCACAACACGCTAAGCGTTTTATGAAAGCCTTAGCTGACAATGTGGGTAGATTTGAAGAGGCTCATGGTGAAATAAAAGATTATGAGCAACCACCGATTCCTATGAATTTTGGCCCTACAGGTCAAGCATAAATAATCTTAAAACGCCGAACATTGTTCGGCGTTTTTCTTTATTTTAGAATATGTTTCTTAAAAAACTTTGGCGGTATCCGTTAATATTCGGCATGTTAGGTGCTTTTATTGGGCTTGTTTTGCGTTATGCTTATACCGGTGCAATTTCAGGATTTCCTTTCAAGAATGTAATGCATTCACATTCACATGTTTTATTACTGGGTTTTATCTTTAATGCGTTGTTAATTTTAGTATGGACAAACTTTACGAAAGGAATTGATAAAATCTCCTATAGATATTATGTTGCATTGCAAGTTTGTATCGCATTTATGTTAGTGACGTTTATTCTTCAAGGATACTCTTTCTTGTCAATATTGTTTTCTACGTTGCATTTGTGGATAAGCTATATTTTATTGATTAGATTATGGAGACAGCTTAATGATAATAAAACTTTAAATACATTTATTAAAATTGGAATTGTCTTTCATTTTTTATCATCTGTCGGTCCCTATGTATTGGGCCCTTTAATGATATTAGAAATGCAAGCTTCTGCTTTGTATGAGCAGTCAATATTCTTTTATTTGCACTTTCAATATTTTGGTATTTTCTTTGTCTGGATGCTAGCGGTATTATTACAGAAAACTGCTGTAATCCTGAGTAATAAACAATTAGTGATCATAACTATTAGTTTAGTATTACTTTTTGCTCATTCTTTAGATTACAGTTATGATCATTGGTCAATTAATGTAATTGGGGGCCTTGGTTCAATATTATTGTTAGGAGTGCTTTTGAGCTTTAAGAGGTTTTTCCAGAAAGGACCAGGGGTTTATAAGTTTATTTATATCATCATTCTTTTCATTGCGTTAGTTAATATAATTGGAAGTATTCCTAATATAGCGAACAGAGTAGTTGAAAGCAGACTACTATTAATTGGCTGGTTACATTTATTATTTTTAGGCTTATATGTGCCGTTTATCTGGGTGTTGTTAAAGCGAAATATTAGTTTGTTAATTTGGGTTATATATGGTTTTATGTTTACTATAACTGAAATGGTACTGATATTTCCTGCTATAGTCACCAAATGGATACCAATTCCGATTATGTGGTTATTATTTTTAGCATATACAGGAGTCTTTCTTTGTATTTGGGTAGTCCATACCCAACTTCTTTTTGAAAAGAGAAATGATTTAAATTAAGAAATATACAATACTATAGGTTTGTTTTTTATAGCTTTGCCAGCTTACGAATTCTTGGAAATAATGTCAGTAAATAAGTACATTCTTCTTGTATTTTTAGTTTTTAGTAATACTATAATTATTGGACAAACTGATACTATCAATCTAAAAGAGATCATGGTCTCTACAAACAGAATTTCATTACCTTCATTTAAATCTTCCAGAACAATTAGTATAATTACACAAGAAGAAATCAATAGGGCAACGGCTTCTAATGTTGTCGATCTATTACAACAAGTAGCTGGAATTGATGTCAGGCGCCGAGGTATTGATGGTACACAATCTGATTTATATATTCGCGGAGGCAATTTCGACCAAACGCTGCTTCTTATAGATGGAATCAAAATGGATGATGCTCAAACAGGCCATCATACGATGAATGCTATGTTGGCAATAGAAAATATTGAAAGAATTGAAATTCTGAAAGGACCTGCCTCCAGAGTTTTTGGGCAAAATGCCTTTGCTGGAGCCGTTAACATTATCACTAAAAGAAACGTCTCCAAGCAACTAAAGGCTGGGATATCTTATGGGTCTTATGAGAATTTAAAAGGAAGTATAGGCTTAAGAGAGCCATTTAAAAATGGAGATGTACAACTTCATTTACAAAAGCAAAAGTCTGATGGTTATCGGTTTAATACTGATTTTGATAATACTTCATTATTTTTTAAAACAAACCTTAGTAATTACCAATTGCTGGCAAATTTTAATGAACGAAAGTTTGGAGCCAATGGTTTTTATGC
>RCNF010003106.1_pt1 | contig 12675 bp, 12 predicted proteins | sample 2041311 | NCBI WGS metagenome assembly RCNF01 (sample SAMN09708228, study PRJNA481090) | Marine sediment metagenome, whole genome shotgun sequencing project. | biome: marine sediment; feature: ocean; material: sediment; isolation source: Sewage treatment plant 2 marine sediment (STP2) ... | reverse complement strand
GACGCCGACGCAATCGCCGCAATGGGCTGGACCGCGGTTCGCCTTTTGGTCAGCTGGTCGCGCGTCGAGCCCGCCCCCGGACAATACGACGAGGCCTATCTCTATGAAGTGGCCGCGGCCGTCGCGATGCTTCGTGAACGGAACGTCTATACGATACTCGACCTGCACCAGGACGCCTGGGACGCGTCGCTGGCGGCGCCGCCAGACGAGGTCTGCGAAGGCGATTCGGTGCCGGCAGGGGGCTGGGATGGAGCGCCCGCGTGGGCAACCTTTGACGGCGGTGCGGCTCGCTGCGAGAGCGGTGGGCAGCGTGAGTTCGGTTCGGCCGTGCGCGCGGCATGGCGCTCTTTCTTCGATGACGTCGAAGGTCCGGGCGGGGTCGACCTCCAAACGCGCTACATCCAAATGTTCGCGCACCTCGTGTCGAGGTTCGCCAACGACGATGCGGTGGCCGGCTACGACCTCATGAACGAGCCCAATGCGTTCGACCCCCCCGACCAGCCTCTCCTGAGCGCCTTCTACGAAAACGCCCTCACGGCGATGCGGCAAGCCGAGCAGGCCGTCGGCGCGCCGCGTCGCCTGTTTCTCTTCGAGCCAACCGCGGGCTGGCTGCTGGGCTTTCCGGCGCCGCCACCCTTCGAGCACGACGACCAGGTGGTCTATTCGCCCCACATCTATCAAGGAGGCATCAGCGGCGGCACGCTCGAGGACGGGTTTGCGCGCGCCGCAGACGAAGCTTCACGTATTTACGGCGGGGCACCGGTGCTCACCGGCGAGTGGGGCAGCGACCCCGACCGCGCGGCCGCGCCGGACGACGATTACTTCGAACGCCATCTCGCCGAGCAGGACAATTACCGCTTCGGCGCGACGATGTGGACGTGGAGGGAAGCCTGCGGCGACCCGCACAAGTATGCGCCGGCCCGAGACGGCATGGTTCCCCAAGTCTGGGGCTTCTTCGAGGTCGACTGCGTCACCAACTCAGTCACCGGCCCACGCACTGCGCTGACCGACGTGCTCCAAAAAATGACCATTCGCTACGCGCCCGGTGCGCTCAGCTCGGTCGAATGGTCACGAGACGACAGCGCGCTCGACGCGGCCGACGACGATGCGCCAGAGGGCAATCAACTCGAGGCTTTCGTGCCGACGGATGACCCCTCCTCGGTGCAGGTCGAGCTAGCCGGTTTGGACGCGCTCGAATCGACGCCGTGGTTCAGAGGGACGCTCTTCCGCGCGCGCGCCACAGGCGGCCCCTGGTCGATCCGCATCACGCGGTGAACCAAGCGCCCAGTCCGCAACACGCTGCGCGTCGCTAAGGTGCGACCAGTCTGGACTACGCCAAGGAAACGGATGGAATTCGACGCGATCTCCTATGCGCTGGTGGTCGAAGTGGCCAGCCAGAACGATGCTAGGCTCGCGCCATGAGCATCAAAGTCCACCATCTCAACTTCTCTCGCTCGTTGCGCGCTCTTTGGCTCCTCGAAGAGCTCGAGCTCGACTACTCCATCCAATCCTGGGAGCGCGACGAAAACTTTCGGGCTCCCGCAGCGGCCGCTGAGGTTCATCCGCTCGGTCGCTTTCCGATGGTCGAGGTCGACGGGCGGGTGCTCGTCGAGTCGGGCGCGGTGCTCGAATACTTCGCGAACCGCGAAGGAAAGCTGAAGCCGTCCGACGAGGCCGAGAAGCTCGAGTGCACGATGTTTCTACACTACGCCGAGGGCTCGCTGATGCCGCCGCTGCTGGTGAACCTGATCTTCGCGAGGCTCCGGTCCGCGCCGATGCCCTTTTTCATCAAGCCCATCGCACGCGGCATCGCGGACAAAGTCGACCAGAGCTACACGCGCCCCGCGCTCGACCTGCATCTCGGATTCGTCGAAAAGACGCTGTCCGAGCGTCCGTACTTCGCCGGCGACGACTTCTCGATCGCAGACATCCAGATGTTCTACGGAGTGGAAGCCGCCCTCTCCCGGGCGTCGGGCGAGCGCCCCAACATGGTGTCGTGGCGCGACCGTGTCACCGGCCGGCCCGCCTACCAACGCGCAGAAGCCAAAGGTGGCAAGGCGGTGCCTCGAAGTTGAACGCCTTCGACGGCGGGTGGCTCACGAGAAGCGAGCGTAGTACTCGGCGATCTTCGGGTGTTCTAGAACGTGGTCGAGGTGTTCGACGAGCTTGGGCGCCAGCTTGTCAGGGAGATCGGCAGGGACGTAGTCGAGGATGCCTGCGCGGAGGTTGCGGACCCAGACCATCACCTTGAGGTCGGCCACTGTCAGCCGTCCGTCGGCGAAGTACTCGCCGCCCCGCGCTTCGAGCATCGCTTCCAAGCGCCGCAGGTAGAGCGCGATGGGTCCGACGGCGAGCGCCTCGCGTGCGGACTTCTTTTCAACCTCGTCCTTGATGGACATCGTAACGATCTGTTGGGAGACGATGTCTTCTACCGCATCCATCGTTTCATCGCAGTAGGCCGCCTGAAGCGGGTCGGCCGGATAGAGGCCGGCCAGCTTTCCAACATAGCGGTTGATGGTGTTGCACTGGCTGAGCTCGACGCCGTCGATCTGAAGCAGCGGCACCCGCCTAAAAGGATAGCTCCCGCGCTTGGCGCCGAACTCCTGAAAGCTAATTCGGTCGTCTTCGAAGTTGACGCCGCCGAGGTGCAAGGCAAGCCGCGCAGGCTCCGCGCGACCCCCGTGGATGTCGAAATAGGTGAGCTTCAGCTTTGGCATGGTCGAACTCTATTGCAAAGCGTACCAGCGTCACGGCGAACACCGCAACGACCGAGTCTGGCTGCACAATCGCGGGTGGCTTTGCGCCCGCAGCTACAGTGCTGACGCGATGAGTTGCTGCGTTTCGTCGGCCAATCCGTCGTGGGCCAGGATACCCCCGTGCGCGGGCATCATGATGGCCACTGGGCGAGCTCGAAGCGCGTCTTGCATTGTGCGCAGGACGGCCCGCTTATCCGAAGTGATGAACTTCAAAGCCAAGCCGAACACGCGGTAACCCGGTGCGCTCTTCGTCAACTTCATCAGCAGCTTGACGGGTACCGCTTCTTCCACTCGGCCTGACCCAAATGGTGAAAGCCGTTGTTGGCGACCACCGACTCGACGGTGCCAAACACTTCAAGGTCGGTAAAGGCGCCTTCCGAAAGTCCATACGGCGGGCTCAGCACGAGGAGCTTGTCTTCATCGTACCGCGCGACGAACGCATTCGCAGAGCCAGAACCGAACGCGTACGTGTACGACAGAATCCCGGCATCCCTGTCCAAGACCGACCAGCCGTTCGGTGTCTGTTCCATGAGTTCGCCTTTCGAGTAATGCTGGGCCGGCACCAGCCGAGCGGACAAGTCGAAACCAGACCGATCGTGGAAGCACTGTCAGAGGTCGCCGATCTCTTTCTTCGTCCGACCGTCCTTGGGCTTGAGCGTGCGTGCCTTCTGGTAGAAGTCGCCGCTCATCTCCCACTCCTGCTCGGCGGCGGTGATCGCGGCCGTCACTTTGCTGCTCTTCTGAGCGACCCACTGCGTGCATTCAGCCAGATTGCGCGAGATGCTTTTGGTCCCAGTGATCCAATGCACCGACTCCGCAAATCGGTCGGTTCCTCGGCGAACCGTCTCGACGTCCAGCCGTTCCTTCATTCTCGCGCTAGGGCGCGTTTCGATGATGTACGTGCGCCCCGCCGTGACCTGCGCGTCGATTCGCTCCGCTTTGACGACCCGCTTGGCCGCTAGAATGTAGAACTTGTGCTTCCCGGGCTTGATGACCATCCCTACGTGGCTTCGGCCTTTGTGCAGCGGCGCTTTTCGTCGATGACCCGAAATTTCACCGAGCCCATGAGCGCGCGGTTGCGCACCAATACCAGCACCGCCTTGCCCTGCGGCGCGACATACGATTCAGCGGACGATTCCTCCGGCTTCTGCGCATTGCCGGGTGTTCCCATCGCTACCAACATGCAAACCGAGCACGCAACCCAAGTGAACAGCACTGAAGCCTTCATCGAATGACCCTTTCCACGCAGTCTTGCGCTGAGGGACTATATCGCGTTTCACCACGCTTTGACGGGGTCTCCTCGAAGTGCTGGCAACATCGCGCGCGAGGACTGGTATGGTTCTGCCATGAGCGGGGACCTGCGCGCGCGGCTCGCGCATGAAATTCGCCGAGTCGACTGGACGCCCCTAGGACCGCACGCCCAGCGAGGCGGCATGATTCTCGTCGACCCTCAGCTGGACCTGCTGGAAGTCGCGGTCGCCGTCGCCCGGGACGACAGCGAGCGAGTGGGACGCTGGATGAGGGAGCGGCAGCTTCGCAAGCCTACCGAGGCCCAAATCGAAATCTGGCAGAACGAAACCGGGGAGCGGTTCACTATCGCGATTGTTCAGCCTTACGTCCTCGCACAGCGCGAACCCAGCCGCCCCTAAGTGCGCCCCAGCGGTGACGTTTCCGCCGAATGGGTGATCCGCCAAAAGAAAGCGGCGAAGGGAACAGTTGCCTAGCCGCGGGAGAACAGGATGGAGTACAAGGGCAAGGTGATCGAAGGCGGGGGCACGAGCTTCGCCGTAAAGCTCACCCGACGCGCGGGTGAACGCGGAGCAGAACGCTCGAAAGGAGATGCGATCTCATGAAGGAATTGACTAATAGGCTCACCGAGGTTCTCGGTCCGGCTGGGTCTAGCGCCCTAGGCCATGCCTTGCTCGGGCTCGCGATACTCATCGTCGGTCTCTTCGTCGTCAAGCTAGCTTCCAATTTGCTGAAGAGGCTGCTCACAAAGGTTCCTGCACTTCACCGAACACGGGACGATGGGAGCGTCACGGATTTCGCATCGCCGATCGTGTCGCTCGTGAAAGCAGTGCTCACAATCTTCGTTCTCATCGCGGTGCTGGAACACTTCGGGCTGATGAACGTTCTCGATCCGCTGAAATCGATGGCAAGCAAGTTCGCAGCCGCAGTGCCCAACATCATCGGTGCCGGAGTCATCGCCTACGCGGGCTGGATCATCGCGAAAGTGCTCGCGCAATTGGCAGGCGTCGCGTTGGAAAAAGTGGATGAACGGGTGGCCGAACGCACAGGGAACGACGAGATCAGCCTCGCGAAGTTTGGTCGGGCTCTGGTCTTCGCCGTCATCCTGCTCCCGGTCATCGTTTCTGCGCTCGGCGTGCTGGACATTCCCGCCATTTCGGTCCCGGCGTCGAACATGATCGAAAAGCTCATGGCCGCCGTGCCCAACATCATCGGCGCGGCCATCATCCTCTTGGTCGTGTATGTGGCGGCCAAGTTCGTGATTTTCGTCCTCAATGGCCTCTTGGAGGGGATGAAGTTTGACGCCTTACCCGAAAAGCTTGGCATCACGGGCTTGTTCACGGAGTCGTTCACGGCAACGCGGCTCGTCGCCATTGCGATCATGTTCTTCTCGATGTTGGCAGCCGCCGCCGCCGCTGTGAACGTGCTGCAAATCGAGGTGATCTCGGATGTATTCGCCTCGGTGCTGGAGTTCGGTGCTGGCTTGCTCATTGGCGGAATCATCCTGATCATCGGCAACTTCCTCGGCGCCTTGGCCTACGAGAAGCTGACCGAGCACGGAAGCCCGGGCCTCGCCAACATCGCCCGAATCGCAATCCTCGGCTTGGTGCTCGCGATGGGCCTCAAAGCCATGGGCCTGGCCGACAACATCGTCAGCATGGCGTTCGGCTTCACCCTCGGCAGCGTCGCCGTTGCAACTGCGCTGGCGTTCGGCCTCGGCGGTCGTGACGCGGCAAAGTCCATCGCCGACGACTGGGCTCGAAAAATCAAGGAGCGGTAGCGCCGCACCCCCTGCAACGAAAAGGGACACTCTCCGGGTGCGTAGCACCCCGAGTCTACACCGTTTCTCAGGCAAAGATCGCAACGACCTGGGTAACAACATGCTGCGATCTTTGCAGCACGAAGCACATGATTTCGTGATGTTACGGGGGCGGAGAGTGTCCCCGCACCGGCGGCGCAATCCTCTAGCTCGCCAGGGATGTCCCAAACCGACCCAGGTTTTGCGCACAAACGCGAAAGCCCCTCCCGTGAAGGAGGGGCCTTTTCAGTTCGTCCGATGTTCCGCGCTCGTCAGCTCTCGAGCCGGCGGCGGCGACGCAAAAGGATCCCCAGGACACCAAGCGCCAGCAGGATGCTGCCGCCATCGTTGCTGCTGCTCACCGTGCAGCTCTCACATCCAGAGGAAGAGCTGCTCGGTGGGGGCTCCGTGCCACCGGTTCCGCCTTCGCCGCCAGCGCCACCACCGACGCCGCCAGCGCCACCACCGACCCCGCCAGCGCCACCGTCACCACCGGCGCCGCCCACACCACCATCGATTGGGGGCTCGATCGGGATGTCGCTCTCTACAGAAATGGCGAACCGACCGTTGCCACCGGTTTCGTCGCTGACCTCATTCCAGACGCTAAACACCGTCTTGCCATCCGGCGTAGGTCGAAGCTGGGACTCCATCTCTTCGAGCTCGTTGAACGAGGGTGACTCGGCGCCAGCTAGCAGCCGGTACGGCTCATAGCTTACGCCCTTGTCGGTTGAGCGCGTGATGAAGACGTCGAGATCGTCGGCACCGCCCAAGTGTTCGTAGATGTTGGTTTCGGTACCCCAAGCTACAATGAAGGTGCTGGGGTCACGGCAGTCGCTCGGTCGCGTGGTCGTCGCGTCGTCCGGATCACCGGTTGGGCATCCCCGTCCGTTGCCAGGTGTCTTGACGATGCGCGGCTCCTTCACGTTCACGCCCTCGTCCGACAGGCCAAGCCGCGTTGCAACCTCCACAGTGCTTTCGGAGGTCAGGTCGAGCGGCGTGCTCCAGGTTGCGCCACCGTCGGTCGTACGGCGAATCCAGAACTGGTAGTTCTCGAGATCGGTGAACCGAGCCACGGCCCAGTCGGGCGTGTAGCTGTATCCGAGGGCAATGAAGTCACCCGAGATGGCACCGCGATGGGCGCGGGCATCTTCCACGTCGTTGTCGCCGGTTGCCGCCTCGAGATCACCGCCTTCTTCGGTTTCCGCACTCAGGTTGATTCCAAGGGAGTTCGCAAATGCGCCCGAAGGCAGCGGCCCTTCAACACCGCGGATGTAGCATCCATCGAGCTCGTCGCCTGGGGCCATCGCCGTTGGCACGTTTACCGGCTGCACGAAGTCGGCGGGCGTGAATCCGGTCGCCGAGCGGGCGATGATGTCCGAGGGACCGCCTTGGTCGAACTCCCCTTGCTTCCAAAAAATGAAGAGCTTGATGCCGGAGTTCATTCCTGGCGTGCCCTGTCCAAAGAAACGCACTCGCCTCGCGTTCTCGTCGGGCTCAGAGAGAATGCAGCCGACGCGCGCCGGGTCGGTCACATCGGGATAGACGTCGCCGTTCGGGCTCACCCGGCACTCGCCGGTTTCCCCGCCAGCCCCGCCAACGCCACCAGCTCCACCAGCTCCGCCAACTCCGCCAACGCCACCAACTCCGCCAACGCCACCAGCTCCGCCAACGCCGCCAGCTCCGCCAACGCCACCAACGCCACCAACGCCGCCAGTTCCGCCAGTGCCATCATCAATCGCGCAGGTCATCGGCGGCATTGCGAATGGGAACGAATGGAAGCGAATGTACTTGCCGTCGTCGATCCCCTCGGTGCCCTTGGTTTCCTCATAGGCGAGCAGCACGGTGCCCCCGATCAGAGCGAGGTTGGCCCGCGAAGCGCCCTCCTGTCCGCTCTCGGCATTGGGGTCGGGATCTTGGCCCGAGTCAATCTTGGTGAAGTTGTTCGTGATGCGTATCGGCGCGGGGAAGTCGTTGCTAGCATCGAATGCTGCCCTCGCGAGATATGTGTACCAGACGTCGGTGCCCTTCGAGACCTTGGCGCCTGAGGCCCCATCTCCCGGGCCTTCCGCTTGGCCGAGCTGAAGGCCTAGGGGATCCTCCTGCCAGGTCATGACCCAGGCCTTGTCGTTGCCTCGGTTCACGTCCTGCTTTGCATCCCGGAGTCCGCTCGAAAGTCGCTGCGCGGTCGACCACGTGCCTCCGTTGTCGAGGGAGCGGCTGGTGTACATACAACTATACGGGATCTCTCGCTCGTCCAGCTCGAGGTAAGTCACAGAACCTTGCGTCGCTGGATCGCAGAGTTTGTCCGCCCAGGTAATCACCACCGCTGGACCGTTGCTGAAGATGTTGGGCTTGTCGGAGTCGCCATAGTAGGGCAGCTCGCCTTCCGCGGGCCCTTTCCATGCCGTCGAGGCCGATGTCTGACTCGCCGTGTTGGCAATGTTGATCGGCGCCGACCAATTCGCAGTGTCGCCACAGTCGCCCATGTTGGCGTTGCAGCGTCGGACGTAGATGTCCCGAGCTTTGCGTTCGGCCTGGGCCTTCACGTCGTAGATCAGCTCGTCCGATCCGGCGTCTCCGTAGGCCGAGACGAGCCAGCCGCTCCCGAGGCGGACGAGCTTGATTTTGGCCGTCAGATCGCCAAAGTCAGGATCCTGATCGTCCGTGAGCACGATGGAGGGGCCGACGTCGAGTTGGGTATCGGCTTGCGCGACCTGCGCAACGCCGAATGTAACGAAACCGGCGATGAACAGAGCCGCAAATTTAGTCATGGGATCTCCCCTTCGCGTCACAATTTAAGCAAGGACCGGGCCATGATGCATCGAGTGCCTACTCGTAGGACGGGAAACGCAGGATGCGTCCGTAAATCGCGGAGGCGAATGTGCTCAGTCCAGGGAGTTCAAAACCGTGCAAAACCAAGGTGGACGTGCAACGCGTTCGTAATGGACTCGGCAGACGCAACGTTTTCAGCAGTCGGCCTGATGCCCCGCGACGAAATGCCACATTGTCCAGTCGACGCCGGATCGGCAGCTGCGGAACCCATTGCAGTTCTTGGTCGGGGCGACTGGATTCGAACCAGCGACCTCATGCTCCCAAATCACTAAAGGTGGGTTTTGGGCGATCATCGAATTCCCTGCAAAACACAAGGCATTCTCAACCTTAACAACAACCTAGCCGCATCGTCATGTTCAGGATTTGTCATCCCATATCACGTGATTTCAGATCGCGTGGTCAATATTTGGTCAACGAGAGGCTCATCTGCACGAGTCGGGAGCGCGGGCCAGCAGCTTCGTTCTGTCGAGGCGCTGCGACCGACTGCAACACCGCATGGCACCGAGCGAGGAGAACCACTTCGCCCCTTTTCTTGGTGCCCAACATCATTGGTTGCGGGGGCCCGTTACGCACAGCGTTGTCCGGTGGACTTTGGGGTGGCGATGGAGGCAATGATCACCGCTTAGCGACCCCCAAAGACACATAGCGATCGGCGAAGCGGATGCGTTTGTTTGCCGGTCTCTTGGCCCATCGGGCTCATGTTGAGGGCCCAATTGCGCGATACTAAATGTTATGTTGCGTTGGGCGTCGCGCGGAGAGGGCGTTTGTTTTTGCTAGGCTCACCGTCTTGCCCTCACTCACCGCCTGAGGGTCGGTGTCGATGGTCAGGAGCCCCGGGACCTTCACGATCTGTATTCGCATCGTGATGCCGGTGAGCTCGAGGGAGGCCTTGTTGATCCGCGCGATGCCCTCGGAGCTGTACCAGAGGGCCGCGCCAGTATACGTCGTGACGACGACGGCCCCGCCAGTGAGCGTGACGTCGAGACCCGCATTGACCTCGTCGCGATTGCCCGCCCAAGCCGTCGCAGGAACGAGCAACACGCCCAATAGCAAAACCAGCCAGGTTTGGCGCATGGCGGGATACCAACCGAAAAGCCTGGCGTCGCCGGCGCAAACTTTGCCCGGATCAGTATCGTAACTACTTGTTCCCTGCGCGCGCCGCCTCGAGGCCCTCGATGATCTTGTCAACGCTGAAGCTACCCGGCGATTGACGCGGTGGAAAGTCCAGGAACGTCTTCAGGAACTCGGTCGCGATTACGCCGGCAGCGCTCAACGTGTACATGCGTTTCGTCGCCCACATGCCGTAACCGATCGACTCGTCCATCGCTCGCTCGAACGGATCTGCACGAAGGTCGACAACCGACGGCCAGCCTAGCGGCGTGTACGGATTTTTCCAGACATCGAAACCATGCGCTTCCTGGATCATGAAGTGGACCTTGAAATCTCCATGGCGAATGGCTGCTAGTTCACCGACATCGGTGAAATAGAATACTTCCTTCCGCGGTCCGTCTCCTTCGCCGCCGGTGCGGAAGTAATCGAGCATGTTGTAGCCGTCGAGATGAACCTTGAATTTCTTCCTGTTCGCACGATAGCCATCGAGCAGCTTCTCCTTGATTTTTGGCTCACCGGCAGCAGCCAGCAGTGTGGGGAGCCAGTCCATGTGGTGCACGATTCCGTTCACGACCTTTCCGGCTGGGAATTTTCCGGGCCAACGAACGACAGCAGGGACACGGAAACCGCCTTCCCAGGTAGTCGCCTTCTCGCCGCGGAAAGGAGTGGTGCCGCCATCGGGCCAGGTGAAAACCTCGGCGCCGTTGTCGGTCGACCACACGACGATCGTGTTTTCGGCAATGCCCAGTTCGTCAAGCAGATCCAGCATTTCGCCAACGTGCCCGTCGTGCTCAACCATGCCGTCCGGGAAGATGCCGTGACCGGTCACGCCTCTGGACTCCTCCTTTAGGTGCGTAAACACGTGCATACGAGTTGCGTTGACCCAGACGAAGAAAGGTTTTTTGTCAGCATGCGCTTGCTTGATGAAGGCCTTGCTCGCTGCAAGGAACTCCTCGTCGACGGTCTCCATTCGTTTGCTGGTGAGCGGCCCCGTGTCCTCGATGCGGCCGTCGGCGTACGAGTGGATTACACCACGCGGCGAAATCGCCTCGCCTAACGCACCCGTCGGGAAGTCAGGCAGCTCCGGTTCCTGTTCAATATTCAGGTGATACAGATTGCCGAAGAACTCATCGAAGCCGTGATTCGTGGGCAGGTGCTCGTCTCGGTCACCGAGGTGATTCTTGCCAAACTGACCGGTTGCGTAGCCGAGCGGCTTGAGCAACTGGGCAATCGTCGGGTCTTCCCGTTGCAGGCCTTGCGGCGCTCCTGGCATCCCGACCTTTGTCAGTCCGGTACGTACCGGGATCTGTCCCGTAATAAACGATGCCCGACCCGCCGTGCAGCTTTGCTCGCCGTAATAGTCAGTAAATGACAGGCCTTCTACGGCGAGACGATCGATGTTGGGTGTCTTGTAGCCCATCATGCCACGGTTGTTGTGGCTGACGTTCCAGTATCCAACGTCATCTCCCCAGATGATCAGGATATTGGGCTTATCCTGAGCTACTGCGGCGCTCGACGTAAGGATAAACCCTATGCCGAGCCATGCGGATAGTCTGAAAATTGTTTTCATTGTTCCTTTCCCTTGTATTTCTGTCTACGCGTTCGTTGTTAGGTCACTTCCCTACGGGTAACCGCTCGCGTAACATCGGCTAAAGGCCGACCGGGATCTGCAACGAGATGTTGAGGCGATACGCGTGCTTGACCGCTGGCTTGACCCAACGTTTCGTGAAGACCGAGGTCTGGTACTCCCCGTAGAAGTTCAGCGTGTACTTGGGCTTGAGGAGAACGTAACCGACACGAATGGGAATGGGAGTCAAAAACGCCTTGTTCCGCCAGTCGTAGCGGGCCTGCATGTCTCCGTTTTGGATGTAGGCTCCTTTTCCGAGTTGCACTGTGAGGAACGGATTGATCACCAGGTCGTTGGCGAACACCGTATTCGGCCTGCCTGAATCGATCTGCCCAAACACCTGCTGCAGGAGCAGCCCAATCAACACGCGATCGTTTGCCAGCCGCTGGATGAGCGCGGTGGCGAGGCCGTATTGCCACTGCCGAGCGCCCGACGGTCCCAGCTTTGAGGTGGTCGCGGGCGTGACGATGTCGGGTCCAATTCCAAAGCGACCGGTGCCCCATTCCACCGGTACGATGAGTGCAAAGATGTCGGTGGGGCTCAGCCCCCATGTGCCGTCTGCCGATTCGGAAAGGCGAATCGTCAGGCGCGGTAAGATGGAGATCTTGCCGGCCGGAATTGGAGCCACGAAACGGAACTGAAAAAAGCGGCGGTCACCCGCCGGCCTCGAGCCATAGTAGCGAGGGTTGCCTTGATAGGCCCACTGCAGCGACCACTGGGCCGCGGTACTGTCAACGGACATCGATTCGCGACTTTGGCCGCCGCCCTTTCCCTCGGGCTCCTCGCGCCCCTCCGCGAGCTCGGGTGCGATCGCCTCGTCGACCCTGAGCTCTTCGTCCGGCGTCTCGTTGTCTTGCGTTGCAGGCTCCTGCGCGGATGCCGCGGTTGACCATGCGATGACGGCAACGGTGAGAATCATCCTCATGGCGTCCGACGCTAACACAAATCTAGAAGCATGCTCATCGCCATGGCGAGGCCAAATGAATTCATCGCTTGGTTCGCACTCACGAAGAGCGAAGTGTATCCCACAATCGTGGTCAACGAGCACAAGACGACCGCCTACCAGAAAGGCGCACGGCTGTCGTGATCGGCTCCTTGTTCCCGGCTTCCTCTTCGAGACGGTAACGCCTCATCACGTTGATCGAAGCTCGGCCTTTCTTTTCGCCTGAAGCTGAAGAAGCGTGGCCCGCGGCGCAGACAGCTTTGAGAGTCGAGAGACGGTCTTGTTGTCCCCCGGCTGCTTGGGCGCGACGATCATCGGGAGCGGACAAGGTGTGCGATGACCCGCCTCAGCTCGACCGCGT
>RCNF010001793.1_pt1 | contig 12675 bp, 11 predicted proteins | sample 2041311 | NCBI WGS metagenome assembly RCNF01 (sample SAMN09708228, study PRJNA481090) | Marine sediment metagenome, whole genome shotgun sequencing project. | biome: marine sediment; feature: ocean; material: sediment; isolation source: Sewage treatment plant 2 marine sediment (STP2) ... | reverse complement strand
GGTGGATATCTACTCAATAATGACAATCTTGTGCAGGCAAGGTTTTATTTTGGTGGTTTTGGCAACAGAGGAATTGATAATGATGAGATAAGACAATATCGTAAAGTTTTCCGATTTCCAGGTCTTCCAATTTACAGTCTTGATTCAGATAGATTCCTTAAAATATTGATTGAAAATGATTTTCCACCGGTAAGATTTGGTAATTTGGCTATTGGTGATCAGTTTATAAATCATATTGATTTTGCAATTTATTCGCAAGGAATGATGACGAAAAATTCAGTTCTTGGCAATTATTGGATAGATTTGGGTGCACAGTTAGATATTAAACTGAAGCACTGGTATAATTTGGAGTCTACCTTTTCAATGGGAATTGCAAAAGTCTGGTCTGATAAGATGACTGATTGGGAGTGGTTTCTATCTCTCAAATTATTGAGGGATTGATTATACTGTGCGTAGCGATTTAATATAGCGAGGTACTTTTATAATTGATTTATAAATAAATGAAATTTTCTGAATTTAAAAAAAATATTGATGATGGGATTAAGAATACTGTTTCAGATGAAGAATCATCAGAAAAAGTAAAACACCTTGAAGCAATTCTTAATATTGTCAACACAATAAACCGTTCGCTTATTATTGAAGATGTCCTGGAACTGGTTTTAAAGAATGCAATCCGGCTTACAAACTCTGAAAGAGGATTTATTGTACTGCAGAATGCCCAGGGTAATCTCGATTTTAAAATCGGTTTAGATTTAGAAAACAATCCCCTTCCCGAAAACCTGTTTCACATTAGTAACTCTGTTGTTGAAGATGTGTTTTACCACGGTCAATCAATTTTTATTGAAGGTGCACAAAGTGATGCTACTTACGATCCATCAAAAAGTATTTTAAAGCTTGATCTTCAAACCATCCTTTGCTCACCACTAATAACCGATGGGAAAAAAATAGGTGTTATTTATGTTGATAGTAAATATCTTCAAAAAATAAAAGTTAGAGAGATAACAGGGACTTTCGAAATTCTAGCCGGGCAAGCCGCAACAGCAATAAGAAATGCACAATTGTACGATGGGCAGGTAAACGCTTACAACGCTCTACAGGAAGCTAACAACCAACTTATACAAGCAGAAAGAAAAGCACTTAAATCGAGTATTGATTCTGAGATTGGTCAATCTCTGCAAGGGCTTGTTCATCTTGCTTTGCTGGAAACCGAAAGTACGATGAGGATGATTGAAAAATCACAGCCGGAGTAACTACAGGTAAAACCGATTCGGTTCTTTTCGATAGATTAAAACTGAAATCAAAAGTAGCGATTGACAGCATAAGGAATATTCAAAAGTATGCACAGGTCTTGCTCGAAACTTCAATAATTAATTTGAATAAAGATAGTGGAGACCTTAACAGAACAATTCAATCGGTTATTAAATATTTAGTTCCGATGAAAAAGTATGCATCTTTAACATTTAAGAATGAACTTAATAACCTTCCCCTGTGTAATTATGATTCGGAACAGATACAGCACTTACTGGTTCAACTTTTTACCAATACTGCAGATGTAAAAAAGAACGCAACTATTTTAATTAAATCTTATTCCCGTGATGATAAGAATTATGTTGAGGTTGAAGATGACGGTCCCGGTTTTCCTCCAGGCATGAGTTCAGATTTTGTGGTTGCCGATGGAACTAACAACGGTGGCTACGGTTTAGTCCTCTGTAAAAGTATAATTGAAAGACACAACGGCGATATAAAAATTCTTCCCACGCAAAAAGGAGCTGCTGTACAATTTATGTTACCGGTAGAGTGATTATGTCCGATTCTTTAATTAAATATCTACAACTGTTTTACTCCTCCATGCGTTTCCCAATACAAGTGCTTAATAAGGATGGGAAAATAATTTTTATTAATGAATTGTTTATAAGTCAATGGGGATATTCACTTTCAGAATTGAGAGAATACTCTGCCTTTAGAGACCGGGAATTGGAAAAAAAGGGTGTGCAAAAAATCATTAAAGAAGTTTTCGAACAAAAAAAATACTCATCAATTGATAACTACTCTGATTCCTTACTGATTAACCGCGATGCTGCTGTTCCTTTGCTGCGAACAAACATTTTCCCTCTTTCCTTCGAGGGTGAGGATTATGTGGTTTTACTTCACGAAGACCAGACTGAAATGATTTTGGCAGAAGAGGAAATTAAAAAAGCCAGGGATGCCAATAAAGAATCTGAACGTTTAAAAAATACTTTTTTAAATGTCCTTTCGCACGAACTTAGAACCCCCCTTAACATAATTCTTGGTTATTCAACTATTATTAAAGAAAACCTTAAAGATAAAATTAATAGCGAAGATATAGTCTATTTAGATAATCTGTATTCAGGAGGCGAAAGACTTTTTAAAAGCATTACGCAAATGCTGGAATTTGCCCAGATTGAAGCAGGCAAATTTCAATTAAATATCGATACATTCGACCTGCAAAATCTCTTCAATAATTGTATTATTCCTTATAAGAAAAAAGCTTTAGAAAAAAGTCTCGATTTTAAAACAAACTTTGTTGATGACAGTGTGTTTGTAGAAGTTGATTTGCAGTGTGCCGAAAGTGTTATTAATAACCTGCTGGATAATGCGGTTAAATTCACACAGCAAGGTTTTATTGATGTTGAAGTTGGGCTGCTAAAGGATAGAGGACTTGCCATTTGTAAATTGAAGGATACAGGCACTGGAATTTCAACAAAATATTTAGACCATTTGTACCAGCCGTTCAGCCAGGAAGACCTTGATGTGGGTAGATCTTTTGAGGGAAACGGGCTAGGTCTTGCATTATCAAAAAGATATATAGAAAAAATGGGCGGCTCACTACTTGTTGATAGTATTAAAGGAGTTGGTACTACATTTACATTCACTCTTCCACTTGCAAAGCAGCCAACAGTTACCCATATTGAAAAAAAGCCTGAAGAAACCAATGGTGTTTCTAAAATACTAATGCTTGATGATGCAGGAGAATCGTACGATTTAATTAAAGCATTCTTAAAAGGTGCTTACGATATTTCGGTTTATAATTACAGGAACTTTACTGAAGAGCTTGTAAATGAGAAAAATTACCAGCTTATTGTTTTCGATATAACCAAAAACTTTTGGGACAGGGGTTTGGACTTATGCAAACGGGTTAAAAAGAATGATTCAGCTAACAGACCGGTTATTATTCTTTCCAGTGAATTTATAAATGAAAAGATACAACAGTTTTATAATGCTGGAGCCGATGAGTTCCTTGTAAAACCATTTTCAAAAAGTGATCTTGTTAATCTTATTGAAAAGATAACTACTTAAAAAATTCACTGCTGCCTTCCTATCTTCTTTTTAGAGAAACACAAATTACATCGGTTACTTCAATTTATTACTTAACAGGTGCAACTGTTAAATTCTCTTCTTATTTTTATTAATGAAAAATAAAACTATTTAAATTTGTTTTCCGGTTATTAATAACTATCATCATCAAATTGAAAACTGAATGAATCTGAGAGAATTCAGAAAGAGAATTAAAGCAGAATCTAATAAACAGCAAGCTAAATCTTTGCAGTGGTTCTTCAAAACCGGCGTGGGGGAATATGGAGAAGGTGATGTTTTTGTAGGAATTAAAATGCCTGTGCAAAGAAAAATTGCAAAGGAATTTAAAAACCTGAACTTCGATGATATTAGAGAACTTATAGATTCAACAATTCATGAAGAAAGAATGATAGGGCTTTTGATTTTGCAGGGTAAGTATGAACAAGGAGACGAAAAAGAAAAGGAAATAGTTTTTAAATTTTATATTCGAAACAGGAAAGGAATAAATAATTGGGACCTGGTAGACATATCTGCTCCTAAAATTGTAGGCGAACATTTGTTGGAACGGGATAAAAAATTGTTGTATGAATTTGCACGCTCAAAAAATTTATGGGAGCGTAGAATAGCAATTTTATCTACTTTTACTTTTATTAGAGCAGGAAAGTTTGGAACTACTTTAAAAATCTCGGATATTCTGTTAGATGATGATCACGATTTGATTCATAAAGCTGTTGGATGGATGTTAAGAGAAATTGGAAAGAAGGATTTAATTGCCGAAGAAAAATTTCTTAAACCACGGTATAAAAAAATGCCCCGCACAATGCTCCGTTACGCAATAGAAAAATTTCCTGAAGTAAAAAGAAAAAAATATTTATTAAGTAAAATATAAGAGAAATGAAATGAAGGACAGAACTAACATTTCGAGTGGCGCTATCTGGGAAGACGAGGTTGGATATTCCCGTGCTGTAAAAATCGGAAGAGTTGTAGAAGTTTCAGGTACATCTGCAATCGATCGGGATAAAATTATTGCCGCTAATGATCCGTATCAGCAGACTAAGTTTATCATCCGGAAAATTGAAAGAGCAATAAATGAAGCGGGTGGCTCCCTTGAAGATGTTATAAGGACGAGAATTTATGTAACCAACATCAAAGATTGGTCGGCTATAGGAAAAGCGCACGGAGAGTTTTTCAGGAATATAAAACCTGCTACAACAATGATTGAAGTTAAATCTTTAATTGATCCTAATTTTGTTGTGGAGATTGAGGCGACAGCAATATTACCTGAATAATACAACCATTGTTAGTTTAAAATCCTTGCAAATAGTGTTGCATACATGATTCGGTAAATATCGGTATTATTTGTTTTACCTTTCATCAGTTCGGCATTAAGTCCTTCAGCTTTAGCTACAACAGAGCCGCAAACATCTCCGTAAGACGACCAGGCAACTGAAAACGGAAAAGTATTTCCTGATTTATCAGGCGCAGATATGAAAGGCAGAGTTCCCTGCCCATTCTTTCCATCTAGGGGAGCACCGTTATTTTCTGTTAACGGAAGCGGCAAATCCGGGTTCATATTTTCAACCGCAGATCCACGCAATTCCAAACCTCCTGCCTCACTATCTGCTGCAGTAATTAATAATGTATTAGGGTTTTGCAGCAGGAAATTATATGCAATCCCTATTGCATCATCGGCTCTTTTTAATGCTTCAAATAATCCGTTGGCATTGTTAGCATTTCCAAAATTATCTGTACCCTCTTCTTCTACTACAAGAAAGAAATTTCCTTCCTTTTTAGATAAAAATTTTATTGCCGCGTTTGTCATCTCGGCTAAAGTAGGTGCAGTTGTTTTATAGTTTGGCAAACCAAGTTTGTTGAGTTCCTCTTCCGATTTATCATTAAAAGTATGATGGAGTGCAAATACGCCAAGGATTTTTTCTGCGTTTTCGGGTAAGTTTAACAATTCGTCCCTATTATAGACAACGTAATATCCGTTTTGTTCAGCGCTTTCAATTAAGTTTAAACCATCTTTTCTTTTGCCGGGACCATGCCTTCCCTCAACTCCTTTTGGAATTAAAAGCTGCTCGCCACCCGAAAGTATTAAATCAGCACCCGATTCTATAATTTTTTTTGCAATATCTTCATCATTCTCCCTGGAAACATCGCTGGCAACAAAAACCCCGCTGCCGGGTTCAACTATAGTACCCGAATTAATTATTCCGATATTTATTCCATTATCCCTGGCTTCCATCATTATACTATTATTGTAACCGGAAAGAGAGGTTAAAGGTTTAGTTCCATCCATACCGTAAGAATCATAATCGACTTTAACACCGTAGGCATGGATCGTGGCACCAGCCTGCGAAGAAGCAGTGAGAGTGTTCTTAGTATGCCCCTGGTACAATCCGATATGCGAAAGTCTATCCCAGTTTAATGTTCCATCCGTTCCGTAGTATAGTATCCTGGTTGCATTCCACATAGCCAAAGATGTTCCATCGGGATGAATAAAAATTACGTTACCGGTAGGTATATCTTGGGCACTCGTGGTGTCGTACCTTAGTACACTAACAGTTATGAATATCAAAACTAATACAATAAGTGCAGCAGTAAGTGAGCGCATTCAATTCTCCAAAGGTAAAAAATATTTTTAGGGTGAAATAAATATGATAAATTCCTATCAGAAATAAAATTGCTGGCTGGTATTTTCATCTGGTATTTTTTGGTTTGATCTAAAAACTATAAATTAGTTTTCACTTAGAACTATTTTGTAATATTCAGATACAATCTTAAATTTAACTCCAAATTTATTATAAGTTGCAATAGAATGATATGGATGAAAAAGAACAAAACGTAATAAATAACAAGTCATCAATCTTTTTTACTGATGGCAAAGCCCCCGATTCATATTCAATCTCAAATCAATTTGCCGAAAATCTTGAATTCAGATTGGTAAGAGATAGAATTACTGCTTCCGGCGATGATGCCTATTTTGCTCTCTCCCTGGCAGTAAGAGACCGGCTTGTAAGAAAGTGGCTTAGAACACAGCGGCAATACTACCAGCAGGATGTTAAAAGGGTTTACTACTTATCGCTCGAGTACTTGATGGGAAGACTGTTGGGCAACGCACTTATCAATATGGATTATTATGATGAGTGTTATAAAATTCTTAAAGAGGATGGCTACAGTTTAGAAGAGATACGAGATTTTGAACATGATATGGGTCTGGGTAATGGCGGACTGGGTCGCCTTGCTGCCTGTTATCTCGATTCGATGGCAACATTGGAATTACCAGCATTTGGTTACGGCATAAGATATGAGTACGGAATTTTTGAACAGGAAATTGAAAACGGTTTCCAGGTTGAGTATCCTGATAATTGGTTAAGTGATGGAAATCCCTGGGACATTATGAGGAGGAGACTCGAGTTCCGCGTTAAGTTTTATGGAAAAACAAGAAAAGTAGAAACTGAAAACGGCGATTATAAATTTGAATGGATTGATACAGAAGATGTATTGGCTATGGCTTATGATGTTCCTATTCCCGGCTATGGAAACAATACAGTTAATAACCTCAGGTTATGGGAAGCGAGAGCTTGCAAGGATTTTAGTTTTAAAGATTTTAACGCAGGCAATTATGTAGCTGCAGTGGCAACCAAAACAGATTCGGAAACTATATCAAAAGTACTCTATCCAAACGATTCATATCTTGAAGGTAAATTTTTAAGATTGAAACAACAGTACTTTTTTGTTTCTGCAACTCTTCAGGATATTATACGAAAATATAAAATTAACCATGACACCTTTGATAAATTTGCAGATAAAACTGCTATACAACTGAATGACACTCATCCTGTTATTGCAATTCCTGAGCTAATGAGGATTTTAATTGACCAAGAAAATTTTAGCTGGGATAGTGCATGGAAAATTACATGCAAAACTTTTGCATATACAAATCATACAGTTGTGCCGGAAGCTTTAGAAGAATGGTCGCTGCAACTGTTTGAAGAGTTGCTGCCAAGGCATATCCAGATTGTGCACGAAATTAATCGTAGATTTTTAGAATACGTAAAAGAAAACTATACAACCGATAAAAAGATTTTAGCAGAACTTTCAATTATAAAAGAAGCACCGGAAAGAACCGTAAGAATGGCGAACCTTGCCATTGTTGGAAGTTTTGCCGTTAACGGCGTTGCTGCTTTACATACAGAGATTATTAAGACAAAGATTTTCCATCACTTTAATAAAATCTACCCTGGAAAATTCCTTAATGTTACAAATGGTATAACACCACGCAGATGGTTAAAGACAGCGAATCCTTTCTTATCCAATATTATAACTGATAAAATTGGAGATGCATGGCTTAAAGATCTGGAAATATTTAAACAGCTTGAATCATTTGTTGATGATGAAGCCTTCCTGGAAAGTTGGAGGAGCGCTAAATGGCTCAACAAAAAATTATTAATTGATTATATAGAAAGCGAACATAACATTACCATTAATCCGGAATCAATGTTCGATGTCCAGATAAAAAGATTTCATGAATACAAGCGCCAGCTTCTTAATATTTTTCACGTTATTACATTGTACAATAGAATTAAAAATAATCCTGGAATAACGATGGTTCCGCGCACTGTTATTTTCGGAGGCAAGGCAGCCCCTGCTTATTTTATGGCTAAGCTTATCATCAAACTTATTAATTCTGTTGCTGATGTAGTTAATAGCGATACTGAAGTGGGAGATAATTTGAAAGTCGTCTTCCTTAAGAACTATTCTGTTACACTTGCAGAAAAAATTATTCCTGCTTCCGATTTATCTGAGCAAATTTCTATGGCTGGACTGGAAGCATCAGGCACAGGAAATATGAAGTTTGCGCTTAACGGGGCATTAACCATTGGTACAATGGATGGTGCTAATATAGAAATAAGAGAAGAAGTTGGTGAAGAGAATATTTTTATTTTTGGCTTACTAGCAGATGAAGTTGTTAAGCTTAAAGAAAACGGATACAACCCGCTTGAGTACTATGAAGGTAATAAGGAACTGAAAAAAATAATTGATATGATTAGCTCTAATTACTTTAACGCCAGCGAACCAGGGATTTTTCAACCTATAATAGAAAAACTATTAAACGATGATTATTACTGTTTGTTTGCTGATTATCAGTCTTATATCGATGCCCAGGATAAAGTAAGCGAACTGTATATGAATACGAACGAATGGACAAAGAAAACGGTGCTTAATGTTGCACGCATCGCTAAGTTTTCAAGTGATCGCTCAATAAAAGAATATGCTGAAAAGATTTGGAAGGTAGAACCTGTAAAGATTATTACTACATAATAGTTGGAATCATATTGATCAGCAGAATAATCAAACTCTATACTTTTTTAATTAATAATTTTAGTCAAAACAAAAAAGGAAAATGAGTTACCAAATTCACACTAAAGCTGGAATTGGACATGTCCACTTAACTGTTTCCGATCTGGAAAGAGCGATTGAATTTTATAATGAAATGCTGGGTTTTAAAGTTACGGCAAGATTTGGAACTGCTGCAGCATTTCTCTCTTCCGGAAGTTACCATCATCATATTGGATTGAATACATGGGCGGGCGAAGATGTAACACCCCCTCCTCCGGGACATTCAGGTCTTTATCATTTTGCGATTTTATATCCTAACAGGAAGGAACTTGCAAAGGCATTTAAAGTTCTCTGGGAAACAAAATACCATATTGAAGGTGCCTCCGATTCCGGAATTTCCGAATCAGTTTATATAAAGGATCCTGATGGAAATGGGATTGAATTATACTATGACCGATCCCGTGCGGAATGGCCCGTTGATGAAGATGGAAATTTGGTTCATCTAACTAAAGCGCTCAATTTACCGGATCTCCTTTCAGAATTAAATAATAGTTAAAATGTTTTGAATTTATTTGATTATTAACTATTTTCGATGTAATAAGTAAGCAATTACGTAATAGACAACATAATTATAATGACAAATTTATTCGCTTCCGGTCCTCTTATGCTTGGTCCCCGGTTTAAAAAAATAGGTGAAAATCTTACCTCGCAAGTAGGGAAAATTTGTAAGGATTATAAAGTAGATGTTGAAACAAGGTGGATTCCAGTAATCTCCGCACTTTATGATAAAGGCGAATTCAGTGTTCAATCACTGGCTGATTATTTAGTCATTACACATCCAGCAGTAGTTCAATTAACAAACCAATTGCTGGAAAAGGGCTTCATCAAAACAGAAAAACTTATAGCTGATAAACGGGTTACAATTATCAGCATTACTGAAAAAGGCAGAGAAAAATTCGAATTACTTAAGCCGGTACTTAATGAAATTGAAGCATCAATTAATTCCCTGGTTAGTGAAACCGGCTATGATGTTATGGATGTAATATCGAAACTGGAGAAATCCATTTCCCCTGATAAACTAATTAAAAATATTTCTGATAAAATTAAAAAGAAGCAGCTTCATGAAGTGAAGATAATTTCCTATCAAAAAAAATATAAAAGCGATTTTAGAAAACTTAATATAGAATGGCTTAAGAAATATTTTACAGTTGAACCTACTGATAAGAAAATAATTGATTCGCCGGAAGAGGAGATAATTAATAAGGGCGGTGAAGTATTTTTTGCACTCCTTAATAATGAAGTCATTGGAACTTGCGCTGTTATAAAAGTTGATAGAAAGACTTATGAATTGGCAAAAATGGCTGTTACAGAAAAAGCGCAAGGAAAACGAGTAGGTAATAAGCTTGGTTTAACAGTTATAGGATTTGCCGTATCAAAGAGAGCTAAAAAATTAGTTCTCGATACAAATCATAAACTTACAGCGGCAATTCATCTTTACCGTAAACTTGGGTTTGTAACAGTTCCCTATGAATATGATAACAAGTATAAGAGAGAGTTAATCAGAATGGAGTTGAATCTGAGATAATTTTACTTTTACTTTTAACGCTCAATTAAATATATAAAGTGAAGAGAGATTATGTTCGAATATTTAAGAAAAACATTGCTGCAGGATAAAATGCAGGATAGCTCGCCTGAAGCTGTTGAAAAAAGAGAGGGAAATCAACATAAAAAACTACAGGTAGCAACTGCTGCTTTGTTTATAGAAATGGCAAAGGCGGATGGAGATTTTTCCGATGAGGAACGACAAAGAGTAATTCATATTATGCAGAACACATTTAATCTTGATGTAGATTGTGTTCATGAATTAATTGAACTATCGGAAAAGAAACTGGAAGAAAGTACAAGCGTTTACGAATTTGCTTCAATAATAAATAAACATTTTAGTCGTGAAGAAAAACTTGAACTGCTGGAAGCTCTCTGGAAGATAATTTACGTAGATGATAAACTGGATAAATACGAAGACCGGCTTGTTAAAGTAATTGGCGGTATGCTAAATGTTGATCATAAAGATATTATAAATGCAAAGCTGATGATAAGACAGCAACTTAATTTGCCATAAAACTTCAGATTGATTAAAATTAATTTTTACTTAACTCTTCTTCGATCAAATCAGTAATATTTTCATCGGTGGGTTCAACCTTGCTAAAAAACGTTTGACAATTTTACCGTCCCTTGAAATAATAAACTTTTCAAAGTTCCAGTTTATATCAGATCTGTCTGTTATACTGTTATACTGTTATACTGTTATTTGTTAATCGTTCGTATAATGGAGATTTTTCCTCACCTAAAACTTTTATTTTATCGAAAAGCTTGAAAGAAACGTTAAATTTTGAGGAACAAAATGTTTTTATCTCCTCATTACTGCCCGGCTCTTGTCCTCCAAAATCATTGCACGGGAAAGATAGAATTTCAAATCCGAGATCATTATACTCGATGTAGATCTCTTCCAACCCTTCGTACTGATATGTGTAGCCGCATTCACTCGCTACATTTACAATTAGTAACACAGTATTATTGTAGTCAGAAAGATTTACCAGGTTACCTTCCATATCCATAACGGAAATGTCATTGATATTGTCTTCCAAATTTTGCCCTTTAATACTTTGGGAATAATAATTTTGTAATCCACCACAACAAAGTATAATAACAATTGAAAGTGATAATATTTTAAGCAACTCAAATTTCATACTAAACCTTTGATAAATTATTTATTTCTTCTATAAACGTCCATTACCAGGCAGGAACTAATTGGTTCAAATCCTGATAACTTCCGTTTAGAAAAATACTTTGAACCGATGTACTGTCCGAGTATATATGCTGAAACCATTATTGGATAAGTAATAAATTCAAAACCAATTCCTGAGTAAATTCTTAAAATGATGATGAAAGGTATTGGTAAATGAATTGATAAAAACCACTGAAGGGAAAACCGTTTAGTATTTGCCCGCCAGTAACCGAAGGGAATGTTGAAAATTAAATCAATAAATGCTAAGAGTAATAATATCATAAATCTTTTTATCTGAGCTTTAGGGCGAAAACATAAATAAAAACATTACTCCCAGCAAGGTAGATATAGTTATTCCTCTATAGTGAATTTCAGGGACTTACCCTTAAACCATCAACGCTGCTATCGAAGCAGTATTAACAATATCATCAACACTGCAGCCGCGGCTAAGATCAAAAAATGGATTGTTTAATCCTTGCACCATTGGACCAACAGCTTCGGCTCCACCAAGACGCTGCGCAATTTTGTAACCTATATTTCCGGAATTCAGATCGGGGAATACCAGTACATTTGCATTTCCCGCAACTGTGCTGCCGGGTGCTTTCTTCTTCCCGATGGAATCGATTATTGCCGCATCGAACTGCAATTCTCCATCTACTTCTAAATCGGGTCTTTTATCCTTTATAACTTTTACTGCCTCAATTACTTTATCAACAGCTTCGTGCTGTGCACTTCCTTTTGTAGAAAATGAGAGCATTGCTACACGAGGTTCCTCGCCTATTAAATTACGGTGGTTATCTGCTGTGGATATTGCAATATCAGCAAGCTGGTTTGCATCAGGATCGGGAACAACAGCGCAATCGGCAAAGCTGTAAACTTTTTCAGGAAAGATCATCAGGAAAAAACTAGATACAATTGAAATCCCTTCAGGTATTCCCACACACTGTATTCCAGCTCTCATAACTTCAGCAGTTGAAGCGGAAGAACCAGCCACGCTTCCGTCAGCCATTCCTTCTTTTACCATCATTGCTGCAAAAAATAAATCTCTTAAAACTGTCTCGCGTGCTTTTTCAACAGTAACTCCCTTATGTTTGCGCAGGTTAAAATAGAGATTTGTAAAATCACTTAATTTATCAGAAGTAGAGGGATCAATTACTCTTATTCCTGTAAGATCAACATCTAATTTTTTTGCATCGCTGCGTACCCGGTCATCATTACCAAGAGTAATC
>RCNF010001398.1_pt1 | contig 12685 bp, 14 predicted proteins | sample 2041311 | NCBI WGS metagenome assembly RCNF01 (sample SAMN09708228, study PRJNA481090) | Marine sediment metagenome, whole genome shotgun sequencing project. | biome: marine sediment; feature: ocean; material: sediment; isolation source: Sewage treatment plant 2 marine sediment (STP2) ... | reverse complement strand
CAATACTACATTTTTGAGGAAGGAGATTTGGCAGACAAACTATTGAACGTGTTCCATAGAAAGATAGAACAGGTGTTTTATATTTTCTGATAATTGTATGATATATTTCATTCATATCAGTTTCTAATAATTCACCCTCAAAATAGATGTTAATATAAACTATATTATCTTCCATATCACCATAGGTTTTTATTGATGCTTTTCCTGTATCAATCATGAAAATACCTTTAATTAATTCGTTTGTTTGCTTATTAGAGTTTAATTAAGTACTGCTTATAAGTATAGGGTTTAAAAAGTCTATACCAATGGCCAGTGTGTCAATATTTATAGTTTATGTGATAACAGTTACTAAAGTATTGGAAGTATAAACACTCTTTAGATATTATCTATACTATTAATATTATGATTAGTTAAACTTTTCCTGAATATAATTAATCTTTTCTTCATTTTCTATTAGCGCATTAACACAATCTTTATCCAGATGTGTTCCTGTTAGCTCTTTTAGTTTTTTGAATGCCTTATCATTATCCCATGCATCTTTATACGAACGTTTACTACTGAGCGCATCAAAAATATCGGCAACAGCAACAACCCGTGCTTCGAATGGAATTTCAGGGCCTTTTAATCCAGATGGATAACCACTTCCATCAATTTTCTCATGGTGAAATTCAACAATGTTCCGCAACACATCCACATATTCGATATTTTCAAATCCAAAATTAGTGATAATACTTTCAATCATTTCACGTCCCTTGGTTACATGTGATCGCATGATATTCCATTCAACTTCATTAAGTTTACGCTTTGCAAGTAAAATGCTATCTGGAATAGCAATCTTCCCGATATCATGCAGAGGAGAAAACATAAAGATATGTTCAATATAGCTGTCATCCAAATTGTATTTGTCTGATAGTGAACAGGCAATTAAACGGCTGTAACGTGACATTCTATCAAGATGACTGCCTGTTTCAGGATCACGAATATGGGTGATATGGCCTGTTGTTTTAAGCGCTGCTATTAAGGTTTTAATATTTGATAATTCATTGATGACCATGAGCGAAATAATATGTCCATACATCTCAATTTTCTGCAGTACATTTTCACTAAAAGCATCCTTGTCTGTAGTATTGAAAAATATAAAACCAAAAAATGCACCATTATTAAACATTGGCATTGTGTAACTTGCGGCATAACCACTACGGCCAATTCTCATAATCCTTTCTTGTCCGACACCCTCAAAGGTCAATTGATTTTTGATAACACGAGGAAGACCCTTTTTTATAATCTCTTGCAGCGAGGTCATATTATCAATGTGAGTCACAAAGTGTTCTTGCGAGGCATCGTTATCACTGCTGTGCAAATATGATTTAAGTATATGTGTTACGGGATCGTATAAAGTGATGGCTATACGGGATATAAATGGAAAATTCTTCTGCATAGATTTATGGGCAGACACCAACTTCTGACGCATAAATCCTTGCTTATTGAGCTCGCTGAGAAAATTCCGATTATCGTTCATTATTATCCTACATTTCAAAACGGTATTAATTTTTACAAGGTCGACAAGAGACAAAAAAAGCACCCATGACAATCCATGACCTGGGTGCTGATAGCCTGACGTTCATTGCCAGAAAACTATAAAACTGACAATCCGTCGTCGGCTAATTAAATAATAGTAGAATAATTCTAGTATATATGAATTATCAAATATTTCTGTAAGACCGTATGACCGGCCATGAGCTGACGGTCAAAGTCTCGTGTTAATTAGTCTACATCCAATCATAAGCGGTAGTTCGCATACCACGACAATCCTCTGAATTTTTTTCAAAGGATACATTCATGATTGGTTAAATTTTAATCCCTCAGTCCCCAATTTCTCATGATGACAAAAAACGCCGGACACGAAATCGTTTCCGGCGTTTGAGTGGCCTCACTGCTGGCAGTAGAAGCGTTGGTTTATTGCGTGTGGCCTCTTTCATCCGGCGGGCCACCCTCAGGCTTACATGCCAGTTTCTCTTCACCTGGTGGCGCAAAACAGACACCTGTCAACGAATCGCCTCTTCGCCCTTCAAACGTACAGGCATCGCCCTCGGAGAGAGCTGTACAGGCATCGATAGCTTCTGGCGGCGGCCCGCCTCGTCCACCTGGTGGTTGGGCAAAAACCGATGATGTTGATAAACCTAGCGCTAATGCTAATAGTGGAGAGATATAATATTTCCGGACTTGCTTTGACATTTTCGAACTCCTATAATTTCGTTATTTAGACAGTTTTATTGTGGCGAACCAAGATGGAGTCAGTGCGAAGAAAATGTGCAGAATGTATGGAGATTGGTCGGTTTTATTTGATCTAAATAACCGATGCTAAGCAATAAGCAATTGATTAGGGACAGACCCGAATTAACTTTCGTCTTTAAAGACATTTTGTTTGACATATAGTCTCCTATAGTTTGCTTGGTCATGCCGGCACCGGCCAACGGCCAAATGCCTGCTTTTCCAGTTGCATATTGCCCTCGTCATCTTTATAGATGTTGATCCACGCCTGCCAGTTTTTCTCATCCAGATCGGGATAATCCAGCCGATAGTGACTGCAGCGACTTTCTTTACGCATGATCGAAGCACGTAACTTCATCTCGGCACTGATAATCATGTTAGCAGTCTCGTGTGCCAGTCGCAGTTCGTGCATATCAGCGGCGCGCAGCACCGGCATATGGTGATCTCTCAGTTCTTCGATATAGGCGAGCGCTGCCTGTAACAGGCTTTCTTTTTTGATGTACAGCACAAAATTGGGGATCATGATGCCCTGCAGGGTTTGTGTGACCCAGGCAGGGCCATAACCTGCTTTTCTATTTAAAGGTGCCAGAATCTCAGCTTTCACCGCTTTCATTTTTGTCGTTGAAATCACTGGCATCGATATATCCTGGCAGTACTCTGCAGCAGCTTCGGCTGCAACCGCCCCCTGTACGGCTGATCCTGCTAAGGATGAACCAATCTGTGTATAGATAGCTCCCGCCATATAGGAACCTAAAGCATCGCCTGCTGCATAGAGACCGGGAATATTGGATTCGCATCGATCATTAATCGGTACCAGACCTTCAGATTTATGAATGGACATGCCAGCAGATGAACCACCTACGGGTGGTCCGCCACCTCCGGGCGGCCCTTCCCTCATTCCATGTTCTCCGGGAGGTGGTGGCGGATGATGCGGGCGCTCAAATTCCGCAGGCCTGTAGGGCCCGCCACCGGTTATATTTTCTCTGGGCATTCCCGGTGGCCCACCTTCAAGGGGATTGCCGTTCATGTAGGCGATGTAGTTCACATCCACACCCAGGTCATGGCGTATCTCTACCCCTGTGATACCGGGTTTGCGTTCAAACATGCCGTGCCAACCATCAAAACAGGCGGCGGCATTTTCGGCCTGCCCCGGATGGCCATCATTCCATTCCTTGCCGGTGACTTTAGCACCAATATGGTAGGCCATTACCGTGCCATCGTGTGTCAGGTCATTGATCGGAAAACCATTGGGTTTGAAGCCACCCGCACCGGTACATAGAATGACACTTTTTGCATTGAAGATAATTACTTTTTCTTCATCCATACTGAAACCTGCTGCCCCGGCGATGCTGCCGTTTTCCTTTATCAGGTGGGTGACCATCACGCGCTCGATGACGGGAATATTGCGTTCTTCGATGGGTTTACTGAACGGCTTGTTATAAAGCACCGAATCAAAAAAACCCCAGGCTTTCAACTCATTGACCCTGGCCAGTGAGTGCTCTGCCATCTGACGCGTGTAGACCGGGTTATTGGTGCCTAATGCTGAACGAGATACTGTTTCGGTAAACTCATCCAGTGATTGTGTTGCAGCCTTAGGATCATAAGCGAATATCCCCTTGGCAAAAGGTGTCTGCCCGGATGCACCCAGTCGCCCTTTGGAAACCATCATCACTTTGGCACCGGCATCATGCGCCTTTACCGCTGCAAATAGTCCGGCCATGCCACCACCGATAATCAGCACATCTGTTTGATGTTCCTGATCAAGCATAGAATCAGGAGCAATGGCCACTTTATTTTCAGCCCATCCTGCAGGGATACCCATCGATGTAAGCGCGGCCATGCCGGCAACGCCACCGGTTAATTCTAAAAACTGGCGACGGGATAACTTGCTGTTGTCTGAACTGTTCATCGCTTTGCTCCAGTGAGTTTTTCTGATTTGAATACATGATTCCAGGTAAAAAGAACCGAGCCTGACAGGACGAAAATAATCATGAACACGGCCATCGATAGATTGATATGCCGTCCAAGATCAATAGCGTGCCAGCTGGCCAGTGACATGAAGAGGATGGTTAATGAGCCATGGAATAACCGCCAGGCTTTATAATTAATGCTGAATTTTTTCACCAGTTTATAGCGAAATATGGCGGTTATCCCTAACAGAATCATTAATCCCCAGGCAATCAATCCGAGTACCACGCCCAGGCTTTCAAAGGTCGTTAGAATAGTTATCAAAGCATCCAGTGGTTCCACACCGGCCTCAAAGAAACGGGGTGCTACCAGCAGAACAGGGTGTAACAGAAATATCGGCAAAATAATGTAGCCGATTATTTTATGAATTTTTGATATCTGACTTAACTTGAATGACTGCGATGTTTTTTTAAAAAGGCGCGTCAGAAAAAATTGTTGCAGCATTAATGAAAATGCCACGATGGTCAGTATGGAAATCGAATCTTTTAATACTGACCTGGCAGGGACATCACCCAGAAAAAACAACAGCAGGGGTAACACGATAAAAATTAGCAGTGATGCAATAATGATGCTTTTTTTTGAATTAACCTGCATGATCATCCCCACGATACGACAACCGGTATGGTTTTTTCAGGTGAGATAGTGATGGCATCCACCGGACAGTACATGCGGCACAGATGGCAGATCTGACAATCAGCTACGTATTTGATGACTGCCTTTCCCGTGTCCGGGTCGAGACGCAATACGTCAGTCGGACATGACTTCACGCATTCCCCACACCCGATGCACCCACTAATGCTCTGTATCGACATTGTCTTTCACCTCATTCATTAACAGAGATGGTATGAAAACAATGTGCAGGAATTGTGAAGGTAGTCAGTAGATGATGTGAAGAGTAGTCGGGGACAGACTAGAATGGCACTAAGTTAAGGGTGTTTATCATGTCTTTCAAAGACTTGACGACATTGACTGCTGCCTCGTTAACCGCAAGGTATGTGAACCGGGCGCAGTTGGCAATGACCATCACCCGCATGGATGCGGGTGTTGAGCCACCATGGACGGTTTCACGGCGTGTCGTTGCTGACTGCGCGCGGTTCATGTTCCGGATTCATGCAAATATGGCTTAAGTTAGTGCCATTCGGGACAGACTACGATTAAATCTCATACGCGTCATCAAAAACACCTGCTTCTTCCTTTATATAAGGATAAACACGATTACCCTGATTTGCATTAACGACCACCAGACTGAAACCAACGCCTCCCCCATCAGTAACAGGGGTGGGTAACAGGGTGGGTGGCCCCGTAAGATAGTCGTGCAAACAAGTATCCACAATGTCTCCATTCAGTTTGCATATTTATTGCACTTTTTTTACCTATGTTTAAGTTGTTCAATGAGGTAAAAAAAATGACGATCAAAAATACCGCTAAAGACTATGGATCAGTAGCAAAATGGTTGCACTGGGCGACAGCCGTTCTTTTTCTTGCGTCTTATTCTTCTATTTATTATCGCCGTTGGTTTACCGAAGTGAAGTCATTTGAAAGCATGATTGCTTTTCAATTACATCTTTCTGTTGGTGTAACCATTGCTGTTATCGTGGTCCTTCGAATCGTCTGGCATATCACTAACCAGACACCAGACCCGGAACCTGGTACTTTTCTTGAACACACGGCAGCACAGTTGGAACATTATGCACTGTATGCCGTTATGATTATTCTGCCGGTAACCGGTTATTTAGGCACGGATGTAAATACGAATTATTTTTTTATGTTCGAGATACCAAAATTTGCTGACACTCAACTATTCATTTCTTTAGTGACTGATAGCCTGGGTATAAGCTTCAAAGAATTTAAGATGCCGGTAGATTTTATTCATAAAAATATATTAGGTGAATGGCTTGCATGGTTTCTTATATTAGATCACGTTCTGGTCGCGCTTTCTTATCAGTTTGTTAAAAAAGGTCGAACGATATCCAAAATGACGACCAGTTAATAACTGGTAAAGCATTCCAATAATCAGGCGTGATTAATATGATAAGAATGTTTCTCAATAATTTAATAATGAAAAGCTGACCAATTCCATCTATAGGGTTGGTTAAAAAAAAAGATAAAACTTCACATTAGTTCCACTTTTTCTCCTCACCCACTCATTAATTGTTTGTCACACTAAGCGCTCCTGGTAACAAACAAGGGGGTATTAAGATGAAAAGTTATTTAAAAACAGCGGCAGGGATTATGCTATTAACTTCAGTATCTACAAGTCTGCAAGCAACGGCCTCTGTAGGTACCGGCAATGATGATGGATTACAGGTACGCTTGCAGTCCGGTGAGATGACATCTGAAATCGATGGGCCGAACAAAAGTGCTGCGACTTCAGATATTCAGCCTCAGGGAAAAACAGTTAAAGTGACATCGCCTGCATCATCTGAAATATTTCTTGAGAAAGTGCGTGTCAACAGCAGGATACAGGCCGCAGAGGCTGCATATAACTTGAGCATCCTTGCAGCGAATCGTAAAGACTTTACATTGGCACGCACTCTTATTGAAGAGTCTATACAGTTAAATCAATCAAATCCGAACTACCTCACGTTTGCTGCTGATATTGCCTTTCTAACGCAGAAATATGATAAGGCTGTAACATATCAAATGATGATATTGGAAATAGCTCGAACTGTGATGAAGGTTGATGACCTGCAGGTGGCTCTAATCCTGGATCAACTCGGTGCTATTTATGTTAAGCAGGAAGATTATGAAAAGGCTAAATCCAGTTTGACTGAGAGTCTACAACTGCGCGAGAACATACTTGGCGACAACCACCTGCTGATTGCGATTAGCCTGAATAAACTGGCTTCACTGGCTGTCCGTCAGGATCAACCTGTTGTTGCCGAGGCACTGTTAAAAAGATCACTCAATATAGCACGCGAAATGTCGGGTCCACGGCATAGCAACAGTGCAACCATGCTGGCTAATCTGGCTGATTTATACCAGAGTGAGGCACGCCTGGAGGAAGCAGAAGTGCTCTATGAAGAGGCGATATCCATTTGGGGCGATTCATCTGTTGATCCGCTCACACAAGCAGTTGTTCAGAATTCGCTTGGTCGATTACACCTGAGTCAGCGACGATTTGATGATGCACGTATACAGTTTGAGCAAGTGTTAATCCTGCTGAAGAATAACTACACAGATGACCACCCGTATGTTGAAAAGGCGATAAACAACCTCGCTAACCTGAAAGCTGAACGTGAGAAGGATGGCATGCATGATGAATTGGTGCGGGAATTTAGTGTTCGTTCGCCAAAACACATGTGAGTTTAATATCTGATTATCTTATAAATACTACGGACAAGAAATGTTAGACAGAATAATTTTTACTATGCTCACGGGGTCATTACTGGTAAGTGGCTGTACTTACAACCGGCCTCCGATGGACATATCCAATGAAATATTTACTACAAAAATTACAGACAATGGTATCAAACTGTTTGTCTACCAGTTGGATACGGGAATGTCTGGTGGTAAAAATGGCAAATCAGGGGGCAGACCGCCTTCAGGTGGCAAAGGTGGTCAAGGTGGCCCGTCCATGCATGGCGGCGGTAGAGGTGGCGGCGACCAGGATGATGGTGATGACGAGGTTAATATATTGCTGGCCAATAAATTAAAAGAGAACAGGTTTTGCCGGAATGGATACATCGAATTAGACCGTTACCATCTCTATAATGGATCAATAAAAATTCGTGGTGAATGCGAAGAAGGTGCAACTACAGCAGATCGTAATGCTTTTCCAAATCGTTGAGACAACCAGGCAAAACCTGCACGACTTTCGTCTCTGCTATTAATGCTATCGATATCGCCCCCTTTAGAAATATGACTCGATCGTTCAACATAGTGCTTACTCCTGATGGTAGTGTTTTCAAGAGTGATGATATTGAAGCATCGATGAGGAGCGATAATGGAAGCAATATGGATAGAATCAGGAGTTGGCGCTTAGACTGCTAGCTTGTCTCTTCAAACTTATAACCTACGCCATAAACTGACCTGATGAGCTCTGGATTACTGTGGTGCTCAGCAATTTTTTTACGCAGGTTTTTTACATGGCTATCGACGGTACGATCAGTCACGATGCGGCGATCTTCGTACACCTTATCCATCAACTGTGAGCGGGAGAAGATTCGTCCTGGCTGCTCAACTAACGTAGACAACAGGCGAAATTCGACCAGTGTTAATTCTAAAGCTTGACCTGAGACTGTCGCCAGCATCTTTTCAGCATCCAGGGTAATTGTACTGCCGCCCTGATACTGAGGTTGTTTTCGAATGGCGAGTGTACGGAATAGTGCCTTGACCCGTGCCATCACTTCACGCGGACTAAACGGTTTGCAAACATAGTCATTGGCCCCGATCTCCAGCCCCAGCACACGATCAATCTCCTCGATTCGGGCAGTGATCATAATGATCGGTACTTCACTAAATTTTCTTAACTCCTGGCAGATGGTGATGCCGTCCTTACCCGGTAACATCAGATCCAGCAGGATCAGATCGGGACTGTTCTGTCGAACCCAATCTACCACTTCGCTGCCATCATCAATCCAGTGTGTGTTGTAGTCATTGTTTTTTAGATAGTCTTGCAAAATCTGTGCAATCTTGGCTTCATCTTCAACTACCAGCACAGTAAGCTGTGAATTTTGTGTATTCATTTATGCATCTCTGATTTGATCGGTAACTGCAAACTAATCTTAAGGCCACCCAGAACAGATGGCTCAGCAGTCAGTTTACCACCATGTGCCTTGGCAATACTTTGCACAATAGATAAGCCCAGACCTGATCCGCCATGTTCTCGACTGCGGGAGCGATTCACCCGGAACAGCCGATCAAAAATATGGGGGATCAGTTCAGCCGGTACACCTGGGGCGCTGTCTTCTATATGGATAGCCAATGTCGCGCCAACCTCACAATATACTTTTATCTCGCCACCAGCATCGGTATAGCGCAGGCTATTCTCCAGCAGATTGGTGAGTAGTTGGGTCAGGCGCTGGGCATCAGCAAAAACCAGTGGCTCATCACCATCGCATTGCACTGTCAAAGTTATCTGCTTCTGCTTGATTGGGTTTTCAAAACCATCCAGTACCCCGTGCAGCAGTTCAAAAGCAGCGATCGATTCCATTTCATAGGAGAGTGAGCCCAGGTCGGCGAGCGACAGTTGATATAGGTCATCGACCAGTCGTTGCAGTTGTTTTACCTCTATAGCGAGAGAGCGCATGGATTCGGTGTTGAGTGGGCGCACCCCGTCTTCCATCGCCTCCAGCTCACCGATGAGTACCGTTAGCGGGGTACGTAGCTCATGTGAGATATCGGCAATCCACTGCCGACGCGAATTCTGATTCTGTTCCAGAGTCTCCGCCAGTATATTGATATCAGCCGCCAGGTTGCCCAGCTCATCTCGACTATGGGTAGCCATTCGGCTGTCAAATCGTCCCTGTGTTAATTGAGCAGCCATCACCACCAGCCTGGCAATCGGGCGATTAAAAAGCCGCGCCAGGAACAGTGCCGCAATGATGGCAATCAGTAATGAGAAAAGAGCCGTCAAAAAAAGGTACTCAAGCTGTTCGTCAGCAAATTGACGATCCAGCTCACTGCGGAAAGGTTCAATAGTGCCGACAACAAGATAACCAACCACCTCACCCTTCAGTTTGATCGGCAGCAGGCGAGGTTCGTTTCTGGGAGGCGGGCCTAATACTGGCATACGCGCTGAGTCCAGCAAGCCGATACGTTCCATCATAAAAGGAGGCGGAGGCGCATGCGCTCCCGGAGGGCCAAAACCGGGCGGGGCGAATTGTTCTGGCCCTTCCCCTCTTCTGCGCTCTGGGCCATGCTCTTCAAACTCAGATGCGCCTCTTCCTCCTGGCGGTAGTGGCGGAGGAGCTGCAAACTCGGCATCAGATAAATGTGGTGGTGGATGCCTGGCAGAAAACGCCATTTCCTTTGAATCAGACCCGGGTTTTCCGTCTTCTGTATGGCGTGGATCAGGCCCTTCAAATTCCGCTGCATCTCTGCCGATTGGTGGTGCCGGTAGTTGCGGTGGGGGTGGCGGCGCCAACTCGGCATCTGACATAAGCTGATGCCACATTCGAAGATCATTCTGTAAAAAGTTCCAGCTTCCCTGCTGTTGATACTGTTCACTCAAGGCCTGACTGAATTTGTCCAGTCGTCTCGATCTTATTTCTTCAATGTATTGCGAGAATCCGTGCTGAAAACTGAGCCGGGAAAACCAGACATTGATCGCTAAAATGAGCATGATCACCAACAAGATAGTGAAAAACAGTTTGTGCCAAATTTTGATCTGTATATTTAACATATCATGAACTATACATAATCCTATTCAGATATGCTGAAGTTGAGATTGAATTATTCATGGATTCTTCTCTTGTTTGCTACTAACTTATTGGCTATTCAAGTAGGTACTAACCGCCGTCGCTCGGCTCGTGGCATGTGATTTCAGCGTATCCACAGCATTGTAAAAATCACTGTCACTTTCCAGGAAAGAATACCCGGATAATTCAGTGGTCGCATAAGGGGCAATCAATGTCGAATAATAATCATAGGTCGCCTGTATGCTGCTGGTTTCGAACGCATCAGAAATCACCTCAGACAGGTAAAGATCGTATTGCGCCTTGTACACATCATCCGCATAAATCTTGGCTATTAATGGCCATTCGGAATTACTCAGGTCAGAGAAGTCCAGCGCTAACGAACCACCTAGCTTGCCTTCTTGCAGGGCTTCGTTATTGTCCCAGGGGATCCACGTCAACTTACCAGTGTCAGGATCGTTGTAGAGATAATAGTTGTGGGGCATACGGCCATAAGTATCCCAGTTTTGGATAATGCCATTGACAGCCAGGTACTTCAGGAAACCATCGACATCAAAGACGGCTTCGAGGTTTTCTCTCCAGGTAGCGGGGTCTGTGGTCCGGGTGCCGTCATGCAAGGCATCGAACAAAGCGATAATGTCAGACCAGTCTTCATCGTCTTCATTCGTCTTTTTCTCAAAGTCGTCTGCATTGAATGTGCCCTCGACAAAGTTGGCGCTGCTGTCTTCAGGTTTGTACAGATTGCCATCATCACTTGAGAACTGGGTATCTATGACAGTGTCATCTACTTCCTCAACCAGGGTGTAAAGGCCGAAATATTCCGGGCCATTGCCATGATCAACATATAAGGCGTAAAACGCGGTATGAGAAACGGGTACTCCCGCTTTTTTGAAGACGTCAGCCGCGACTTTTTCACGCATTTTGGACTCGTCATCAAAATTGTTTTTAAGGCTGAATTTTTTGAAACCATAAAAACGTTGGTTATCGATTTGCGGGTAATCATCTTCGTATTCGTCAAAGTCCATCTTGAATGGCAGCTTGAGGATTCCCGCTTGCCAGCTGCTTTGTAGCGAGGAGTTACCTTTGAATCGAATACCTACACGATACCATTGTATGCCATTGTAAAAGACTTCACCGGGAACAAAAATTGGGTCTTCATCTGTGTCGATCAGACCCGGACTACCAGAGGGTTGTCCGAATTCACCGTAAGTAGCTGTCATATCATCCAGCATACTTTGCCAGCGTTCTGCAGTAATAACGAAGTCGAGGCGCTTAACCTGTGTATCGTCAAAAACTTCATCAAAGTTGGGATCTGCGCTTTTACTATGGGTTTCATCCGTCCAGTCGATGGCTTCGAAATCAGCATCCGTGACCTCACTCGTGGTATCGGTAGTATCAGTAGTACTGCTGCTGTCGCAGCCGGAGGCAAGTAATGTTGAGCCCAAAGCCAGAATTAATAAAAGTTTTCGGAGTACTTTAGTTGAACTCCTGTTTGGCGATAAGTTGAACATCAATAAATCCTCCTGTTAATAAAGACTCTTCACCTCGAGAAGAAGTGGAGATACATGATCAATAAATATGCAGGTGAAATGTGTCGGAAATGTGGAGAAAGTTTGCAAATAATAAGAAATTTAAGGTCTTCGAGAATAACCAGGGGCAGGTACGCGTTAAATTGTCCGCTTCTGGCACTTTGTGAGAATTCAACATTGACTGCCGCAATGACAGGTATCGTAACTCTGCCGCCGATGACTACAACCTGTAGGGAATGGCAGCAGTGGGTTGACAACGCCCTGTCAACTCATTCCCCTGGAGGAGAAGATGCGGCCAAAAGGCGACATTCGAGGGAGGTGGTGTTAAGGTGTGTCTTACGATGTGCTAGATGTTCTCGTGCGCAGGATTAATAGGCGGTTGACGTGGTCAAGCAAATTGGTACACCCCGTTAAGCGGCTTTTTTAAATTCAGCGTTTTCTTTTTCATATTGATTTGGACTTTTATAATCCAAATAAGAATGTAAGCGCTGACTGTTATAAAACATGGAAATATAGTCCAATATATCTTGCTGTGCTTCATAGCGTGTTTGGTAATTA
>RCNF010003336.1_pt1 | contig 12686 bp, 13 predicted proteins | sample 2041311 | NCBI WGS metagenome assembly RCNF01 (sample SAMN09708228, study PRJNA481090) | Marine sediment metagenome, whole genome shotgun sequencing project. | biome: marine sediment; feature: ocean; material: sediment; isolation source: Sewage treatment plant 2 marine sediment (STP2) ... | reverse complement strand
CTGAGTACAGCGGCGATAAGGTCGTTCGCTGGAAGAATCTCGATAAGGTCTGGCAACTGGTGCGTTCCAAGGACAAATTCGTCGAATATGTCCGGGACGAGGCGCGCCAATTCCTCGGGGCGAGTTGATGGGGACATTTTGGCTGGCTGTGGGCTCCGCCTTATGGCTGGGTGTCCTGACTTCGATTAGTCCGTGCCCGCTCTCCACCAATATCGCGGCCGTTTCCTATGTCGGCCGGCGGGTGGGCAGTGGGCGTGCGGTGTTGCTCTCTGGCGCTCTATACACGGCCGGTCGCAGCTTCGCCTACATGATTCTCGGGGCGGCGTCGGTGTGGTCCCTGATGTCGATGGTTTCGGTCTCGAGCTTTTTGCAAGGGACCTTTCCTCGTCTGCTCGGCCCTTTCCTGATCGTTCTCGGGCTATTGTTGCTCGGCGTCTTCGAGTTCACGCTCCCCGCGCCCGGGGTCAATGAGAAGCTACAAGAAAGGGTCGATCGAGCTGGCCTGTGGGGCGCCGGAATCCTCGGCCTCGTCTTCGCCCTCGCCTTCTGTCCGGTATCGGCAGGTCTCTTCTTCGGCGGCCTGGTACCGCTAGCGGTGGAGCGGAGCTCGCCGCTGTTGTTGCCAATGGTCTACGGCATTGGCACCGCGCTTCCCGTGGCGGTTTTTGCGGTACTGCTCGCGTCGGGTGCGGGACGGCTGGGAAGGGCGCTCGACCGGGTGCAGATATTCGAAGTCTGGGCCCGACGAATAACTGCGGTCGTCTTCATCGCTGTTGGTGTTTATGAGACCTTGCGATCGACGTTCTACCTGATCTGACCGCTGGGCGGCCTGGTCGCCCGGGCGGGTTTTTGGAGGTGCACAATGAGCCGGAAACAGGGGGAAACGACAGCCGTGTTGATCGCCCTGGTGGTCACCGCGGTCACGATTTTCGCGTGGGCGACCGGGCGTTGGGTATTGACCGCAATCCCAATAGGGGTCCTCTTTGGCTTCTTCCTGCAAAAGGGAGACCTGTGCGGCGCGTCAGCCTTCAGCGAGGTCGTGCTGACCCGGGACTGGCGCAAGGTGTGGGGTCTGTGGGTGGCAATCGTAGTGGGAATGGTCGTAATCGCCGCCGGAGACCTCCTGGGGTGGATTCAGCTCAACCCCAAGCCCTTGATGTGGGGTTCGGCAATCGCCGGTGGGATCGTCTTCGGGATCGGAATGGTGCTTGCCGGAGGCTGCGTCAGCGGATGCCTTTACAAGGGTGCGACCGGCAACCTCAATTCCATTGTGGCGCTGTTGGCGATGCCGCTCGGTATCGGACTGGTGGAGTACGGCCCGCTGCACGGCTGGTTCGTTCGCCTCAAAGGAGTGAAAATTCCTGCGGCTGACGGAGGCCCGGTAACCCTGTCGTCGCTGACCGGCCTTCCGTTCTGGTTGCTGGCGCTGCTAATCGCCATAGCAACAGTGGCGGCTGCGGTGGCACTGAAGCATCGCATGGGTAAGGGTCTGACTGCGACTGCCGCGAGCCCCGACAATCACCCGCTGCTCACCCGCGTTCTTGGTCGGTCTTGGAAACCTTGGCAAGCCGGCATCGCCATCGGGCTTCTCGCACTTCCCGCCTATCTGTCTTCCGCCGCTAGCGGCAGGAACTACCCCCTAGGGGTCACCCACGGCGTCCTGCAGGCAACCCTACTGGTCACCGATGCCCCGGTTCGTCACGTAGTGGCTCCGCCACCGGCAACGCCGAACCCGACTCCGCAAATTGAAACGCCACCGAAGAAGAAAGTCGTCTGGTGGCTCGTGCTTCTTGTCGCTGGAGTCGTGGTGGGTTCGAATGTTTCCGGGCGGTTCTCGGGCCAGGCAAAACTGTTGCCCAAACCGCCTGAGCAAGTGATGGTGGCCATCGTCGGCGGTTTCCTCGTCGGCACCGGCGCTGCGCTGGCGACGGGCTGCGTGATCGGAAACATCGTATCGGGGTGGGCGCTGATGAGTGTTGGGATGTTCCTTTTCGGCGCGGTGACGATACTTGCGAACTGGGCAACGACAGCCTTATACCTCCGAGGGCTCCGATGAGTATGGCGCGCGGCCTCTCGGCACTCAGTGGCCTGAGAAAGGCAGTGCGCTTCAGCTTGTCCAGCCGGTGACCTGGTAAAAGGTAGATATCGTGCGCGGGCGACGGCGGATTCCAATTTCGACGTCATCTTTTTGTCAACCCGCGAAATGCAGTAGTGTGCGCCTCAAATGCCAGTGGAGGAGATTGGAATGGCCGAACCGAAGCGTGTTCTCATACTCTGCACTGGCAACTCCTGCCGGTCGCAGATGGCTGAGGGGTTGGTGAACCACGAACTGGCGGGGATTTGGATGGCGCGGTCGGCCGGGACTCGACCCGCCGAGCGGGTGCATCCTCTGGCGGTCGAGGCCATGGCCGAAGTCGGCATCGATATCTCGGGCGGCACACCCGAATCCGTCGACCGGTACCTCGACGCGCCGTGGGATCTCGTGATCACCGTCTGTGACTCGGCGAAGCAGAGTTGTCCGGTCTTCCCGGGTCCCGTGGAGACCCTGCATAGCTCCTTTCCCGATCCAGCCGATGCGGTCGGTTCAGACGAAGAGATCATGAACGTGTTCCGCGCTGTTCGCGACGACATTCGGAAACGCCTGGTCGAGCAGGTTCGCGGATGGTCGGCCGGTGCATCAGAAGGTTCCCCGTTCGAAATCCGAGTCGAGCTCGAGGGTTGGGAGCTTTTCTGGGCGAAGTTGGCGTCCGGCGGCGACCACAGTGGATTGCCGGAGGTTCGGCAGCGGGTCGTCGACGCTGTTCGGCGACGGTATGCGGATGCTTCCGAGATCGCGGCCTCACCCCCGATCGCGGCCCTGCGCAAGCTCTTTCGCGCCGCCGGCTGCGACCCGACCCGGTATCGACCGTCTTCGGAGGCCCTGTTGCGCCGACTCGTCAAGGGCGCTGACCTTCCGTCCATCCACCCGCTGGTCGATGTCAACAACTGTCTGTCGGCCGAACTCGGCGTGCCGTGCTGCGTCATGCGTGAGGGCAGCTTTGGGTCGCATCTCGTCTTTCGCGCCGGGGTCGCAGGGGAAAAGTATGAGTCTCTGCGGGGACCGTTCAATCTCGAGAACAAACCGCTGTTGGTGGACGAAACCGGTCCGGTGGACGCGCCCATCACGGGGAGCACCCGGGTCATGGTCGAGCCGGCGACCAGTCAGGCATGGATGGTCGCCTATCTTCCTGTCGGCGTGGTGACCGGGGACGACGCCCAGAGGACGCTCGGAGCCCTCGCCCTTGATTCGGGCGTCGAATACCCGGTTTGACATCTTCCGCCGGCGGTCCGATGATCTTCATGATGATCTCATCGAAAATATGCTCGGGATGGAGGACACCCGGGGGTTCCTGCAACTCCCCGCGCAGCCGCGCTGTTGGGGCTTTTTCGCAATAAGGAGGACGTGATGAAGGTGGTCTTCGCGATCGTTGTGGTGTGCTGCCTCGGATTTGTCGGGTGTGCACAGCAGGCTGAGGAACCGGTTGTGGTGGAAGAGGTGATCGCGCCGGAGTGGGAACGGGTCCTGCCGGGCTTGATGACCGACACTCAGATGGCGCAGCAGGAGTTGATCCTGACGGCCACCAACGCCCTGGCTTCCGAGATGATGGGCGAGTTGATGGCGGCGCTCGACGAGAGCGGACCGGCGGGCGGGATCGGTGTCTGCCGAGACAAGGCTCCGGCCGTCGCGGCCAACGTGACCGAGATCTACGGAGTCGAGATCGGCCGAACATCTGCCATGCTACGGAACACCTCGAACGTGGCCCCCGGGTGGGCTTCGCCCTACGTCGACGCCATGGTTGAAGACCCCACCTGGGTCGGTGGTCCAGAGGGTGAACTCGGCGCCCTGTTGCCGATACGCCTCAAGGCCGAGTGCCAGATGTGCCACGGGCCGGCGGAGACGATTGACGAGGACGTCATGGCGGCCATTCTCGAGGCCTACCCGGACGACCAGGCCGTTGGTTATTCGGAGGGCGATCTCCGGGGCTGGTTCTGGGTCGAGGCGCCACCGGAAGAAATGGTCCCAACTGAGTCAGAGATTTAGACCGATCCAGGATCCAGCATCCAGCATCCAGCACCCTGAATCCTGAATCCTGCGACCTGCTACGTTCCGAGTCGTTTGCGGAAATACTCGACGACAACGTCTCGGGCGTACTGCAGGATCTGCTCAGCTGACTCGTCGGGCTCGGCGTACTCGGGTGTTTCGATGATGTCGACCACCATCTCCGGCCACCACGCCGACCCGAGACTCATGGCGGTGTCTTCCTCACTGAAACCGTACTCCTTGAAATCCTCTGCCGTTGGTGCTTCGAAGGCGATGACCGACTCGTCCGAACCCGGAACGAGTCGCACCCGGCTTTGGATCCACTCGTACATCTTCTGGATGTCTGCTTTTTCCACCGTGTCCTCCGAGGCGCCAGTCGTTTCCGAAATTGGGTCACATCGATTCTAGCGGACATTGGGGAAGTTGACATCTGGGTGAAGCATTCGCAAGATGGTGGGGTGAAATCGCGGGCTCAGGTTGTCCTGGTTGTGCTGACGGTCACGCTGCTGCCGTGGCTGGGTCTTCTGCAGGCACTGCCGCACAGCCACACCGACACCCAGGTTCCGCAGGAGGCACTGGCCTGTTCAGCCTCGGCCCCAGGTTCACACGAGGTCCATCTCCATGGTGCGGGCCAGAGTCTGGCCCCACATCCGTGTCTGGCATGTCTTGCCGGCACCTCTCATGCTGCAGCCCCGTCGTCGGCAAAGCCGGCTGGGGCGGAGTCAGTCACCGCGCTCGCAGCTGAACGAGCGAACGATGTCCGCTCACGAAGCCGTGCGCACCTCCCCCTGTTGCGAGGTCCACCGAGAGCTGTCTGAGTCGGCTTCTGGACCCGATCGACAACTAAAAACAGGGGACACATCATGAGAACACGATTATTTCGTGGCGCCCTTCTTTGGCTGGCCGCTTGCGTGCTGGTCATCGCGCCCGCAGCTGCGCAGGATAATGACCCACCCGTGACCGAACCGACGCCGCCTCCGTCAGTGGAGGAGTTGCAGCGACAGATTGACGATCTGACTCGTCAGCTCCAGGCGGTTCAGCAACAATTGCACGCTCTCACAACTCAACAGGAGGCTCACAAGAAGCAGTCGGAACTCGATCACCTGAGGCAGGCAGCCCACACCGAGGCGGCCAAGGACACGGCGGCTGAGGAGGTGGACACCGCCACAAAGTACGTGTCCGGAACCCGCATGCAGGCCATGCTCAACCCGGAGCTTTCGGTGACCGGCGACATCTTCTTTGTCGGCGGCCAGCACGAGAGGGAGGAGTTGCTGGCAGACCATTTCGAGCTCGATATCCAGTCCTACCTCGACCCGTATACGAGAATGCACGTGGTCATCGGTTATCACGGGCCCGCCCACGGGACCTCGTTCGGCATGGAGGACCACGAAGAAGAGGAACATGACCATGAGGGATTTGGATTGGGCGAGGGCTACATCACCTGGTTCCAGCTCCCCGGCCACACTTCGCTCACAGTCGGCAAAAAAAGACAGCAGTTCGGGGTTCTCAACCGGTGGCACAGACACGCCCTCGATCAGACCGATTTTCCGTGGGTGATTCAGGAGAGCTTCGGCCCGCACGGGTTGGTCGGTACCGGTGTCTCGGTGGATTGGCTGATGCCCCGTATGTGGGCCGACACCAACGAGCTGACCGTCGAGATCATGAACGGTAACAACGACGTGGCCTTCGCCGGGTCTGATTGGAAGAGCCCGACGGTTCTTGCCTATCTCAAGAATTATTGGGACCTCAGTGGAGACACCTACCTGGAGGCCGATCTCACCGGGTTGTACGGCGTGACGGACCACGCGGGCGATCTGAGGCACGATTTTCTGGCCCTCGATTTGGCGTACGACTGGTACCCCGCGGGGCGCGAGCTCTACCGCGGGTTCACAGCGCGCGGCATGCTCCTGCGCTCGTGGCTGGACCTCGAGGACGGCAGCAGTCTGAACGCATGGGGCAGCTATCTCTACGGCCAATACAGGTTCACGTCGCACTGGATCGGCGGCCTTCGCTGGGATTGGGTGGAGGATCAGCGTGTGGCGGACCACGACACGTGGGGTCTGACGCCCTACCTGACCTTTTGGCAGTCCGAGTTTGTCCGGCTTCGCGGACAGGGGACCTACGAAAGGGACAGCTGGTACGGGACAGATCGGCGGTTTGAGCTCCAGATAACATTTGCGGCCGGGCCGCACAAGCATGAAAGCTATTGAGGTGGCGTCATGATAAATACAAAAAGACTTCTTTCCCTGCTGTTGGTCACCTTTTTCGGCGTGCCTTCGATTGCCGGCGCGACCGTCAAAGTAGTCACAACTTTGACGGACTACGCTGCCATCGCTCGCGATGTGGGAGGTGATCGGGTTGAGGTACAGGCGATTGTCGCCGGCAATGCGGATGCCCACTTCATCAAGCCCAAACCCTCCTACGCCCTGATGTTGCGCGACGCCGATCTCTTTGTGAGCACTGGCCTCGACCTCGAGCTGTGGGCGCCGGTGGTAGTCAACAAGGCGGGTAACCGGAATATCGTGGATGGCGCACCCGGATACGTGGCCGCCTTCCAGGGTATCGAGCTGATGCAGAAGCCCCTCTCCCTCGACCGTTCGGGGGGCGGAGTTCACGTCTACGGCAATCCCCACATCCAGACCTCGCCCCTCAACGCCACGATTATCGCGCGCAACATCGCAACCGGTCTGTGCAAGGTGGACCCGGAGGGGTGCGAGAGCTACAAGCTCAACCTGGCGACCTTCACTACGGAGATCGCCCGGCGTCTTTATGGACAGAAATTGGTGGACGATCTGGGCACTGAGGCGCTGGATCCACTCGCTCGCACCGGCCGCCTGGTCCCCTTCCTGGAGGAGCATGGTTTGGTCGGTGAACTCGGCGGTTGGCTGGGTCAAGGGCTGCCGCTTCGAAATCGAAAAATCATCTGCTACCACAAAAACTGGATCTACTTCACGACCCTTTTTGGGCTCAGCGTGGTGGACTACGTGGAACCCAAACCGGGGATCCCGCCCACCGCACGACACGTGGCGGAGCTGATCAACCGGATCAAGGCGGAGCGCATTGAGGTGCTGCTGGCGGCCAACTATTTCGAGCGCCGCAAACCCGAGCTGATTGCCGATCGCACCGGAATCGTGCCGGTGGTCGTGCCGACCTCGGTCGGTGGTGAGCCTGGGGTGGTGACGTATTTCGACCTTGTCGACACCTGGCTGACCCGTCTTCTCGATGCGTTCGCGTTGGCGGATGAAGCGTCCGGCGGGCACGGCCATGAAAAAGGGGGAGGCCATCATGACCCCCACCATGACGGACGTCATTAGCATTTGGCTATCAGATATTGGCTTATTGAGTCGGTTTGGTTGGTCCGTTCGGAGGTTTCGATGAAAAGAGTGAACAGCTAACAGCTCCCGGTGGGTTTGGAACCCCAGATTCCAAACCCGCCGGGTCAGGGAGATCGTTGATGACTCAGATGTTGACTTTTATGGCCGCGCCCTTTGCCGCCTGTCTCGTGCTGGTCGGCATTCACGCGTATTTCGGAATCCACGTGATCGAGCGGCGCGTCCTCTTCGTGGATTTGGCCGTTGCCCAATTCGCTGCCCTGGGCGCGGTGGTGGGGTTTGTCAACGGTTTTCACCCGGGTGAGACCGGTTCCACCCTCTACAGCATGGCCTTTGCAACTCTTGCGGCTGTCCTTTTTGCGCTGACCCGCGCCCGTGACGAGAAGCTGCCGCAGGAGGCGATCATCGGCATCACCTTCGTGGTCGCCTCGGCGGCGACGATCCTGATCGCCGATAGAGCTCCTGAAGGTGCCGAGCACATCAAGGAAATGCTCTCCGGGAGTTTGCTGTGGGTGACCTGGCCCACCGTGATCAAGGATCTGATCATCTACGCGGCGGTCGGTCTCTTCCACTGGATATTCCGCCGCCGTTTCCTGCTCATCACCAAAGATCCTGGGGAGGCCTTCCGCCGAGGCTGGAAGGTACGCTGGTGGGACTTTCTCTTCTACCTTTCATTCGGAGTCATCATCACCTTCTCGGTGGAGATTGGTGGTGTGCTGATGGTCTTCGCCTATCTGGTGATTCCCGCCTGCATCGCGATCCTGCTCGCAGTGGGGATGCGGGCGCGGCTCATTCTCGGATGGGTCTTTGGGGTGATCGGTTCGGCTATCGGCCTTCTGCTGTCCTATTACCTGGACATGCCGACTGGACCTGCGATCGTCGTGGTTCTCGGGCTGATGCTCGTGGCGGCGTGGCTGATTGACAAAGCGGTCAGGTATCGGCCCCGAGCCAACCATACGGCCGAAAAAAGAGAGAAGTGATCCTACCGCTGCTCCAGGTGGCGAAATGTCGGCAGGACCTTTTCGAAGATCACCAGGAGCACGAAGGGGATGAAGAGAATCAGTGCGGCGGCGAGATCCCTTCCTGGCCGTCACCGGGGTGAGGATGTTGGCCGTCGACCTCTCCTCCGGCCACACGTTGGTGCTCGTGATGGCGCTGACCGCCTATGGAACGGCGTTGATCGTTTCGACGTGGCTGTTGCGTGGAGCACGAACTCAGATGCCGCCTCAATAGCGGCGCGGAGAGCTCTCTCAGCTCTTGCGTTCGGCCTCGCGCCGGAGGCTGTTGTTGCAGTCGTTGTAGGCGTGCTCGATCCCGATGCAGAACAACGTCCGAACGTGCTCGTCCGCAAGGCTGTAATAGACGGCGCGACCCTCACGGTCGGCGTTGAGGAGGAAGCGGTCTCTGAGCAGGCGAAGCTGGTGGGAGATCGCGGACACCGACAGCCCAGTGTGGTTTGCGAGTTCGGTGACGTTGAGCCGATCGTTGTTGGCGAGGGCGTGAATGATGCGGAGCCGTGTGGGGTCGGCGAGGGACGAAAAGAGTCGATTGAGACACTCGACCGCCCAATGGGGAAGTCCCTCTTGATCGTGCTCGGCCATCATCTTGTCCATTGCCGGGCAACAACGGGTGGGGGTGGCGGCAACATTACTTTCCGATTTGCTCATGTACGCATCTTGTCAAACTTCAATCGATTGGTCAAACCCGGAAAACTCTCAAGAATATTGAAATCATTCTCGATTCTCAAAACCGTGTGAGACCTTGGTTGATGCGATCTACGGAGTCTTGATGCCCGAGAACAGCCCTTCGGCGATCCACGTCCGGAACCAACGAAAGATCTTCTGTTGTTGGCGCGCCGATTTCTGTGCGGCGGCCGCTGAAGCCAGTGCGTCGCCGAGCGGGACGCCATTGACGAGATCGCGCATCAGGTCGTGCTCCGCACGGCTGAGTTCGAGCCTCAGGACCGAGTAATCGCGGCGATAGATGGCGACCCATGACGCGCGTCTCCGGGGATTCGGCGTCGGGAGATCGTCGTGGTAGGCCTTGAGATGGGGCACAACCGAGTATTTGAAGTCCAGCACCCGAAGGGCGGCAATCGGTTGGAGCCGCGCGTGCTCCCACTCTTCCGGCGGCACGGACTCCAGCTCTTCGGCGCCGAGGACCGGCGTCTCGACCTCATCGAAGACCTCGGTCATGGCGAGTTCGAGCCGAGAGAGGTCGTGCAGAAAGGCCGCTTGCTGCCATTCGGGCTGGTCGAGGAAGAACTGCGGCAGGTGGTCGCCGAGGCGGTTGAGGGTGTAGCTGGTGGAGGGATAGCGCTGTACGTAGTCCTGGACCAGGTGGGAGAACTGGTGGTCGCCGATGTGGTAGCGAATCACCGGAAAGTCGGTTTCCAACGCCTCTTCCATCCGCATCAGATACATCCCGTGGTAGACGCCGATGCGTTCAGCGGACGTCATTGACTCGGAAGGCCGAACGACCTCAGCCAGACTTTCTGCGGGGATCTCCTGCACTGCAGCTGCCGAAGCCACGGCTTCCTCGACCGTTCCGGGGTGGACGACCACCTCCTGCATCCAGCGTTGCAGACGATTCAGATCGGGGCGCTGATGACCCGCCTCACGCGACATCGGCCACCTCCTGGCGACGCCAGTCATCGGCCTTGAGGACCTCCTGGTGAACGACCTCGAACGGAGGAATGTCGGCGTCCCACTCCAACAGGGTGGCGCGGAGACCGACGGTGCGGATGGTGTGGCCGAAGAGCTCCCACACGGGATCCAGCACGTGATCCGAATGGGTGTCGATGATGTGGGTGCCCTTGTTGGTGTGGCCGGCAAGGTGGTACTGGCAGACCCGGTCGCCGGGGATGGCATCGATGTAGGCCACCGGATCGAAGCCATGGTTGTAAGCGGACACGTAGACGTTGTTGACGTCGAACAGCAGACCGCAGTCCGCCTCTTCGGCCATCCGGGCGACGAAGTCCCACTCTGTCATGTCGTCGTCGGCAAACTCGAGATAGGTGGAGGGGTTCTCCAGCACCAACGGCCGTTCGATATAATCCTGGATGGTCTTGATCCGCTCCACCGAGTGACGCAGGCTTTCCTCGGTGTAGGGCAACGGCAGCAGATCGTGGGTGTTGCGGCCGAGGACCCCGGTCCAACAGATGTGGTCTGAGATCCACAGGGCGCCGGTGCGCTCGGCCAGGGCCTTGACCTTGGCGAGGTAGTCGAAGTTGATGGGATCGGTGCTGCCGATCGACATCGAGACCCCGTGCATGACGATCTTGTAGCGCTCCGTAATCATGTCGAGTATGTGAAGCGGGCGGCCACCGGTGTCGAGGTAGTTCTCGGTGAGAATCTCGAAAAAGCCGATGTCCGGCTCTTCGGACAGGATGTGGTTGTAGTGGGTGGTCCGCAGCCCGATGCCGAGACCGAGATCCGGAAATCCCCAACGGTTGTCTTTCATCGTCGCTCCTCCTCGCACCAGATCATAGCTTTTCGGGTTCGAACCAACACTCCTCTCGGGGAGGGCTCGCTCCAACTGTCGGAGGAAGCGGGCCCCGGGATCTGCCCGGGGCCCGCGCCTCAATTCGTTTTTCAGCTTTCGGTTTCGCCGTGCTCGATCGGCACCGCACAGCCGCCCTTGCCCTTGCACGAGTTCTTTGCCGCACAGCCGTTGTCACCGGATTTGCAACCGCCGAGGCTCTTGCAGTCGTTCTGGCCCTTGCAGGTGTGCTTGGCGTCCTCGGAGGCGCAGCCGCCCTTGCCCTTGCACGAGTTCTGTCCGGCGCAGCCGTTGTCTCCGCTCTTGCAGGCGCCCTGCCCCTTGCACGCGTTCAAACCTTTGCAGGCGTGTCGTTCAGAAGTATTTTCGGCATTCTCGCCGCCCTTGCCGCTGCAGCCGTCCTTGCCGCCGCAGCTGTTCTGGCTCACGCCATGGGAGGGCGTCGTTTCTGCGGAACCGTTCGCGGGCACCATCAGACCGACGCCGGCAATCATTCCTGCCATCGCTGCATTGACCAACACGTTCTTGACCTTCGTGTTCATTTCTGTCTCCCTTCACACTGTTCGAACCGGTTGATTGATGTAAACCTGAATTTACTGAGTCTGTGTCTCTTTTTGGTTACAAGATAGGTTTGTGAATCAAGTCATGAAAAGTTACGGCTTCAGAAAAGAAATCAGGGTGCGTCGGGGCTCAGGCTACCGGTGGCCGCCCGTTCGAACTTCAAGGTTTTGCGCAGGAGGGCATCGAGGCTCAGCTTGCCGGCGCCGTAGAAAATCAGCCACAGCAGGAACAGCAGGAAGACGAAAGCGGCGATGTCGGTCGGCGCTTTCTCCGCCGCACTCCCCCACGATGCCAGAAAATCGGCGGTGTCGGCAGTCATAAGCGCCACCACCATCGTGATCGCCAGACCGCTCGCGAAGAACCTCGTGAAGAGCCCGAGGATCAGCATGACGCCGCCGACGGTTTCCATCGACGCCACCAGACCGGCGTTGAAGGCGGGGAACGGGATCCCCAGTCCATCGAAGAAACCGATGACGTTTTCGAAGTGCCGGAATTTACCGGTGCCGGCTTGAAAGAACGCGAGCCCGATGACAATGCGGGTCGCCAGCGGGGCAATGAACGCGAGCTTTTCGGTGATCTTTATTGTGAGGTCGTTGACTCGATTGACGGTATCTCGGAATGACATGGGGCCTCCTCGGCGGTATTGATTTCACACCGTCCTATGCACGTGGAGGCCATGTGGTTTCACGCCAGGCGTCTCGCCTGCCGGATGTGTGGAAAACCCGAAATCCGAAATTCTGCGGGGTGGGGTGGGGCGGCATGTATGCCGCCCCCTCGGGGATTTCACGCAACCCGCGTGGATAGCGGGGATATCTGCGTCCATCTGCGAGACCTGCGGTCTCTCCTCGGATGGCCGGTGCTAAACTCGGCTTCGTCATCGCAGGCTCTTGGAGGACAAAATGGCTCGATCTACTCCGGTGAGCGTGCTCACCGTTATCTTTCTTCTGGCAACCCTGACCCCTGTCGCCACCGCGCAGGACAACGCGGAGAGCGGGGAGACCCACTACCTCGGGGATCGATTTTCGATCCGCATTATCGGCGGTCTCGTCGGTCTGAACACCGACGTCGCCGCCGGCAGGGGTCTGGGAGCGCTGATCGACCTCGAGGAGGTCCTCGGATTTGATGAGCGGATCTCAACCTTCGGTCTCGAGGGTTTCTACCGATTCACCGAGAACCGCAAGCACACGATCCGATTCGGTTACGGCAACTTC
>RCNF010001397.1_pt1 | contig 12687 bp, 10 predicted proteins | sample 2041311 | NCBI WGS metagenome assembly RCNF01 (sample SAMN09708228, study PRJNA481090) | Marine sediment metagenome, whole genome shotgun sequencing project. | biome: marine sediment; feature: ocean; material: sediment; isolation source: Sewage treatment plant 2 marine sediment (STP2) ... | reverse complement strand
GTAAATCCGGACTTCTTTTTCGATACCAAGGCCAAGACCGTATTTACCCTGGTCTGTGCCCCAGTGGCTCAGCTTGGTTATAATGCTGAGGGTATTCAATGTACTTTTGGGACTGGCTGCGGCACTTCTTACCTTCTATACGGCCAGAAAACTGAAGTACAGCCAACCCGTTCTGGCCCTCTTCCTGCTTTTATTTGCGCCAATGTATACACTGATGATGCTGTCAGGGATGAATGAGGTCATGTTCAGTTTTTTCCTGATTCTCGCCATATATCTTTTTTTTCGTAACCATAGCATGTGGTCGGCTGTTGTGATCTCCATGATTCCATTCATACGGACCGAAGGATTCATCATATTCCCCCTGTTCCTGCTTGCCTTTATGCTGAACAAGCAATGGAAGGCTTTGCCCTTACTTTTCTCAGGTTTCCTGATAGTCAGCCTAGCGGGCTGGTTTTATCACGGAGATTTTTTCTGGGTAATCACAAAAAATCCATACTCCGGAAATGCGAGCGATATATATGGAAGTGGCGAGCTCCTGTATTACGTGGATCGTTTTAACCCAATTTTTGGTCTACCGTTATTTGTATTGATTGTCTTGGGACTTCTCTACATCCCAATACATTTTTTCAGAAATGGCAAGCAGGAACGCCCTGCATTTATCTCCGAAATCCTTATTGGGTTTCTACCTTTCCTTGTTTATTTCTGCGCACATTCTTATGTTTGGTGGAAGGGCATGGGTAATTCCGTCGGTGAGATACGCGTGATGGCTGCCGTATTTCCCTCCGCTGTTTTATTGGCACTGTTTGCATGGAAACACCTTACTGGTCTACTAAAGTCCGGGAAATACACACGTACTGCCCTGGGAATCCTGCTGGCAGCCTCCCTGGTATTCGTCCCCTTCCAGGTTCATACCATCCCGGTCCCACTCGCTCCGCCTCAAAAGCTGATCAAAGAAGCTGCATCTTGGCTGGAGGATATGGAGTATACCGAACGGAAGATTTATTTCTGGGATCCCTTCTGGTGGTTTTTCATGGGCAAAGACCCGATCGGCAATCCGAAAGTGCAAGAAGGAGTATATGACAGAAAAAACCCAGGCAAGAATATCCGGCCCGGAGAAATCATACTCTGGGAGGCACATTATGGTCCCAATGAAGGCAGACTTCCGCTGGAAAGACTCAGGGAGAACCCTGATTTCTCTGAGATTAAAGTATTCAGACCCGATTCCCCCTTTAAGGTGCTCGGAGGATATGATTATGAAATTTACATTTTTGAACGCCTGGAAAGCCATGACCTTCTGGAGAGGCAAGCCATTCTTGATGAGATTCAGAAACGCGAGAATTCATTTTACCAGATCCGGATACTGGCATATGAAGATTGTGAAATGACTGGTTATGAGCAGGATACCATTTTCTATAGCAGCCTTATATCCAGGTCCGGGTCTCATTCCTGCCTGCTTGATGAAAAGCGTATTTTCCTGACTGCGATTGAAATGTCTATGGAAGGAATTAATCCGGCTAAGAATGCGAAATTCAATATCAGGATCTCCCATCTTTTCGAATCTTATAAACCGGAAATGGATCCTCTTTTCCTGGTTATGAGTCTACAGGATAGAGATAAAATGCTATTCTATCGCACCTGGGATATTAAACCGCAAAATCTGCAAGCCTGGGAAGAAACAACTATTGAATATGAAATTCCAGCATGGAGATCAAACTCGGATATTGTTAAAGTATATCTTTGGAACAACGGAGGTCACCGGGTTTACATAGATGACTTTATCATTGCTATCAAGGAATCGAGGGAGTAATATCTGAAGACAATTTTCAGCTCCATGATGAGACATGCAGCGATGGTATTATATTCCCAATTTGTTATATTTATGCAATATATTTTTCCTTTCCAAAATTTCACCCTCCATGGCAGTATTCAAAATCCGGGATTATCTTACCATAAACAATTCCCCCGGCATTGTCATTATTTTCCTGTTGCTTGTTTATACTGCAACCAACTTTACGCACCACAACTGGACACGGGATGACGGACCCAATCGGGGGGTTATCAAATGGGATATTATCTCCTTTTATGGATATCTTCCGGCTACTTTTATTTACGGTGATCCAAGCCTGGATTTTCTGGATGAGGGAATAATTGATAATGACAACAAGTTCTGGTGGTCGCCCACGGAAGATGGCAGGAAGATAATCTACATGTCATGTGGACTCTCGATAATGTATTCACCTTTTTTTTTTATGGCTCATATGCTGGCACCTGTTTTCGGAGAAGCCAGGGATGGTTTCGGTTCCATATACCAGTTCTTCCTGGTCTTCGGTGCCTTGGCTTATTTAGCCCTGGGACTTATTTTTCTGAAAAAAATACTGATGCGCTACTTCACTCCCATGGTCACAGCTATCACTTTGCTACTCTTGGGTCTTGGGACGAATCTGTATTACTATTCAACCTATGAGGCGGTCATGTCACATTCCTATAATTTTGTGCTGATCACAATATTTCTCCACACGGTTCTGAAATGGTATGAAAATGCGTCCTGGACCAGGACCTTTCTGCTCGGACTGTTGATTGGACTGATCGCACTGATCAGGCCTACAAACATTCTGATTATTGTCCTACTGGTCCTGTGGGGAGTTGATTCCTGGCCTTCATTCACGGCAAGGATCCTGTTCTTCCTACGGAATACACCTAAGATCCTGCTGATGATTTTTGCCTTTTTGCTGCCCTGGATCCCCCAGTTTCTCTATTGGAACATGATCACCGGGCAGATCTTGTATTATTCGTACGGTGCACATGGTGACCGTTTTTTCTTTGACAATCCCCATATCATTGAATCACTTTTCAGTTACCGGAAGGGATGGCTTTTATATACCCCTATGATGATCATTGCGATCCTGGGTCTCATACCGCTCAGGAAAATTATTCAGGGATCAACCCTGCCTATCACACTTTATCTTGTCCTCATGATATATGTGATGTCTTGTTGGTGGACCTGGTGGTTTGGTGGAGGCTTCGGAGGACGTATCTATATAGACATGTATGGCATCCTGGCACTGCCGCTTGCAGCATTTGTTGGGGTAATCCTGGAATATAGGAAAAAGCTTGTCAGATACGGAATTTCTGGTTTACTGGTTTTCATGCTGTTTTTTCAATTGCTCCAGACCAGGCATTATAATGGGACGGTCATCCATTGGGATTCAATGTCAAAAAAGGCCTACTGGTATAATCTTTTACATCGCTGGCATGATGTTGAATATGTGCGACAGCATTTATTATCCATAAATGACGAGGAGCTGTGCAGGAAGGGGATCTATGTCTACTATGATCTGAGTGAAGACTGGTCATACATGGATGAACTATCTGAGAAAGCAGGTATTGAGTTAGTGACGAGGGAGATCCAGCAAAGCAGGACCCTTCCGGGAGATATAAGAAGGTATGCCAGGCGCATGGATATTAGCATTCCCGAAGCAACCCGGATGACTGCAGAAAGAATTTACCATATGAAAAGGGATCACAAGTTCTATTAAGGGGTCAAGCTCAGGCAAATGCAGATACGTCTTTGCCGGTAATTTCTTTGTCACAAAGTATGATCAGCCTTTCAATGACATTCCTGAACTCCCTGATATTTCCAGTCCATGGTTTTTTCTGAAGCTCCTTTATAGCATCATCGGTAATGTTTTTCTTTGCCATACCATGTTCTGCACAGATCTGTTCATTGAAATGATCAGACAGCAGGAGTATATCCCCGGCCCTTTCATTCAGGGTAGGGACCTGTATGATGATCACACTCAGCCGGTGGTACAGGTCTTCCCGGAAATTATGTTTATCAATTTCTTCTTTCAGGTTCTTATTGGTAGCCGTAATGATCCGGACATCCACTTCGATGTCCTTATCACTGCCAACACGGGTGATCTTGTTTTCCTGGAGGGCGCGCAATACCTTCGACTGGGCCGACAGGCTCATATCACCTATCTCATCAAGGAACAGTGTGCCGCCGCTGGCCTGCTCAAATTTTCCTTTGCGTTGTTTATGGGCACTTGTGAAGGCCCCCTTCTCATGCCCGAACAATTCACTTTCAATCAGTTCAGAGGGTATGGCAGCACAGTTAACTTCGATAAAGGGACTTGCTGCACGGTTGCTTTTCTCATGCAGCCATCTGGCAACCAGTTCTTTGCCAGTTCCATTGTCGCCTGTGATCAAAACCCGGGCATCCGTAGGGGCAACCCGTGTTATCATTTCCTTGATCTTAACGATGGCCTCAGACTCACCAATCATTTCATTGGTTTTGCTGATTTTCCGTTTGAGCACCCTTGTCTCTGTGATCAGGTCGGATCTTTCGAGGGCATTCCGGATGGTGATCAGCAGCCTGTTCAGATCAAGCGGTTTTTCCAGGAAATCAAAGGCACCCTTCTTGATGGCATCGACGGCAATTTCTATATCTCCATGTCCTGAAATCATGATCACTGGTACATCCTTGGGCTGTTCCAGCATCTTCTCTAAAACCTCCATGCCATCCATTTCCTGCATTTTGATATCGCAGAGGACTACATCCAGCTTGTTATTTCCGTATAGTTCGAGTCCTGTGGGACCATCTTCTGCCGCGAGAACTTCATGATCCTCTGCCGCCAGTATCTCTGATAGTGTATTCCGGATACTTTTTTCGTCGTCTATTACTAAAATCTTGGCCATGTTTAAAGGATCTGTATTATTATATTGAGTTCATTAACTATGCCGTATCCACTTTGCGATTTCCTTGTAGCTTGTCTTCTTGCCATACATCAGTATGCCGGTGCGGTAGATCTTCGCAGCCAGCCAGGTCATGCCGATGAATGTAAGCACCAGCAGGGCCATGGATAATACTACCTGCCAATCCGGCACACCGAATGGGAGCCTGCCCATCATCACGATGGGTGAGGTAAAGGGTATGATGGAAAACCAGAATGAGATAGCACTGTCGGGATTATTAATGGAATTCACCAGTACCAGCAGGGCCAGGATCAAAGGAATGGTGAGTGGCAGCATAAATTGCTGGGTATCTGTTTCATTATCGACGGCTGCTCCGATGGAGGCAAACAAAGCGCCGTATAGCAGGTAGCCTCCCAGGAAATAGAAAATAAATGATCCAAGGGTCAGGGCAAAATTGATGTCTTTCAGTCCGGACAGGAAGCCCATGATCTCGTCCATGTCCTCTGACTTAGCCTCAGGTTTTGCTTCTACCGGTCCGGATGACATAATATCCTGGGATAAAACCTGCTCGGTTGCTGTCATTTTCATTTCCGGGAATATCAGGGTAGTAGCCAAGGTCACCAGGAGGAAGGTAGTAACTACCCAGATCATGAACTGTGTAAGTCCTACCATGGCAATGCCAATGATCTTGCCCATCATGAGCTGAAAGGGTTTGACCGATGAGACAATGATTTCCACAATACGGTTTACCTTTTCTTCTATCACTCCCCTCATCAACTGGGCACCAAAAAAGAAGATGAACATATATATCAGGAATCCTCCTATGTATCCGACTGCCATGGCAACCCCGGTATGGCTTTCTTTCTCCCTTCCGGTTTCCGTGATCTTGATGGTACGGATATTGATCCTGGTTTTTACAGACTTAAGGATATTATCCAGGTTCTCAATCTCATAGGTTTTTAATTTCTGATCCCGGATGTAATTCTCCATGGCTCTGCTGATATGCATCTTGGTGGCCAGGTTGGGTTGCTTATCAGAATAGAAAACCACCGAGTTGGGTTCGAAGGCAACGATATGCGAAATGTAGAGCACACCATAATAGCCTCCTGCCGAATATGTTTGCTTGATATCATTCAAGCGTGCGTTTTCCAGGTAATCAAACTTCAGGTATTCTGTTTCGGGGATGACATTCATGAACAGGTGGGAACTGTCCACCACTGCGATCCGCTTTACTTCCTGGTCCTCCGACATCGCAATCAATGCAGGTACCACCATCAGGGATGCAAATAGTATGGGTCCCAGTATGGACATAACTATGAAAGACCGTTTCCGGACCCTGGTAGTATATTCCCTCTTGATAATCAGTCCGATTTTGTTCATGGCTTAATTGTCTTTGACTACCCTGATAAAAATATCGTTCATGCTCGGGTACACCTCATTGAATGAAATAACATGTAATGAAGGGATGAGCAATGAGAGGAGCTCATTATCCGTGGTATGATGCAGCAGCTTGATCCTGGCTTTTTTCAAGCCTTCATCGCTGACGGTTTCCAACAGCTCATAGTGATCGTTCAAGGATTGCTTCAACGTATCTTCCTCACCATGGAAAGCTACTTCATAGGTATCCGTCCTGTACCTGTCCCTGATCTCCCTGATCTCTCCCTCGATGATGGTCTTGCCTTTGTCGATCAGTGAGATATGATCACATAATTCTTCTACCGATCCCATATTATGGGTAGAAAATATAATGGTTGCGCCTTCTTCCCTGAGTGTCAAGATCTCTTTCTTAAGCATGTCTGCATTAATGGGATCGAATCCGCTGAAAGGTTCGTCGAAAATAAGTAACTCAGGTTCATGCAGGATGGTGACTATGAACTGGACCTTTTGTTGCATTCCCTTGGAGAGCTCTTCAACTTTCTTATTCCACCAATCGAGTATCTCGAATTTTCCAAACCATTTTTTCAGGCGGATCATGGCTTCTTTCTTGGACAGGCCTTTTAATTGAGCAAGGTATAGCACCTGTTCTCCCACTTTCATCTTTTTGTACAGGCCACGTTCCTCGGGGAGATAACCAATACGGGAAATATGCTCAGGACGAATTTTTTCACCGTTGAAAATTAAACTCCCTTCATCCGGTGCCGTAATCTGGTTGATGATCCTGATCAGCGTGGTTTTACCTGCCCCGTTGGGTCCCAGCAAACCATAAATACTTCCTTTGGGAATACTGACAGAGACCTGGTCCAGGGCTACGGTATTGATAAATTTCTTAACAACCTTATCAGCCTTTAAGATCTCCTCCATGTGCAGTTTAATTAAAATAACCCTTCATCCGCTCGAAGAAATTCATCTCGCTTTTATCCGGACTAGGTATAAAATTAGGAGAATCTCCGAATTTCTCTATAAGTTTTTGTTCTTCCTTTGTCAGATTTTTAGGTATCCAGACGTTGATGCTCACCAGCAGGTCTCCCTTGTTGTAACCATTTACATCCGGGATGCCCTTATTGCGCAAACGAAGGATTTTCCCAGGTTGGGTTCCGGGTTCTATCTTGATTTTTACCTTGTTATCTACCGTAGGGATCTCTACTGCTGATCCCAGAGATGCCTGGGGGATGCTGATGTGTAAATTATACAATAGATCATTGCCATCCCGGATTAATTCAGGATGATGTTCTTCCTGGATCATAACCAGCAGGTCACCGTTTATGCCACCCCGCCTGGCTGCATTTCCCTTTCCGGAAACGGTCATTTGCATGCCCTCGGCCACACCTGCAGGGATACTGATGGGAATGACTTCTTCTTCCTTTACTATCCCCTCACCATAACATTTTTTGCATTTATTGGTAATGATCTTACCTTCTCCACCACAGGTTGGACAGGATGTCACCGTTTGCATTTGTCCGAGGAAAGTATTGGATACCCTGGTCACCTGGCCGTTGCCATTGCAGGTATTGCAGGTAGAATAACTGGAGCCTCCTTCTGCGCCAGTACCTTCACAGGAAGAACAGCTTACATATTTATTTACCTTGATCTTTTTCTCTGCACCATTGGCAATTTCCTGGAGGTCCAGTTTTACCTTTACCCTGAGATTGGATCCTTTTCTGACCGCGCGGGAAGATCTCCTGCTGCCACCAAATCCACCAAATCCCCCGAATGCATCCCCGAAAATATCACCGAAGCTTGAGAATATATCCTCTACGGTCATACCCTGACCACCAAAGCCTCCACCGGCTGCTGCTCCAAGACCTGCATGTCCGAACCGGTCATACCTGGCCCTTTTGTCATCGTCACTTAATACCTCATAGGCTTCAGCAGCCTCTTTGAACTTTTCCTCGGCACTGTCATCTCCCGGATTTTTGTCCGGATGAAATTTCAGGGCCTGTTTGCGGTAGGCTTTCTTAATGTCCTCCTTGCTGGCATTCTTCGAGACATCCAGTATTTCGTAAAAATCTCTCTTTCCCATTATTCTCCTATAACTACTTTTGCGTAACGAAGGACTTTATCGTTCAGGAAATAGCCCCTTTCAATGACGTCTACAATCTTCCCTTTCAATTTCTTGTCTGGTGCCGGGATCTTGGTAACCGCATCATGTACATCCGTATCAAATTCCTGGTGCATGGCTTCTATTTCCTTGACCCCCTGTTGTCCGAGGTATTCATTGAACATATTATATATCAGATGCATTCCCTCTTTGACTGCTTCCAGGTCCTTTGCCTCTTCGACTGCTTTCATGGCTCTCTCCAGGTTATCGATTACGGGCAGTATCCTGGCAAATATGTCTGCTCCGGCCTGTTTGCTCCAATCGATTTTTTCCTTCATGGTACGCTTGCGGTAGTTGTCAAAATCGGCCGATAACCTGAGGTATTTTTCCTTTTGTTCCTGCAATTCCTGCTCCAGTGCCTTCATTTTGGATGATTCATCAGGCTTTTTTTTGGTCCTGGTAGATTTTTGCCTGGTACCGGCACTTTTTTGCTTCTGGCCCTCAACCTTCTTCTCTCCAGCTTCCTTGTTTCCTGTGATATCTTTTATATTCTTTTTGTTTGCCATTTATAAGCTCATTTTAATAAAAAATCTATGTGTCCCATCATCAGCAAATGTTTTGCCAAGATTTAATTCAGGACAAATTGACATGCAAGCAAATATCGCTGGGTATTTTGACAGATAATTGAGATTATTTCTGCAATTCAGACAGTTTTGCATGGAGCTTTTCACCTCGGAGACCTCTGGCGATGATGACCCCTTCGCCATCTAATAAAAAATTATCAGGAATGGATCTTATCCCATATGTTGCAGCGGCTTCTGAGCTCCAGTAGAGGAGATCGCTGACATGGGATGGCCAGGACAGCTTATCGGCCTCTATTGCCTTCACCCATGATTCCTTGCTTCGGTCGAGCGAGACAGAGTAAATGGTGAAACCTTTTCCATTCTCAAAGGTACTTTCCTTGAATGTGTTATGAGCCTTGACAAGGGCTGGATTTTCAGCGCGGCAGGGTGGGCACCAGGCAGCCCAGAAATCGATCAGGACCATTTGTCCCCTTAAGGATGAGAGGGCAATATCCTTTCCCTCGGGGGATTCATATACTAATTCCGGCGCAATGTCACCAATATTTAAACCAACAGAAGGAGCAGGCTCAGCTGTGGAAATACTCTTTGAACTGAATGCCAAAGATAAAATGATCAAGCCTGCCATAAGGATGAGTGCAAAAGATTTCTTTTTCTTCATGATGTGAGTGCTTAGTAAGGCGCAAATATAGGGAAAATTACGTGCGGGAAATATCGGCTCCGATATTATTCAGGCGTTGCTCAATATCCTCGTAGCCGCGGTCGATTTGTTCGATATTATGGATGGTACTGCTTCCTTCTGCTGAAAGTGCAGCGATCAGTAATGCCACGCCTGCACGGATATCGGGTGAACTCATGGTGGTAGGCCGTAAGGGGTATTGCCTGTTTATGCCTATAACTGTTGCCCTATGGGGATCGCAAAGGATGATCTGGGCGCCCATATCAATCAGCTTATCGACAAAGAACAACCTGCTTTCGAACATTTTCTGGTGTATCAGGACACTGCCTTTTGCCTGGGTGGCAACCACCAGGAATACGCTGATCAGATCCGGTGTCAGTCCTGGCCATGGAGCATCGGCAATGGTCATAATGGATCCGTCAATAAATGTTTCTATCTCGTAATGCTCCTGCCGGGGAATAAAAAGATCATCCTGTTGCTGCCTGATCTCAATTCCTAATCTTCTGAATTGTTCAGGGATGATCCCGAGGTTTTCGACCGAGACTTTCCTGAGGGTCAATTCTGATCGGGTAAGTGCTGCCATACCGATAAAACTGCCAACCTCTATCATATCGGGCAGAAGACTGTGTTCACAGCCATGAAGAGATCCTGTACCATTGATAGTCAGCAAGTTGGAGCCAATCCCGTCGATCTTTGCCCCCATGCGGATCAGCATATTACTCAGTTGCTGTATATAAGGTTCACAGGCGGCATTGTATATGGTTGTGGTGCCTTTGACCAGGACAGCACACATCAGGAGGTTGGCGGTTCCGGTGACAGAGGCTTCATCCAGTAACATATAACATCCCTGTAGTGAAGGCGCATCGACGGAATACAGCTGTGACGGCTGGTCATAGCTGAATGATGCTCCCAGGCGCTGAAAGCCAATAAAATGAGTGTCCAGTCTTCTGCGGCCAATTTTATCCCCTCCGGGTGCAGGTACATAACCCTTGCCAAACCTTGCCAGCAAAGGCCCCAGGACCATAATGGACCCCCTCAGGCTTGTCCCCTTTTCCCTGAACCCATCACTCTTAAGATAATCAAGATTTATATCTTTTGCTTGGAAGGTATAAGTGCCCTTGGAAGGATTGCTAACCAAAACTCCCATGTCGTCCAGGAGGGAGATCAGGTTGGTGACATCAAGGATATCGGGAACGTTCCTGATGGTGACTGCTTCATCTGTCAGTAAACTGGCACAGATTACCTGTAATGCCTCGTTTTTGGCACCTTGGGGAGTGAGTGTGCCGGAAAGGGGTCTCCCCCCGTTCACAACAAATGTGCCCATGCGGGTTATTTCTTTTTTGGCGGTCTTTTCTTTTTGTTTTTCGAAAGGATATCCCTGGTGTCAGAAAGCTTCAGGTCATCTCCTACAACGATCTTTCCTCCAGACAGGGTCTTAAGGTCTTCGAAAATGGATCTGTCATCCACAACATCCCTGTTCCAGGTGACATAGCATTTCTTCATATGATTGGCTATCAGCCTGATCAATGCATCCCTTTCCTCACCTTCCTTAAATTCAGAAGCCTCTTTGATAAGCAATTCAATGATCTTACCATAATGCTTGTACTTGATAGCATAGTCATTATAGGGAACCTGCTTGGGCTTTTCAAACAAAGTCTCAGGGGTAGGTTTTTCGTATGGGGAATCAATATCCAGTTTGAAATCTGATATGATGAACAGGTGGTCCCACAATTTATGTTTAAAATCGGCGACATCCCTCAGGTGGGGATTCAAGTTCCCCATGATTGCGATGATGGCCCTGGATGCTTTGTTTCTTTCTTCCTTATCCTCAATCTGAACGGCATATTCAACCATCTTCTGGATATTCCGTCCATATTCCGGGAGTATCATCTTGGAGCGCTGTGAATTATAATCGTATTCCATTAATTTGAATTTAAATGCAAATGAACACAAATCTGCGGGGATTTCAAAATGTTTTCAATTCCTGCTAAGGGATGATCTTCAATTTGGCAAACTTCAACAAAAGTTGTTTTTGTCCATGCTCCTTGAAAAATACCGTTGCCTTCCTGTTGGGAAGTTCTCCTTCCAGGTTGATGATCTTTCCAAAACCGAATCGCAGATGTTCTACCTTCATTCCCGTCTGGATCTCAGCCGGATCATCCGCCGTGAATGAGGTACCTGAACCTGAAGCAGGAGTTGCCCTGGAAACGGGTGTCATCCTTTTAATCTTTTCTGTTGTTACAGGTACACGTTCCACTTTTTTCTGTGAGGGTTTCCAGGCAGTTTGTGAGGGTTTCCAAGAAGGTTGAAGTGGTTCCGCCTGCTTTTCCTCCAATGGTGTATCAATATATTCCGGTTCTATCTCCCGGATAAAACGGCTGGGGACAGCGTTAACAGGAACACCCCAACGGTAACGGGTGATGGCAAAGCTCAGGGTAACCTGTTCCATGGCACGGGTAACCGCCACATAAAACAGCCTTCTCTCTTCCTCTATCTCTTCTCTTGTATTGGAAGACATGCGTGATGGGAACAACTCTTCTTCCAGTCCCGTTACATAAACAAACCTGTATTCCAGTCCCTTTGACGCATGGGCGGTCATGATGGTTACCTTGTCCCTGTCCTCTTCCTTCTCGCTGTCCGCATCGGTCAGCAGGGATACACTCTGGAGAAAGGACTCGAGGGTGGTATCCTCAGCCTCTTCCTGGGATTCCACAAATTCCTTGATCCCGTTCAGGATCTCCTGAAGGTTCTCCCATTTGCTCAGGTTCTCTGGAGAATTCTGATAATGTAGGTCCTTCATTATCCCTGAACTTTCTGCAATAGAATAGGCCAGGTCAAAAGCTTCCATTGTCTGAAGATTATCCCGGTACCCATTGATCAGGGCAAAAAATGCTTTCAGCTTGCGTATGGTTCCCTGGTTAAATACACCGGAATGATCATCAATTGACAGGAGGACGTCCCAGATCCTTTTGTCCTGGCTGCTTGCTATATCTTCAAGCCTGGTAACGGTTGTCTGGCCAATCCCCCGGGCAGGGTAGTTGATGATCCTGCGAAGGGCTTCTTCATCGTATGGGTTCACCGTCATCCTAAAATATCCCAGGAGATCCTTAATCTCCTTTCTCTGGTAAAACGAAAGGCTGCCATAAACCTTATAGGGGATATTCAGTTTCCGGAGGGCTTCTTCAAAGATCCTTGACTGGGCATTGGTCCGGTACAGGATAGCGATTTCCTGGTGGTGCAGCTGATGTGCATAT
>RCNF010001395.1_pt1 | contig 12694 bp, 9 predicted proteins | sample 2041311 | NCBI WGS metagenome assembly RCNF01 (sample SAMN09708228, study PRJNA481090) | Marine sediment metagenome, whole genome shotgun sequencing project. | biome: marine sediment; feature: ocean; material: sediment; isolation source: Sewage treatment plant 2 marine sediment (STP2) ... | reverse complement strand
ATCTCCTGAGCATTCGCAGCGTGAATCGGAGGTCGTGTCGGAGCATGTCAAGGGCAGCTCCATGGCGGGTGTCGCGAACTGTGGCCTTGACCTGTTCGGCACCACCGAGTTCGATCAGCGCCTGCCTCCGGGCCTGTGCCGGATCCATCCCTGCTCGTTTCTTTTCTTCGATCAGCAGGTCGAGATAACTTTTGAGCTCTGCATCGAGCTCGCGGTCGAGCTCTTCGCTTTTGAGCGGAGCGCGCAGCATATTTTTGAGAGTCGACAAAAACGGCATCTGTCCCCCTTAGCTGGCCTCGAGGACCTTGCCGATGGTCAGAACGAGGTGTGACCACCCCTGTTTCTCCTCACCCAATCGAGCGCTGCCGGCGCCTGTGAGTTCGTAGTACTTTGCCCGCCGGTTGTTCTCGGACTCCCCCCACGCGCCTTTGATCCAGCCCTCCTGCTCCATGCGGTGGAGGGCGGGAAACAACGATCCCGGTTTGACCTGGAAGACACCATCGGTGATCTGCTCGATGCGGCGGGATATCCCGAGCCCGTGCATCGGTGCAAGGGACACGGTCTTGAGGATCAACATATCGAGGGTGCCCCTGAGGATTTCTGTTCTGTTTTCTACCACCAAAACCTCCGTTGTTGTCCACTCCTATCGAATATCTATACGAGTGATTGATAGTGATGTTTCAGTTGTTATTCCCGCAGGACCAGATCATCGTCTGAGGTATGTATGCTTCGGCTCGGTAGACCGTTCAGGCGGCTGCCTCAGGGATTCGAAGGACGGCTTCACACCCCGGGCCGTACTCGCGATTGCGAACTATGACCGATCCTCCGTGGGCCTCGGCGATCTGCCGGCTCAGAAAAAGACCGATGCCGGAGCCTTCCGGTTTGGTCGTATAAAACGGCACAAATAGATTGACCGAATCCGGCAGACCGGGACCTTCATCGCTGACAACAACCTCCGCGAACCCGGTATCCGACCTCCATTGGATGCGAACTTCTCCGTTCGTATCCAGAGACGCTTCGACGGCATTTTTGAGCAAATTGATCATCACCTGCTCGAGCTGGTCCTGATCACCGTCGACCATAGTGGGCGGGCCATCCTCGACAATCACTGGCAGTCGCTTCTCGAGCTTTGCCACGTTCTTGATGCAGGTGACAATATTGATCGGAGAGAGAGTCGGTTCGGGAAGTTTGGCGAGGCGCGAGCAGTCGCCCATGAAACGGTTGAGAGCCTCGACCCGAGAGGCAATGACCTGCAGGCCGCTCCCGAGATCGCTGCGCCAGTCCTCTGGGAGGGGCTCCTGGTCAACCACTCGCTCCAGACTTCCGGCGAGCGAGGTAATGGGCGCGAGGGAGTTGTTGAGCTCATGACCTATGACCCGAATCAGTCTCTTCCAGGCCGCCAACTCCTCAGCCTGCAGCGTTCGGCTCACGTCTGAGAGCACCAGCAGGTGGTTAGGACGGCCGTGCTCCCGAAAACTCCCGCGCCGCAGTTCCCATCGCCCCTCGGAGCCACCGATCTCGAGTTCCACCGTCCTTGCCGGCGAACCGACCAGACAATCCGCGAGGCCGAGATCCGAAGCCGATTTTCCGATCAGGATGGATTCACCGCGAAACAGCTCTTCACCGGCCGCATTGACCTGGCGCAGCCGATTCGACCCGTCGAATGCAAAGACCGCGACGTCGATCTCGGCCATGACTTTGCGCACCAGCGAGGTTGCCTCGAGGTCCTCGACCCGCTGTTGTCGAAGGGTTCGGGCGAGAAGGTTGAGTTCCGTGATCACCTCTGCAAACGGATCCGCCCGCGAGACCTGACGGGCCCGAAAGGAGTAATCACCCTCCCGAAGGGCGGCCAGGAGGTTGGAGAGCGTTCGGAGGTGGTATCTCGTCCGGATACGAACGACCAACGTCAACCCCGCCCAGGTTGCGATAAGGGTCCCGATCAGCACGTACCGGGTTGTTGACTGGAGGTCGGTCTGCCACAGCACGTATCCAGCCACCGCGGTCGGGACCAGACCGGTGAGCAGGACGAGGCCGGTGAGATGGCTGTGCCGTGCCGTCACCCGCTTTCCTCACCTATTTCCGCTCGCGGTTTCAGCAACCGTTGCCTCGGATCCATCACAGCCCATGCTTCTCAAGCCGACGGTAGAGAGCACTGCGACTCAAACCGAGCGCCTCGGCAGCGTGGCTGACATTGCCGTCATATCGTCGCATCGCTTTTTCGATGAAGACTTTCTCCAGATCATCGAGGCTCATCTCGTCGAGGACGACGGTCGCCGAGGGGCCACCATCCGACAACCCGAGGTGGTCGACCTTGATGGTGTCGTCGCCGGCCATCAGGACGGAGCGTTCGACGACGTGTGCAAGTTCTCGCACATTTCCCGGCCACGCATGTCGCAGAAGGGCTGTCTCCGCGGCTCCATCGAAGGCCAGTTGTGATTGACGATATTTCTGGGCAAAGCGACCCAGGAAGTGGTTGGCGAGGAGCGGAATGTCCTCCGGTCGTTCGCGGAGTGGAGGAATTTGAATTTCCACCGTGTTGAGGCGAAACAGCAGATCTTCACGAAAGCGACCCTCGGCCACCTCCTGCTTGAGATCGGCGTTGGTTGCCGACAGGATTCGCACGTCGACGGTCGATGTCTTCGAGGATCCAACCCGTTCGAGCTCGCCGGTCTCGAGCGTCCGTAGAAGCTTGGCCTGTTGATCCAAGGGAACGTTGGCAATCTCGTCGAGGAACAGCGTGCCGCCGTCGGCCATCTCGAAACGGCCCACCCGGTCACCTTTGGCGTCGGTAAAGGCCCCTTTGACATGGCCAAAAAGCTCGCTGGCGAAGACCCCGTCGGGGAGACCGCCGACATTGACAGTGATGAGCGACCGTTCACCGCGCTCCGATACCGCGTGTAGCCTGCGAGCGACGACCTCCTTGCCGCTGCCGTGTTCACCGGTGATCAGAACATTGGCGTCAGACGGCCCGACCCGGCTGATCAGCTCCAGGACAGGTTTCATAGAGGGCGCGGTGGCAATGAGATCAGGAGCTTCGGTCATCAGCAGGGCGGTGTTCTCGGCCTCCAGCCGACGGCCGCGGCGTAGCGCCCGGCTCAGTTCGACCTGGTTACGAAGGATCGACAACAGGCGGTCGTTGTCCCACGGTTTTTCAATGAAGTCGCGAGCTCCGAGTCGGATAGCCTGGACTGCGACCTCGACGCTGCCCCAGGCCGTCATCACCACCACCGGCAGGGTGCTGTCCACCCCTTGCAGCTTTTCCAGGAGTTCGAAACCTTCGGCGCCAGATGTCGCGTCTCGGGAGTAGTTGAGGTCAATGAGGGCGGCATCGAATTCACTGCTCGTCGCTCGGGCCTGAGCCTGGTCGGGAGAATCGGCCGTTTCGACCGTGTAGCCCTCGGGTTTGAGCAGCAGGCGCAACGACTCCAGTACATCGGCCTGATCGTCGGCGATCAGAATGCGCGGAGATTCTTTCTTAGAACTCACAACGACCTCAGGATACCCCAGCTCCTCACTCACTTCGAAGAGCGATGACAGGATCAATCCTGGCGGCCCGAATCGCGGGCACCAGTCCTGCCAGGAGCCCGACGGCCAGCATACCGGCAGCCACCGTGGCATAGGCCACTGGGTCGAGCGTCGAGACTTCGAAGAGCATGCCCTGGATCGACCGGTTCAGGAGCCACGAGATCAGGCCGCCCGCCGCAACTCCGAACAAGACCAACGCCGTGCTCTTCCCGAGGACAGTCCTGAGGATCATCCGCTTTTCGGCCCCGAGGGCCATCCGGACGCCGATCTCTCGTGTCCTTCGACTGACCGCGAAAGACGTCACGCCGTAGAGGCCACCCAGCGCGAGGACCAGCGCGACAAATCCAAAACCGGTGAGGAGCGTTGCCAGATCGTCCACGGACCGGGTGTTGCGATCGAGGATCTCTTCCATGGTGGCGACCTCAGAAATCGCGAGCTCCGGGCCGATACTCCAGATCGCCGCCTGGACATCGGCTGTCATGGGTTCCGGGGCGGCCTCGGTTCTCACGACGAACGTCATGGCGGGCGCTGGGAACTGGGCTTGAGCGTACAGAGTTTCGAATCTCGGCTCCGTGTCGAGCGATGTCTGGCGGTGGTCGCCCATCACGCCAACCACCTCCATCCAGGGATAAGGAGAGTCCAGGGGCCCGAATTTGACCCGCTTGCCGATCGCGCTCTCGTTCGGCCAGAAGTGACGCGCCATGTAGCGATTGATGATGATGACGATCGGCGTGTCGGCGCGGTCAAGGGTGGTGAACTCACGACCTTCGAGCAGTGGAATGCCGATCGTTTCGAGGTACCGGGGTGTGACGGCCTCGTTGCCGACAAAGATTTTGTCGGCGGGGTCCGAAATGGGGTGTTCCTCAATGCTCATGCTCGAGTTGCTGTTGCTCCCCAGGAGGGGAATCATCGATGAAGCCGAGGCGGAGGCCACACCCGGAAGAGATCCGATCTGGTCCACCGCGCGTTCAAAGAACGCGTTTTGCTCGGCCTCCGACGGATACTGCTTTTCGGGTAGAGTGACTCGCATTGTCAGTAAATTACCGGTGTCAAATCCGGGGTCAACGGCTCGCAACGCCATCAAACTGCGGATCATCAAACCCGTGCTGACCAGAAGGGCGAGGGCCAGCGCGACCTGGCCAGACACCAGAAGGTCCCGACGAAGCGTCTGCCGGGAACTCTCCAGAGCACCCCTTGTGGATTCCTGGATCACGTTGGTGAATCCCGATTTCGAAGCTTGGAGTGCCACTGGCAGCCCAATGCCGGCCGCGGTCAACCCGAGCACGAAGAGAGTAAATCCAAAGGCGCGAGCGTCGACTGTGGTGTCGCCCATCGGACCAACAGTCGCCTCGAGTCCGGCGGTGAGAATGCCGACGCCCCAAAACGCGACAGCGGTACCGAGCATTCCCCCGGCCGCTGTCAGCAGTGCCGACTCGGTCAACAGCTGCCGGACAAGGCGGCGGGGACCGGCGCCGAGCGCGGTCCGAACGGCAAACTCCCGCTCGCGGCTTCCTGCTGTGGCGAGCAGCAGGTTGGCGATGTTGACACATGCGATGAGCAACACGAACCCGACGGCCGCACACAGGGCGAAAAGCGATGATCGGGCTGTGCGGCCGAGGAGCACCTCGGTCAGCGGCACGACGGTGAAGGAATGGCCGCGATTGGCGTCCGGGTAGACTTCTGCGAGATGTTCACCTATCACCTTCATGTCTCGGTCGGCTTCGCCGGCTGTCACACCCTCCCGCAACCTGGCGATGCCTCCGTAATGGCGATTCGACCGGGCCTCCGCCACCTCACCGTAGGTGAACGGTGTCCAGAGATCGAAACGGCCCAATGCCTTGCCGACCTCGGGTGGCAGTACACCGAGAACCTCGTGCGGTATATCGTCAACCCGTAGCATTGTGCCAACGATCCCAGGATCGGCGCCAAACCGGTTTCGCCAGGTGGCGTCTGACAGCAGGACCACAGGCGCTGCGTCGGGACGGTCACTGGAAGCTGTGTAGGTTCGGCCGATGGTTGGTTGGACACGGAGAACTTGCAAGACCCCGGAGGACGCGCGAATCGCGAGCAGTTTATCTGGGTGCTCGTCGCCCATGACGTTGACCGCCTGCCGCCCGAAGATACCTGTCGATTCGAAAGATGAGGCCTGATCGCTCCAGTCTTTGAAGTTGGGCGCCGATATTGTCATTCGGGTCCAGCCCGCCGACGGTTTGGACTCGTAAACCCGTACCAGACGGTTGGGCTCTTCAAGCGGCGGAGGCGTCAGCAGCGTCGCGTCAACAACGCTGAAGACCGCGGTGCTCGCGCCAATACCGAGGGCGAGGGTGAGCAACGAGATCACTGTCACGGTGGGGTGCCGCCGCAGCATCCTGAGGCCGAAGCGGAGATCTTGCATCAAATCGCCCATAGTGAATGCCCCTCTCCTGGTGGTTCAGATCGCGGCTTCTCGAAACGCCGGATCCGTTTCGTCGACCACTTGACCGTCGAAGAGATGAAGGGTCCGTCCGGCGTATCTCAGATACCTCGGGTCGTGGGTCACCATACAAATCGTCGCGCCATCGGCGTGGAGGTTGGCGAGGAGATCCATGACCTGTTCACCACTGCGCGAATCGAGGTTTCCGGTTGGCTCGTCAGCGAGCAAGATCAAGGGTTTGCCGACCAACGCACGGGCCACAGCAACCCGCTGCTGCTGCCCACCGGACAGCTGAGACGGGTAGTGGTTGAGCCGGTGCTCCATGCCAACGTGCTCCAGGGCTTCGCGAACCATCGATTTGCGTGCCGAAGATGGCGTGTTGCGGTAGACGAGAGGCAGCTCCACGTTCTCGAATACGGTGAGATCTCCAATCAGATTGAAGCTTTGGAAGATGAAGCCTATCGCGCGGTTCCTCAGCTGAGCCCGCTCCCGGATCGTCAATTTCTCGGCCGGGTGTCCGTTGACGCGATACTGCCCATCGCTGGGCGTGTCGAGCAGACCCATGATCGACAACAGGGTTGATTTGCCGCCGCCAGACGGCCCGGAAATCGTGATGAACTCGTTGTTCTGGATCTCGAGGTGGACGTCGGCCAGAGCGTGGGTTTCTACCTCGTCGGTGAGGAAGACCTTTTTGACTCCGACCATCTGGATGAGGGGGTTTTCGTTGTCGCTCATGGATTCGCTCCTTCTCCGGTGGATGTTTTAGCGCAATTTGATGCGTTCATTATCGTCCCAGCGCGAGGTGTCTGAGAGGATGACGCGATCACCCTCCGCAAGACCTTCGGTGATTTCGATGGTGTCTACCGATGCGTGACCGAGCCCGACTCTGACCCGATGCGCATGCTTTCCGTCTTCTTCCAGCAGGTACAGCCCGACGGTTGCGTTCTCCTGGCTCTGCACCGGGCGGCCGACGAAGAGCACATCACTCAGCCGCTCGATTTGAATGGCACCGTCCACGGTCATATCAGGACGTGCGCCGTCGGGTAGGGCGCCTTCGAGGCGGACTTCAACCATCACTGTGCCCTCCTGAACCGACGGGTCGACGCGGGCAACTGTGCCGTCGACGAGACCATTGCGCGTATCGACGCTGACCGCCTGTCCGGGCCGCACGTCGCGGGCACGAGTTGCCGGCACTTTCAACTCGGCCTGGAGGCGGGTCGGTTCGGCCACCTTCGCAAGCATGGTGCCGAGTGCTACCTGCTGTCCGATCTCGACCGGGACCTCTTGCACGACGCCGGCGATTCCGGCCCGTACCACGAGTGCATCAAGCTGGTCGGCGCGCAACTTGAAGAGAGCCCGTTGTTGCTCGACTTCAGCCCGTTTTGCCGCCAGGAGAGCGCGATTGGCTTCTGCGGTCATCGTCAGCCGCTGGCCTTCGATATCCTGCCGCGTTGCAAGAGCATCCGCAACCACTTCGGACGAGCGCAATTGGATGGCGGAAATGAGTCCTTTGGTCGAGAGCTCGCGGTTGGCCTCGACCTGCAGGGCAGCCTGGATATAGTCGGCGTCCACTTCGGCCGCCCGGGCTTTGTGGTCGAGCTCCGACGAAAGGAGGGTTACTCGCAGGCTTTCGAGCTCGGCCTTCTCCCGCAACATCGCGTTCTCGGCATCGATTGCCGACCGTTCGACCTCCGGATTGGAGAGCTCGAGGATAACGCCATCGGCGGCGACACGCTGACCTGGCTCGACGTGAATGGCTTCTACCCGGCCGGTGTTTCGGGCCTGGACCCAACGCAGGTCCTCGGGCACCAATTTCCCGTGACCGCGCACTTTTCTTTCGAAGTCCCCGCGCTCGACAGTACCGATATAAACCGTGTCGCGATCGACAGCCGGTGCGGCGGGTTCGAGTCTGGCAACGGCCATTGTCACCGCCGCAACTACGACGATTCCAGCGACGGCGATCAACAGTCTGTTGCGGCGTTTCTTTTCGACGATTCCGGTTCGTGCAATATCCATCATCTACTTCCTACCGCGACGTAGAGCACGTTTCGTGCCAGGCGATTCGGCATGATTCTGCGGTTATTTGCGGCCTTTTCTGTCCACCCGCGGGAGGTGGGTGTTCGGAATCGAACACCCTGGATGTTTCGCCCGTGGATCATCATCACTCGCTCCGGAGGACAGCCATCGGTTCGACGCTCGCGGCCCGGCGGGCGGGCAGCCAGACGGCGAGGGCGGCGATCGCCAGGATCAAAAAGGCCGCTCCGGCGTAGGTCGCCGGGTCGTGTGCTGCGATTCCGTACAGGCGGCTGGTGAGCATGCGCGTGAAGGCCAGTGCGGTCGCCGTGCCGAGAATGAATCCAGCGCCCACCGGGATCAGTCCCTGCCGCATGATGAGGGCCACGACCTTTCGGGGGGTGCCTCCGAGAGCCGTCCGAATCGCCACCTCGTGGACCCGCCGTCCCACCGAGTAGCTGACGACGCTGAAAACGCCGACGCCGGCGAGAGCGAGCCCGACGGAAGCAAAGAGGGCGAGAAGCGCGGTGACGATGCCGGTTCTGGCAAGGGAATTGTTGACGACCTCGGCCATGGTCTGAACGTTGAAGACCGGAAGCTCCGGATCAACGCGTTGGATGGCTTCTCTGATCGGGTTGGCAAGCGCATTAGCGGCTTCAGATCGAGCACGGACGACGAATGTCGCCCACTCGAAAGCACCCTGAGCCACTGGGATGTACATCTCCGGTCCGGCATCTACGGCCAGGTCGATGTGGCGGACGTTTCGCACCACTCCGATGATCGTGTCCCACTCAGCATCGGGGTCGGCGGGGTCCCAGCCGGTCGTCCGCCGGTCTACGGGCTCGCCGTTAGGAACAAGTTGGCTCACAAAGCTCTCGTTCACCACCACGACGGCGGGTGAATCGACGGTGTCGGAATCATTGAAGAAACGTCCTGCCACCAGATGGAGCCCGGCCGCCTCGAAGTATCCCGGGCTGACGAACCGGATCTCCACGATCGGTCGCTGTTCGTCGAGTTCCGGGGCAGGGGCCCCTTCGACATATGAGCGTGTCGAAATACGGCGCCCGAATAGGGGCAGCGGATAAACCGTCCCGACCGCCTCGACCTCGGGAATCGCTCCGATTTCTTCGAGGGCACGGCGGTAGAAATCCCGACGGGAGACTTCGTCGGCGTAGCCCTCGTCCGTGAGCGCGACCTCCGCCGTCATGACGCGGTCGCTTTCGAAGCCGGGATCTACCTGCAGGAGGTTGATGGACGTCCGGATCAGGAGCATCGCTCCGGCGAGCAGTACAACCGAAAGCGCGATTTCCGCCACCACCATTGCAGTGCCGACTGCCGAGGAACCACCTATTGTGCTCCGATCCGTTTCACGCAATTGGACCATGATGCGATCCTCTTTCGAGCGGACGGCTGGAAGAAAACCGGCGAGAAGACCGACTGCCGCCGAAACCAGGACCGCGACCCCGAAGATTCCTGCGTCCAGGCCGAGACTGTCGCTCCGTGGAATGAGTTCAGAGAATCGCAGCCCGATCACCCGGATACACCATTGGGCGAAGACGAGCCCGACGGCGCCGCCACAAAGAGCCAGCATCAGGCCCTCCACCATCACCAAACGAACGAGGTGCCCACGGCTTGCCCCGAGCGCATGCCGCATCGCCAGCTCACGTTGTCGTGCCGCGGTTCGGACCGACAGCAGGATTGTCGCGTTTGCCGATGCGATGAGCAGCACGCACGCCACCGCTGCGAGGAGCACCAGGAGAGAGGGCCTGATGGCGCCGACGATCCTGTCCTTGAGCGGCTGCAGGGCGATAATTCGACCCTCGCGCGAGTCGACATGCTCGCTCTCGATCCACTCGCGGATCGCCTCGAGATCGGCGCGAGCGTCGGCCATCTGGACCCCTGGTCGGAGACGGCCAACCGGAACCACCCATCCGTGGGCACGGTCCTCCGTTTCTGGCTCGATGGCAATGGGTAACCAGATTTCGGTGTTCCGGGGAAAGTCAAAGCCGTCGGGCGCGACACCGACGATCACGTGGGAACGGCCGTTGATCACCACGGTATCGCCAAGGACATTTGACCGGCCGCCGAGTCTGCGCTGCCAGAGGCCGTTGGAGATGACGGCGACGAGGTCCTGCCCGGGCGCATCTTCTTCATTGCGAAACGCCCTCCCGAGTTGTGGCGAAATCCCCATGACGGTGAAAAACGGCGCCGACACCCGGGCGCCAGTGACGCGCTCGGGTGACGATCCGCCGGTCAGGTTGAGATTTTCGCGGAAGATGGCCGCCATCGCTTCGAAGGATCTGTTCCGCTCGGCATAGTCGAGGTAATCGAGTGCCGACATGGGGTACCCGGTGGTTCCGAGCTCCGGAAGCGTCAGTCCGATTTCGATCAGTTGGTCGGCGTCGGGATAGGGGAGGGGCTCGATCAGAACCGCGTCAACGACTGACCACACGGCCACCGACATGCCGATCCCGAGACCGAGGGTGAGGATGGTGACCGCCGCAAAGCCCGGAGATCGGAACAGCGAGCGAACGGCGAACCGCATATCGTTGATCAATGTCATGCTGACTCCATTCTGTCCGTCAATACAAGAGCAACGACCGTGCCATATCTTTTGATGGCCTTTGCCCAGTTTCGACGGGTTTGATGTCCGGTTGCGCAACGACACTGTTCGAATGCGGGCACCTCTGGGAGGGCTCTCTTCCAGGTAAAATATGTCTGAGGCGGGTTCGGGATCGTGCTGCAACTTTTCTCGCGCCTGCTCTTGGGTGGCAGCCATGAAACGTGCGGCCTCTGCGTCCGTACATCACCGATGGGTCTCGAAGGCCTGGATTTCCACTTCCGGTTGAGAACACGCGGAGGCTGCGGTGAGAAAAGCCATCTTGATTCTCGTTCTTTTCGCTTTTGTATCCGTAACTTGCACGGACAGGCCTGCTGTTGAAGAAGGATTTGTGGAAGTCAACGGGACCTCGCTTTTTTACAAAACCATGGGGTCCGGGGAGCCGATTGTCGTTCTCCACGGAGGGCCGGGCTTTGATCACCGCCAGTTTCTGCCGTACATCTGGGAACTTGCGGCGCGACACAAGGTCATTCTTTTTGATCAGCGAGGAACCGGCCTCTCCTCCGGCCCGATCGACTCCACGTCGATTTCCATCGACTCGTTCATCGCGGACATCGAAGGGGTCCGAAATGCCTTTGGGATTGAAAGGATGAATCTGCTGGGACATTCCTGGGGCGGAATCCTGGCGATGCATTACGGCGTCCGCCACCCGGAAAACCTGAGATCCCTCGTTCTCTGCTCGACCGCGGCATCGTTCGAGAGCTTTGGGGAAATGCGGGAAACATACGAAGCCAATCGACTCCCGGATGATGCTGCGCTCCTGCAGGAGATCTACTCTTCGGATGGATTTCAGAACGGCGACCCACAAGCGGTCGAGAGATTCTGGCGGATTTATTTCAAACCCTATTTCGCCGATCAAGAACTCGCCTCGAGGCTCGACCTGCAGTTCACCGAGAATTCCATCATGTACGGAGATGAGGTGGCGGGGTATATCTTTGAGTCCATCGGCGAGTTCGATTTGCACGAAGACCTGCAAGCCATTCGCTGCCCGACCCTCGTCATCCACGGAGATGCTGATCCCATGCCGGTCAAATATGCGGAGATGATCCACGACAGTATCGACAGCTCAGAACTTGTGATAGCCGAAGGAGCCGGCCATTGGTTATTTGTGGATGCGACCGACACCTTCACATCGAGCGTCCTCGAATTCCTTGAGGAGGTCGAACGGTAGCGACCATCGCTCGTGAGCCACTCACGAGGCATCAACGAGAGGGGAGGCTCTCGTTCGTTCAGCCGATCGGCGGGACCTCGGGCCCAAGCCGGTCCATTGCGGATTTTTTCGGCTAGCCCAGGAGCATCGATGCCAGAGCGACGGCCCCAAAGTCGAGGCTCCAGTGGGCGTCGCCGCCATCAACTGAATGAACTCAGTGTCGTCGCTCAATGCAGCCGCCGTCGGTCCGAAAAACCAGGCGATCGCCATGTATGCCAATACCGACGCCACGAGTGCAGCGTCGATGAGGGTGATCATGCGGGCGGTCTAATCTGTCGAGGCTGGTATCTGGCCTTGCATGGTGGCCTCCAGATCGGGCGGAAATGTTCTGTCAGTTCATTCCAGACCGCGAAGGTTCTGCGGTTCGCTTGGCGGTGCTCAACCTATGGAACGGCGATCTTCCGCTTTTCTGGATCCGAATTCTCACGATAGAGGATCGCCATCCGTCCCACGGTGCCCACACACTCGCACTCGAGGCGTTCTTCGATGGCTGGCACGAGCTCTTCCCGCTGGTCGCGTTCGGCAGCGATTTTCACCTTGATCAGCTCGTGCGCTTCGAGGGCGGTGTCGATGGCTGCGAAGACGTTTTCGCTCAGTCCCTCTTTTCCGACCTGCACCAGCGGTTTGTAGCTGTGTGCTAAGCCGCGCAGGTATTTTCGCTGTGAGCCCTTGAGTTCGCCCATGGTTCCTCCCGGTACGAACTTGCAGGGTAGCATTTGCTGAGGATTTGGCGAGTATTGTGCTTGGCGGTCGGGAAACCAGCCTGCTCATTCCATCAAAAACCCGTCGATTCATTTTCATTTACGTAGCGTCGATTTCTCGATTCGATGAGGTAAAAATCCGGCGAAGTCGGTGGATCGGTTCAACGGATCGGGCGCGATTACGTATAGCCAGGGTAAAGGCGGGACCGCTC
>RCNF010001394.1_pt1 | contig 12696 bp, 6 predicted proteins | sample 2041311 | NCBI WGS metagenome assembly RCNF01 (sample SAMN09708228, study PRJNA481090) | Marine sediment metagenome, whole genome shotgun sequencing project. | biome: marine sediment; feature: ocean; material: sediment; isolation source: Sewage treatment plant 2 marine sediment (STP2) ... | reverse complement strand
AGATCTTGACTGTCGGCCCTCGAGTTGTTTTTCCTCGAATTGATCCACATGTAGACGCCGAGGCTGTCATTGAACTTGTCCTTGTCGAAATCCCTGTTGAACTCCCTGCCGGAATCTCCAGGGAATCCGATGTCATCCTCCATCGTCCAGTTGATGAGGTTTTCGACATTGAACTCATCCAGCTCGGGCTGAGAGAAATCCTCGTCGATCCTTCCGAAATCGATATGCAGGGTTCCGCCCCGGTCATCCTGGTTCACCGTATAATCGTTGACCCATATCTCGAGGTATTGGGATGTCGAGAGATCGAGTCCGCCTGAATATCCGGTCATTATCCCGCCCCACTGCCCCTCTTCGGGATCCCATGACTTGATGAACATCGAGGTCATCCTCGAGTTCTCCCGGTCATCGAGCTTCGGGTTGAGGTCCTTCTTGCTCGTCGTCAGGAATTTCTGTTCGCTCGTGTTGGCCGGGTTGTACCAGAAGAAATCCTTTCCCCCGTCCGGATAGGGCGGAAGCGTCCCGAGAATGGGATCTTCGGGATTGATCGGGGGACTGGCTTCGTACCACTGGGCACGGACGAGATTAATCTGGTCGCTGTCCTCTATCCCCTCCATATCATCGATGAACGCCTCACCCTTCGTGTTGGGATTGGGTATGCTCATCGCCACCTCGCCGGAGAGGCTGAGGTTACTCGGCGAGTCGGTATTTACCAGTGGCAGCAGGTTGGCCATCGAGGTCATCCACCCCGGCTGGAACTGGAACGATCCGTTGATGTCGGCCGCCATGTTCCTCGTCGGCTCTTCACCGAGCCTCGGCCTGTACTTCGGGGCGCCTACCGAGTTGTAGAGGAAGGTGGCGTTGATCCTTGAGTTCTCCGAGAGGTAGAGGTTACCGCCGATGCCGAGCAGGGAGCTTTTTCCGCCGCCGAAAAGAGGTTTGTGCTGGTAGTCGATCGACACCCTGGCATCTGGAGGCAGGTTACTGTAATCACCCTTGAGAGTGACCTGACCGCCTATATAATCGATGTCGTAATCAGATCCTCTCGTGAGCCTCACTCCGTCGACCATCACGACTTCCGTACCATCAAGGATATCGAAGGCGTTGAGGCTGAACACACGGTTCCCGCTCGAGGCCTCGATAACGAGCTCGTACTGGTTGCTCGGGCTGTTCTTGTCGAGGATCTCGTCATATATCACGCTGTTTCTCGTGAGTGTATCGCTAAGGGCCGTGACGGATGCCCTGGTCTCGGGATCGGTGGATTCTGATTCGGGGGTCTCACTGAAGATCCTCTGAAGCTCGTATTCGGAGATATCGAATGGACGGAATGTCGGGAACATGATGTACCCGTTGTAGAAATCGATCACACCCTGCCTGACATCGATGACTCCATCCTCACCCCACACACCCGTCGTCATGTAACGGTCGAGACCAAAGATCCTGAGGTATCTCTCGTTCGAGAAAGCGTGTATCTCGGCTGTGCCCTTGATCGTAGTGCGATCCCGGATCTTCACCGTTATGGCCGCGTCATCCAGGCCGCTGAGACCGAGTGAGTAGACGTTCCTGAACATCATGTTCCATGTGGATGTATAAACGGCCCCATCTACCGATGGAGGCGAAAAATCCTGTTCCGGCGGGCAGATCAGCTCGGCCGTGATCCACGTCGATTCGTCGGGGATGGCTACCAGCGAATCCGGCAGAGCCGGGAAGTTATCGTAGTCACCCACTACGGCAATATCGCCGCCGCCCCTGTCCATCTTGTACCTGACGGCCAGCGCATTGTTCGCCCCAAGCGGCTGCTTCAGCCTGATACCGATATATCTCGCGGTGCCGCTGTTATCCCCGTAATCCTGTATCAGGTCGTAGTCGATGCCCTCGGCGAGCTCGAAGAACCACTGCCTGAAACTCTCCCCGTTGAAAAAGTCTCCGGTGTTGAGAGGATCGGTCCAGGCCTCGATGTAATATTTATTCTTATCGCTGCTGTTCCATTCTATCTCCGGCCTCATCGATCTGAAGACCTGGAGACTGTCTCCGTTCGGGCCGCCGATCACCGGATAGATCGTCCCGAATCCGGGGTTCGTGTAATCATCGCCCGGCGACTCGAGGTAGAAGAACTGTCTCTTGATGTAAGCGAAGTCATCTATTGTTATCTCGCTGCTCTGGCCTCCCGTGGACGAGTAGTTTCCGGAGGAGGACTCGCCCTCCTCTTTGCTCGCTATGACCGTCAAGTCGAGGGGACCGATCTGCGCGACACCCTTGATGCCGAAGAGTCCCTTCGCCTGGCCCGAGTAGCTGATAAGCTGGGCGCCGGAAAGGGTGAGGTCGGTATCTCCCATCTCAATCAGCTTGATGATCTCGTCGTCGAAACCGGTATAGTTCAGCCTGATCCTGTTAGTCGACGGCGCTCCACCGCCGACGCTCGAGTGGTCAATCGCTACGTTGATCTTCTCACCGATCGTTCCGTGGAGGTTGACTGTGAGCTGCTGCTCCATCTCGAGATCGGGAAACTTCTGCTGCTGCGGCATTCCCTCGGTACGGGGACAGTTGGCGCACCAGCGCGAGGTTCCGCCGATAGTGATCTTTTCCCTTCCGGAAACGGTCAGTCTAGTCTCCTCGCCCCGCCCGAAGATCGCCTCGAGCTGCTTGGGCAGCGAGATCGGGATATTGATGTCGATCAGCCCGCCCCTGCCCGTGCGTGCCGCCTTTCTCGCACTCAGCGCGTACTTCACGTCATCTACCCAGATCTTCTTGAACCCGTCCTGCCAGAGATCGGTGGAGACAACGTCGATCGGCTGGATCAATACTTCCATCCCGTCGATATCCATCGCCCTCGTCGTCTGGGTGAAATAGACTCCTGTGCGTTCCTCCTGCCTTACGAACCTCGCGTGACCGGGCACCTTGAAGCTGTACAGCGAACCGGAGACAGGATCGTACTCGAGGTACGATTTCCTGAAATCCTTCTCAGGCGGCATGAACGAAGGATAGAGGAATAGGGCACCTTCGGGGTCCCCGAGGAGTATATAGTCTGGAGGGAGCACCCCGGTCTCGGCCCACTGGTAGCGGACATCGAGCTTCCGGGACATATCGGTCAGATCGATTTCGAGCAGGTAGACCGGGTCACGCACCTGGGAGACAGCGGGAGGAGACAGGATGGCGAGGACGAGCAGTGGCAGCAAGGCACACAGCACGGCACGCCGCATCACTTTTCTCCGCTTCTCTGCTCTTTTCGTTCCGGGCGCCATCACTCACCCTCCGGGCAAGCTTTCAGATTTGATTATCATCCGCACGCGGATATGTGATAAATTACCGGGCGATGAAATCACCGTCGGTCCGGTCGGCATCCGGCTCGAATGGGGCTCGGCGATGTCCCACTACGGGGACACAATACACCCGTCCTGTCCACTAACGGGTACAGGTACAAAAACCCCCTTGAGGCCTCTTTCATCAAGCGACCAGGGGGAGCGGACAGGCCGGATATCCGTTATTTCATCACTTCCGGCCGACGCCGCCGGAACAGTTGATGCACCTGACCGAAAGGTACGATCCGGAGACACGCCGGAAGATTTAACCAATCACTAAGCTGTTGACATGTATATACTTGATCGATACATACTGAAGAACCACTTACCTCCGTATCTCTTCAGTCTCGCCATAATCACCTTCGTATTTATCATGGATTTCATCATCCGTTATCTCGATATGTTCATCGACAAAGGGGTCGGTTTCTTCGTCGTCCTCGAGTTTTTTGTCCTCAGTCTCGGTCATATGTTCGCATTAATCATTCCAATGTCCGTTATGCCCGCTACCCTCATGGCTTTCGGCCAGTTCGCCTCTGAAAACGAGGTCACGGCGATGAAAGCGATGGGGGTCTCCCTCTACCGGATGATCGCCCCGGTCATCGTCGCCTCGATCTTTCTCGGCGCCGGCCTCGTCTATTATCAGAACAACATCCTTCCCGAGAGCAATCACCGCCTCAAGGGATTGATGATCGATATCATGAAGATGAAACCTACGCTCGATATCAAGGAGAACATCTTCAGCACGGCGATCGAAGGGTACACGATCCTCGTCAGGGAAAAGGACGACAGGACGGGCAGGATCAAGGATGTCCAGATATTCAGAACCAAGAAGGGAACGGTGCCCACGACTATCGTCGCCGACAGGGGCAGGATGTCGTTCATCGCGTCCGAGAACGTGCTGAGGTTCGAGCTCGAGGACGGGGAGATCCACGAGATGCCTGACGCGGCCGACATATCGACATACAGGAAGACCCTCTTTAAAAACTTCACGATCAACATGCGCGATACCGACCGCAGGCTCGAACGCTCCCAGCACTCGCACCGCGGGGACCGCGAGATGGGCGCCGGGATGATGCGCGAGAAGGTAGCCGGCCTTGAAAATGAGATCTCCGGCTACGAACGTGACATGCATATCAGCGCGCGCAAGGAGATGGTCGGGACACTCGCCAGGGCGATGCCATTAGACGCATTAAAGGTCACAGAAAGGAAAGCGGCCGATTCGCCGCTCTCACATACAGACAGGCGCACCCGTCAGGCCGACAAGAATCCGGCGGAGCAGCAGATGTTCGCGCTGGAGACGATTATGAGAAGGATCATCGGACTCGAGGACCAGATATCGAGGTTCAACGTCGAGATACATAAGAAATACTCGATCCCGTTCAGCTGCCTCATATTCGTCCTTCTCGGCGCCCCTCTCGCAATCAGGTCCGGAAAGAAGGGGATGACGATGGCGATCTCCTTCTCGATACTTTTCTTCCTCGTCTATTACGTTTTCCTCATAACAGGGGAAAAACTCGCCGACAGAAGACTTCTCGAGCCCTGGCTCGCCATGTGGCTTCCCAATATCGTCCTTTTCGGCGCCTCGATGCTTCTCCTATGGAGCACGGTCCGCGAGTCGCAGACGATCAACTGGGAATGCTGGAATGTCTTTAAACGTTGGCGACATAAGGACTCTACCGGTATATTGTAACCCGACAGTAGGGAACCTCGTGCTTTTCCAGGGGTAAATACCAGCCGTGAGGATCCACGACAAATATATACTCGGAGGTTTCTGGCGAAACCTTCTCATCGGCTTTCTCGCCTTTACGGTGATCTACGTCACCGTCGACCTCAGCGAGAAATCGGATGACTACTATGATGACAAGGCGACGCTGCGCGAAGTCTCGTCCTATTACCTCTTTCAGCTCCCATGGATACTCCTCCTCACGGTGCCGATCTCTGTCCTTCTATCGACCGTTTTCACACTTGGACGATTGTCGAGGGAAAACGAGTTGACCGCCCTCGTGACAGCGGGGATGCCCCTTACGAGGATCGCCAGGCCTATACTCATCTCGGCCTTCCTGATCAGTCTCGGCTCTCTCGCCTTCAGCGAGTTCGTCGTGCCCTACGCCAATCGCAGGGCGGAGAAGATCATGACGGTCGATATCAAGGGAACGAGGCAGAGAGAGAATTTCAAGTACAAGAAGAACCTCCATTATCAGGGTGAGAACAACAGGACATGGTACGCGGAAAGGTACGACATCAAGCTGAGCGTGCTGCTCAATGTCGCCTTGCATGAGCATGAAGACGCCAAGCTCGTCCGCCGCATCGATGCGAAGAAGGCTTTCTGGGACGGTTCGAAATGGGTCTTCATGGACGGGGCCATCAGGGATTTCCTCGAGGAGGGCGAAATAGTCACTACCTTCCAGAGGCTGGAGATGCCTGAGCTGCCCGAAAAGCCCGATGACATCGCCAAGGAGGAGATCATCCCCGAGGAGATGAACTTCCTCGAATTGAGGGACCATATCGACAAGATCAGGCGGGGCGGCGGTTCGATTGACAAGTACCGCGTGGACCTCTATTTCAAGTTCAGCTTCCCCTTCACCAGCCTGATCTTCGCGGTCATCGGAGTGGCCCTCTCTTCGGCGAAGAGAAAGCCTTCGATGGCGACCGGTTTCGGGCTGACGCTCCTTATAAGCTTCATGTACTACGGGATCCTCCGCGTCGGCCAGTCGCTCGGGCACAGCGGCGTGCTCCCGCCCCTGTTAGGCGCATGGGCGGGCAACATCGTCTTCATCGCCATAGGAGCCGTCATGCTGTACAGGGTGAACAAGTAGGCGCCGGGGGTCAAAATCTACTATATTATATCTAAACGCCTCCGCCCCGGGACTGGAGAAATAACGATATGACACGCAGGACCGTTATCACAATCCTGACAATATTCCTGGCCGTCCTGTGCGCCGGCGGCGTCGCGCGCGCCGAGGACTTCAAGGGAGAGAACGATCTGCTCCGGAAGATCGAGCCGGAAGAGAGGATGACCTATTTCGGCCTGAGATATTCGCTTAACAATCATGAAAAGCGCGACTACCTCACTCAGCCGACGAGAGAAGAACGCGAAGAGTGGCTCGAACGGTACTGGGCGATGAACGACCCCACGCCGGCGACGGAACAGAACGAGCGGAGGATCGAGCACGAACTCCGTGTCCGGATCGCCCGGAGCGAGTTTGGAATGAAGAAGGCGCCGGGCTGGGACAAGCGCGGCGAGTGCCTCATCAGGTGGGGATGGCCGGGCGTTCGGTCGCATTTCCCCGCCAACATCGGCTTCTACAGGATGCTCCCCCCCGGCGAGATGTGGTACTACTACCGCCTCGACATGTTAATCATGTTCCACGACTTCAATCTCAACGGAATACATATATTCGCGATAGAGCCGCAGGCGATGTCCGCCCGCGAGTCGCTCGACAAGATGAGAGCGGCCGCCGAGTATTCGAAGATGATGCCTGTCGAGGAGTACCAGTACGACAAGGGCTCCGCCCTTATGGCGCTGAAAAACTTCAACCCTGATAACATCGATTACATAGCCTCTCCCGACGTCCGGGCCCAGCTGGCGACCAGCAGTTTCGAGGACTACGTCAGGCAGGAAAAGCTCCGCGAATCGAAGAACAATTTCTACATGTATATGGATGATAACCCGACTATCTACTCTTTCGAGATGGATGAGAAGCTCCTCCCCATCGCCTTCGACGTAACCTCATTCAACGCGGGCGATGGAAAGATCCGCACCGAGGTAAACTTCGAGGTGCCGACCAGGGAACTCCTTTTCGAGCGCAAGGATGGCATACTGAGGGCCGGGGTAGAATTGAGCGTCATGGTCCGGGATATCGACATGAAGATCGTAGCTGAAGGGACAGAGTTCACCGGCGCGTCGCAGGAAGGCGGCCAGACCTTCGATGGGCCTTCGTATATTCCCGGCCAGGTCGCGGTAACTCTGGAGCCCGGATACTACCGTATCGGCATCGAGGCTCGTGACATCAACTCGAAGAGGATGGGCGTCTTCAGGGCGAACGTGGAGCTTCCCCCGATGGACCAGGGTCTGGCTCTGAGCGACATTATGTTCGCCAGCACGATCACGCCGGTCGAAAAGACGGTGAGGTACCAGAAGGGCAACCTGCAGGTCGTCCCCCACCCCCTCCACGCGTACAGGATACCCTTCCCGCTGAAATTCTATTTCGAGATATACGGCCTCGACACCGACGACGAGGGCTTCGCCCTCTACGAGGTCGAGTACCGTGTCGTCCCGGTGACAAAGAAGAAAGAGGGGCTCACACTGAAGGACATGGAGACCGCCGTCGAATCGAAATTCGAAGCGAGCGGGTTCGGGTCCTCTCAGCCTCAGCGGCTCGAGATATCGACCGAGAACCTCTGGGACGGTTCGTTCAGGCTCATCGTCACCGTGATGGACCGCCGGACACGGGAATCGGTTGAAAAGATCGCCAACTTCTCTATACTGGAACAGTGACCCAGCCACCTGTATATTCCCGGGCCCCGAAAGGATGTAACGTGCGACCCCGCATGATATACATCATCTCCATCTTTATACTGCTCTGTGCATCTCCCTGCCCCCTTCCAGCGCAACAGTTGATGCAGCTCGATGACGAGATCGAACTCTACAGCCATCTCGACCGGTACGAGAAACGGCGATACGAGGGGCTGCGCTACCTGATGAACGATCACCAGAAAAGGCACTACCTCACTCTCCCGACGAGGAAAGAACGAGACGACTGGATCACGAGGTTCTGGAGGCTGAACGATCCGACTCCGGCTACAAAGAAGAACGAGCGGAGGATAGAACATGATCAGCGCGTGAAGGACGCTCAGGAACAGTATCCGAAGGTAGAATTCCCTTACGTGGACCACAGGGGCGAGACATTGATAAGGTTCGGTAAGCCACGGGTGATCGCCGATGTCCCGGGGAATATCGGCTTCGGTGCAGAGAGCAGCTGGAATGCCGCGCAGGATATCAAGATGCCGGGTGAGGTCTGGCACTACCCACGGCTGAACATGGTGGTCCCGTTCGAGGACGTGAACCTCAACGGGGAGCATGTCTATTTCATGGAGGTCAAGACGGCAACCACGCTCCGTCCCTCCGAAATGATGACTGATTATTACAGCGATTATCTCGAATCGATGACCTACTCGAGCGCCAACGTATATGAGCTGTTTTTCTCGGCAAGCCCCCAACTGCTGAATTTCTACTCGAACCTCGAGAACAACCGGCACTTCCACGAGGCCGACCTGGCACGCGTTCCCCTTCCCTGCTACTTCGACATCACTTCATTCAAGGGGGGAAACGGCAAGGTACGGACCGAGGTCAACTTCGAGATACCCGCCAGGGAACTCACGTACGAGATGGTCAAGGAAGGCTGGCAGACCGACTTCGAGGTGAAGGTCGCCGTATACGACATGAACATGGAGGAGGTCGTATCAGGCATGGACGTAGTCGACATCAACCTGCCCGAGCAGCCTGAGCCCGATTCGCCCTGGCTCCTTCCCGCACAGTTCATACTGACACTCGATCCGGGCTACTACAGGTTCGGTCTCGAAGTCAGGGACCGCAGATCGAAAAAACACGGCGCCTTCCTCGCCAGCAGGAACATCACAGCGATGGGCGACTCCTTCTCGGTCAGTGATATACAGCTCGCCAGTTCTATCGAAGAGGCGGGCAGCCGGACAAGTTTCGTAAAGGGCCCGCTCCGAGTCATCCCCCACCCCGTGCACGCCTACCGCAAACCCGACCCGATAAAGTTCTACTTCGAGATCTACGGCCTCGATCTCGACGACGAGGACTTCGGTTTCTGGGAGGTCGAGTACAGCGTCGAGCCGAAAGAGAAGAGACGCAAAGGGCCGGTCTATAAGGACGTCGGCACAGTGATGAGTTCGAAGATCAACGCCTCCGGTTTCGGCTCCACCCAGTACGAGCGCCTCGAGATCGACAGCGACGAGCTCTGGGAAGGCAGCTTCAGGCTCAGGATCCGCGTTATGGACAGGCGAACCAGGAAATACGTCGAGACACAAACGAGCTTCTCCATCCTGGAATGATGCTTCTTAAAGTTATTTTTTGATTTTTTGACAGATATCCCCGTCCGAATCCGTCTATATTATGAGGAACAGGGGTGCTCCTTTGAAAGACAAGACGGATCTACAACTCATCGAAGCGGTCCGGGGTGGAGACAGGAATGCCTGCGCGAGCCTCGCCGAGCTGAACGCGAGCCATGTATTCGCGGTGTGCCTCGGTATGCTCGGAAACAGGGACGACGCGAAGGATGTCTCCCAGGAGACCTTCCTGCGAGCCTTCAGCCGGATCGATCAGCTGAAAGAACCGGGCAGTTTCCGGCCCTGGCTGATCGGCATCGCCCGCAACCTCTGCTTCGATTGCATCAGGCGAAGGAAAGCATATGATGGCCCTCAAAAACTCGAACACATGGAGCAGCGCATACCTGAAGACTACAGGGATATGCACAGAGCCATCACTCAGCTGCCCGAGAAATACAGGATCCCTCTACTCCTCTATTATTTCGACGGCCGCAGCTCGGAAAGTGTGGCTGAGACACTGGAGCTTTCAAGGGCAGGGGTCCTGACAAGGCTAAGCAGAGCGCGAAGAGAGTTGAGAAGACTTCTCCGACCGGAGGAGGATGAGAATGAACAACAGATGTGAAAATTTCAGGGAGATAATCGAGAGAACAGTTTCAGAGGATCTGTCATCTGAAGAACGGTCCATGCTGGACGAACACCTTGAGGGATGCAACGACTGCAGCGAATATCTCGAGGACCTGAATGACGATGACACCCTCCTTCGCGGCTATGCGAGCCTCTTCAAGGATTCCGTCTCGGAGATCGGCAGGGCATCCGTCCCGCCCGATCAATCGAGGAGGAGCATGTTCATGAGACCGAAGTTTGTTCTTACCGCAGCAGCCGCAGCGATCCTGATCGCTGTCGCCATCTATTCGATATCGATCAGGACATCCACTTCCGCTTTCGCCCGAGTCATCGAAGAAATACGAAAAGCGACAGATGTCACATACATGCAAACCATGGAAGTCGATGGAACCGAACCGTTCGTGACCAAGACCTTTGTGAACAGTGAGGGTGTGACTCGAAGCGAATTTTCATCAGGCACTGTGATGATCAGTGACAATTCAAAAGGTGTGCAGTTAACGCTTCACCCTGAAGTGAAGAAAGCACAGATCCTGTATAAAACTGAAAAACTCGAAGGCATCGAGTTGTTCAATTATTTCATCTGGATGGTCGATCTTTACAAGCTCCATCTTGACGACAGAGGCACAGAAACTCTGGACGGCAGAAAAACAAGGCTTTATGTCAGCGACAGCAATCCGTACTCCATCCAGCAGGTATGGACCGATGAGGACATGGATCTTCCTGTAAAATACACTCATATCTCCACTCCTCATCCGGACACCACAATCATAGCACCGGTGTTGTACCTGGATAAATCGAGCTTCGGGATCGAAAGCGAAACAAGACAGGGAATAGGGCTAGGTTCTAACACCGGAATTACAAAGAAAACAACCACGACGAAGCATGATTTCGTATGGAACAGCGGACTCGACGATTCCCTGTTCAGCCTCCAGCCTCCAGGAGGGTATACACTAGAAGTGGATTCTATGGACGTTTCAATGGACAAAAGGACAGAGCTCATCGATGCTCTGAAGCAGTGGACCGCAATCTCGGAAGGACGATTCCCTGACGATATTAATGATCTTGGGAATCAGGAACTTGCAGAGCCGCTTCTAGTCGAAGCTTTCAATGGCGACGGCGACCCGGAAGAGGAATTCGATATGGCAATGACTGCCCTACACATGCTGCTGAAGGGCTGCTATTTCGCCCAGCAGATGAAGGTCGATGGAACCTGGCATTATTCAGGCAATGGTATAACGCTTGGCGACAGGGATGCAATCGTCTGCTGGTGGAAAGACGGAGACTCCGATAAATACAAGATCATCTACGGTGATCTCCGCGTCGAGGACATCGACGAAAAGGACCTGCCGGGAAATTAGTGGACGAGGAAATATATTGAAACGCAGACTAGTTTCTCTATACTCGAATAGGGATCCCACCACGAGGGGTATTAACAGGGGAAATCGAAATGAGTATTCCGCGCGCTCGCTTCGTGACGGAAATAGCGGTATTGTGTCTCGTCCTCGCAGCAGCATCCCTCCTCCCGGCGGAAGATTACCAGGTCTTCGATGAAGAGGACCTCTTCAACAGGCTTCACTACAAGGAAAAGATCCGTTACAACGGACTCCAGTACATTCTCAACGACCAGCAGAAGAGGCAGTATCTCTCACTTGAGACCTGGGATGAGAGAGATGAATGGCTCAGGTGTTTCTGGCTCGAGATGGACCCTACGCCAACGACAAGACATAACGAGAGGAAGAAGGAACATTTCGACAGGGTAAAGCTTGCTGTTGAGAAGTACGGTTGCGACGATCCTCCCGGCTGGGATGACCGGGGAGAGGTACTTATAAGATTTGGCCTCCCCGATTCGATAAAGAGGGTATGGTCCGAGGTGAACCGGCTCGAGCAGAGATGGCCTGGCGAGATCTGGTACTACTGGTCCCCGTCGATGCTCGCAACCTTCACCGATCCCTACCTCTCGGGGAAATACATCCGTTCGACCGAGGCAGCCGGCCAGGAGTCATGGACCTCATTCTACTCCGATGGAAACTTCGGAAAAAGTTCAAGGATGCTTCTAGAAGATCTGGCCAGCATGTATGCTATGGATAATCCGACCAGCGGATCCCTGATCATGCCTAAATTCCTTCCGATGCACATAGACCCGGACATGACCGATTCCCGCAATTCCCTCAATCCCGACGCGATCGACTTCATTATCAGCAAGGATATAAGGGCAGAGATGAGGGAAATGGTTTTCCTGCACGTAACCGATGAATATGTGAGGTCCGACAGGGCCCTGTACGAGTTCCACCACCAGATCAAGTCAACGAGGTTCATCCACTACCCCGGATTCGACTTCGGCATGCATGCTTACTTCGACATCACATCCTTTCATTCCGGCACAGAGAAACTGAGGACCGAGGTTAACTTCGAGATCCCGGTCTCTGAGATAACATTCGATACGACCGGTACGCGGCTGGAGGGTGAGGTCGAGATACGGGTGAAGGTCTGGGACCTCGAGATGAACGAGATTACTGAAGCCGAGGAGTTACTGAGGATCTCCGTGCCGAACACGGAAGACGCGAAGGTCCCGGCCTATCTGCCCGGACAGATCATTCTCACACTCGATCCGGGCTATTACAGGTTCGGGCTGGAGACCATCGATAAAAACTCTGGAACCCGGGGTGTCTTCCGCACTAACCGCCGATTGACCTGCGGCGATGAC
>RCNF010001393.1_pt1 | contig 12702 bp, 8 predicted proteins | sample 2041311 | NCBI WGS metagenome assembly RCNF01 (sample SAMN09708228, study PRJNA481090) | Marine sediment metagenome, whole genome shotgun sequencing project. | biome: marine sediment; feature: ocean; material: sediment; isolation source: Sewage treatment plant 2 marine sediment (STP2) ... | reverse complement strand
CCATCAGAGTGCGGATAGAAGCGAGACGGGCAGGTCATCCATCGCATTTCACCAAAGGACGGAAAGGAGCCATCGCAGGGAGTTATCGAGACCTTGACACCACCGGCCTACTCATAGAAGGTTCATACATTCGGTTATTCTCCGCCTATGTAGGCGTTAACCTGTCGGGATGGCGTATCGGTGCCAAGCTTTAGGAAGTTGATCGTATTCCATCCAGGCATGAGAAGCCTAGGCGGTCGCCGCGAGGTTTTCCCTGAGCACGCGCGGATGTCGCGCGGCAATCCTGAGCAAAGCGAGGGCCGGACCTTCCGGGTGCCTTCTCCCCTGCTCCCAATTCCGCAGCGTGTGGATGCTGATGCCGAGCGCTTCCGCAAACGACTGCTGGGTCATTCCCAGAAAGCGCCGCAGCGCGACGACATCGTCTCCTCCGTGAAGCTCGCCACGAATGATGCGCTCGCGCAGCTTGTGCGGAATCGCCCGATTGAAATCTGTTTCAGTCAGCTCACGAATTTCTTCAGTCATCCCTTTTCTCCCAAATACCGCTTCCAAAAACGGATTTCCGACGTCGTGGCAAGCCGCGCGCTGATGACCCGCAGAGTGTCTTCGTCGTGTTCTGTGAATACGACCACGATGACACCACGGCGAATCGGACCGACCGCAATGAACCGATCTTCATCCTGGCTGTGCTCCAAATCGTAGATTTCAAGAAAATCGACGCCGCTGGTGAACAACGTCGCCGCCTCGTCAAATGTGATGCCGTGTCTATTCTTGTTCGCTCGATCCTTTGCGGCATCCCACTCGAACTTCATGATGAAATTATAAGCCATTGGCTTAGTAAGTCAATGGACGACAATACGTATAATCTAGGTCGGTGCCAGACTTCAGGAAGTTGCGCCGCCCCTTCGGGCGGCTTTTCTTGTCTTTGGTTTCGCCTCGGGGACCGGTCTACGAACCATCACCGCGTTCTCGCAACACATTGACTGATAGATAGTTACGGCAGCTAGTTGATTGACAGGCAGGAAGCCGTCTGCTAGTTTGGCGTCAGAAATATCCTGGAGATTGAAGAGAATTATCGACCCGCCCATGAGTATTGAGCAGGCGTTTGAAGCCTTCTGCGATCGGATCCACGACTACCGGGACCGGGAGTTGCGCCTCTTCTCTTCGTCGTCCTTCCAGTCCCACAGCATTCCGTTGTTGCACCAGCTCGCCCGAATCGACCCGACGATCCCAGTCTATTTTCTGGACACGGGCTACCACTTTCCAGAGACCCTCGTGTATCGCAGACAGGTTGCCATCCAACTCGGACTTAACGTCATCGACATACGTTCGCCGGTTTCGAAAAGCGACCAACTCGATCCGGGGGGAAGGCTCTTTTTTGCGTCCGATCCCGATCACTGCTGTTACCTGAACAAGACCCTTCCGATGGATGGGATCCTCCGCGAGAAGGATGTCTGGATCAGCGGGTTGCGGCGCGATCAAAACGCTCACCGGAACACGCTCGCACTCGAGGAGAAGGGCCCCCACGGAACCGTACGATTCCATCCCATGCTCGAATGGAGCAGTAAGATGGTCTGGAAATACATCGAGAGGCACGATCTTCCTCGACATCCGCTCGAAGATAAGGGATACCCCAGCGTCGGTTGTAGGCCATGCACCCGCACACTGACGACTCTCAACCAAGAGGATGCACGGGAGGGTCGCTGGGTAGGATTGAACAAGACCGAGTGCGGTCTTCACACGGAGTTGATCGAAAGGAAATCCATCAAATGAAGATCCTGGTGACGGGCGGCGCGGGATATGTGGGCTATACGCTGGTCCGAAGGCTGCTCGAAGCGGCGCTTCCGGAGTCTGAGATCCTCGTCTACGACAATCTTTCCCGGCGTAACTACGCGTTCTTCTACTCCAACATGAAATTTCCGCAGAAGGCGGTCCGCTTCATCCAGGGCGAAATCCTTGACGGCCGCAAATTGGAAAAGAGCCTGCGGGGAGTGGAAGCGGTCATCCATCTTGCTGCCAAGGTCACCACTCCGTTTTCTGATCACGAGGCCCACGCCTTCGACCAGGTCAACCACTGGGGCACGGCACAGCTCGCTCAGGCGATCGAACACAGCGAGGTGAGCCACGTTATTTATCTGAGCAGCATCTCGGTTTACGGCAGTACAGATGAGATCGTCGATGAGCAAAACGGCGTTGATCCCAAAACGTTCTACGGGGTCTCCAAGCTCCGCGGCGAGCAACAGCTCAGCCGTCTCGAGGATCGGTGCAAGCTTCACGTCATCCGATCCGGGAATGTCTTCGGCTTCAGCCCGACGATGCGGTTCGACGCGGTGATCAACCGATTCATGTTTGACGCCAACTTCAAGGGCCGCATCGTCATCGACGGTGACGGCGGTCAACACCGTGCCTTCATCCATATCGACACGATCTGCGATCTCCTCGTTCAACTTTTTACGAAGAACGTCCCAGCGGGCACCTACAACGCCGTCGAGCACAATCTCTCCATCACGGAGGTTGCTGACCACGTCGAGGCGCTTTACCCGGGTCTCGAACGACTCGCCGTGAGCCTGGACATGCCTATGCGCCGGATCCGGGTCAGGGTCCCAGGCCGAATCCACGACCATGTGGCGCTCCCGTCGATCACGATAGGCGAGGAACTGCGAGGAATCCGGAACCACTTCACCTTCTGAAAACCCCTGTCGGCGTATCGGTCTCGCTTCTCTTTTTCCGGCCTTAGAAACTTGGGAAACTTCATCCGACGTCACCGATTCTCAGGGTCGGAGAAGAGTGGCTCGCCGGTCGTGACACGGTTGAACACGCGGTTCAAACCCATCTCCCCGAGATCACGTATCCTGGGGTGCCCGTGAAAGTGCTTTCTCTTAGAGGAGGGGGATCAATGCGCGTCAAGCTTGCCCTGATCGTACTGTGTCTGTGTCTGACCGCCGCCAGCGCTTCGGCCGAGGTGGATGCCCGCATGCTGCGCCATCCAGATGTGTCCGAAACCCACATCGCATTTGTCTACGCCGGTGACATCTGGTTGGTGGCCAAGGGCGGCGGCACCGCCTACCGTCTCAGCTCCCCTGCAGGTGAGGAACAGTTTCCGAAGTTCTCTCCGGACGGTACTCAGATCGCCTTCAGCGCGAACTACGACGGCAACACGGACGTGTACGTGATTCCAACAACGGGCGGCACGCCCAACCGCGTGACCCATTACCCCGGCACCGACCGCCTCGTCGATTGGAGTCCGGATGGAGACCGGTTGCTCTTTGCATCGCAGCGGACCAGCGGCCTGCCCCGCTTCAACCAGCTGTGGACAGTTGCCGTTGAAGGTGGTCTCCCGGATCGGCTTCCGATGCCGTACGGTGAGTTCGGCGCCCTTGCCCCCGAAGGCAATCTCATCGCCTATTCCCCGAAGGACCGAGGGTTCCGGACCTGGAAGAGGTACCGGGGCGGTGCCGCTCCCGAGGTATGGCTCTTCGATCTTCAGACCCTCGAGTCACAGAATCTCAGCAACAGTGACGCCAACGACGCCTACCCAATGTGGCACGGTGACACGCTCTACTTCCTGTCGGACCGCGGGCCCTCCATGCGTTCCAACATTTGGGCCGTCAACCCCACGACAGGAGATCTCAGGCAGGTCACGACCTTTTCAGATTTCGACATTACGTTCCCGGCCATCGGCCCCTCCGACATGGTCTTCCAGGCAGGCGGCCGGCTCTACCTCATGGGACTCGACGACGAAGAATATGCGGAAGTCGATGTGGAGATCGTCACCGATCTCGCGAGCCTTCGTCCACGCCTCGTGAACGTCTCGGATCTTTTCCAGGGCGCAGGCATCTCACCCAGCGGCAAGCGGGTGGTCGTGCAAGCGCGGGGCGAGCTCTTCAGTGTTCCGGCCGAACACGGCGTCGTCCAGAATCTGAGTCGAACCTCCGGCGCGGCCGAACGCACTCCCGCGTGGTCTCCCGACGGCAAGAGCATCGCGTACTGGTCCGACGCCAGCGGGGAGTACGAGCTCTACCTGATGCCCGCGGGCGGTGGCGAGGCCACCAAGCTCACCGACCTCGGCCCGGGTTTCCGTTACCAACCCTACTGGTCACCCGACAGCAGCAAGATCGCCTTTATCGACCAAACGCAGACGATTCAGATTCTCGACCTCGAGTCACGGGCCCTGACGACCGTGGACAAAGGTCTGTGGATGCTGCACCCGAACCTCTCCGGTTTCGAGGTCAGCTGGTCAGCCGACAGCCGTTGGATCACGTATTCGCGAGGCCTCGAGTCCGGAAATGAGGCGATCTTCCTGTTTGACACAAACGAAGGCGTGCGCCACCAGCTGACATCGGGCTACTACAGCGACTTTGGGCCCGTCTTCGATCCCGACGGAAAATACCTCTACTACTACTCGAACCGGACCCTCGAACCCATCTACTCGGACATGGATGCCACCTGGGTCTATCCCAACGCCACCACTCTCGTTGCAGCTTCCCTTCGCGCCGACGTTCCCTCACCCCTCGCTCCCCGCAACGACGAAGAGAAGGTCGGCGAGGACAAGGCCGCCGATGCCGAAGTCGACGGTTCCGACGATACGGAGGACATGGGCAAAAAGGGTAAAAAGAGCAAGAAAAACGATGACGAGCCGGAGAAGACCGACGACGAGAAAAAACCCGAACCGGTGATGATCGACCTCGAGGGCTTCGAGGATCGGGTCGTAGTGCTGCCACCCGAAGCCGGGAACTTCGGCAACCTGGCGGCAGTCTCGGGCAAGGTGATCTTCCACCACATGCCCCGTTCAGGTTCTGCCGACGAAAACCGACCGATCGTCTTCTACGATCTCGAGGAGCGCGAAGAGGAGACCATCCTCGACAACGCGACGGGCTTCGAGATCTCCGCCGATGGGAAGAAAATGCTGGTCGCGCAGCGAAGCACTCTCGCCATCGTCGATATCAAGCCCGGACAGAAGATCGGCGATTCTGGTGACAAAAACACCAAGGTGGACACCTCAAACCTCGAGATGACACTCGACCCCCGGGCCGAATGGCAGCAGCTCTTCACCGAGGTGTGGCGAACCTACCGCGATTACTTCTACGACGCGAGCCTCCATGGGCTCGATTGGGCCGAACTTCGCGGCCAGTACGGCTCGCTCCTCGACGACGCCGCCACGCGGTGGGACGTCAACGTCATCATCGGCGAACTCATCGCCGAAGTGAATGCCTCCCACACCTATGTGGGCGGCGGCGACACCGAGCAGGCACCGGGACGGCCTGTGGGGCTGCTCGGCGTCGACTGGACGCTCGAAGACGGTGCCTACCGGATCAACCATATTGTCCGCGGCGGGCCATGGGACGCCGCCGATGTCCGATCGCCTCTGGCCGAGCCGGGTGTCGAAATCAGCGAGGGCGACTATGTGCTGGCCGTCAACGGTGTGCCGATCGACACCACGATGGATCCCTACGCGGCCTTTGACGGGCTCGCCGACCAAACGGTCGCCCTGACCGTCAACTCTACTCCGACCATGGAAGGATCTCGCGACGTACTGGTGGAGACGATCTCCAGCGAGACACAGCTGCGCTACCGCGAGTGGATCGAGATGAACCGACAGTGGGTACTGGAGGCTTCCGAAGGAACGGTCGGTTACGTCCACGTCCCCAACACCGGGGTCTCCGGCCAGACCGAACTCGTCCGCCAACTCAACAGCCAGCACAACCTGCCCGGTCTCATCATCGACGAACGGTTCAACGCCGGCGGTCAGCTCCCCGACCGTTTCATCGAGAAGTTCAACCGGCCGATGGTGACGCGGATCTTTATGCGTCACGGTGCCACCCGCACCCATCCCGCCATCAGCCACTACGGCGCCAAGGCCATGATCATCAACGGCCGCGCCGGGTCCGGTGGCGACGCATTCCCCTTCTTCTTCAAAGAGCTGAAGGTGGGGCCCATCGTCGGTGTCCGAACCTGGGGCGGGCTCATCGGACCCGCCGTGGGCCACCAGCTCATTGATGGCGGCCGCTATACCGCCCCGCCGGGACGCCTCTACGGCCCCGACGGCGTGTGGTTCCCGGAGGGTATCGGCGTCACCCCGGATATCCCCGTCGTGGACGACCCAACCCTGCTCGCGAAGGGCCTCGACCCGCAACTCAAGGCCGCGCTCGACGCCGTGCTCGAGCAGTTGGAGAGCAACCCACCGTTCTTCGCCGACCCACCGGAGTTCGAGGTCAGGTAGAGCCATCCAGATCACGAACGATCACGGGCGCCCGAATGGGCGCCCATTTCGTTCGCGGGAAGTTGGACGTTGGAACTTTGATATTGGATGGGCTGGCGGCGACGAATTTCAGGGCTCAAGGGTCAGGGAGCTTCTGGCAGCCTCGAGTTTGCGAAAGGGCTGACGCCATTTCTTTGATGCTCAGGCATCGTGGATCACGAAATTCAGCCAGATATTTTCTCGAACATACCTTCTGTTACATTAAGTGGAGATCGCGAAACCGACCTCTCGTAAAAAGGAGACAGATGGCAATCAACACTGCGACCGTTCAAGAGTTCATCGAGGCCAACCGCGCCCCGGTCTACATGCTGCTCCACACCTACTTCGGGCTCGAAAAGCCGTTTCTCATGCGGTCGGATCTGCTGGACGGTTTTAAAGCGTTCGTATCGACCGACGACGGGCGCGCGCTCGAGGGCAGCGTGCTCGGACAGGCCATCGAGCTCACTCAGGAAGCAGCGGTTCAGGCACCGTGGATCTACCTCGCCGTACGCCCCGAGGTCGGCCGGTGGGTGCACATCAGAATTCACGCCGAAACGTTGCAGATCGAATGGGTGTCGATCGCCAGGTATCAGGCCTTCAAAGAGGCGCTAATCGATAAAGATCGTTCAACCGACGGGTGGCCCGTGGAATTCGACTTCGGGCCCTTCAGCCACGAGTTCCCGCGGCTCCGCGAGGTCCACTCGATCGGTCGCGGTCTCGAGTTCCTCAACCGTCAGCTCTCGGGGCAGCTTCTCGCCCAGTCCGATCTCGGCCTCAAGCGTCTCATCTCCTTTCTGTCTCTGCACACCCTCGACGGCCGTCAACTCATGTTCAACCCGCAACTCGATGATCCCGAGGCCGTGCGCCGCGGCCTGCGCGAGGCGAGCGATCTGCTCAAGAAGTACAGCCCCGACACCGATTGGTCGGAGGTCGAGCCGGAATTTCGGCGGATCGGGCTGGAGCCCGGCTGGGGGCGAACCGTCGCGCGAATCGGTGAGACCACGAAGCTGCTTCAGGATCTGCTCGAGGCTCCCGGGCCGAGCCTCCTCGAGAAGTTTCTCGCCCGCATTCCGATGATTTTCAGCCTCGCCATCATGTCGCCTCACGGGTACTTCGCGCAGTCCAACGTGATGGGATTGCCTGATACCGGTGGGCAGGTGGTCTACATCCTCGATCAGGTTCGCGCTCTCGAACACGAAATGCGCGTCCGGCTGAAGGAGCAGGGCGTCGACTACGAACCGCAGATTCTCGTCGTCACCAGGCTCATCCCCGAGGCCGGGGACACGACCTGCAACCAGCGGCTCGAGCCGATCTCGGGAACCCAGCACGCCCGCATTCTCAGGGTGCCGTTCAGAACGGCCAGCGGCGAGATCGTGCCGCAGTGGATCTCACGATTCGAGGTCTGGCCCTATCTCGAGCGCTTCGCACTGGAGGCACAGCGCGAGATCGTCGCCGAGCTCGCCACCAAACCCGACATGGTGATCGGGAACTACTCCGACGGCAACCTGGTCGCCAGCATCGTCGGCGAACGGCTCGGCGTCACGAAGTGCACGATCGCGCACGCGCTGGAAAAAACAAAGTACCTCCTGTCGGACCTCTATTGGCGCGACAACGAGGAGCACTACCACTTTTCGTGCCAGTTCACGGCCGATCTGATTGCCATGAACGCCGCCGACTTCATCATCACCAGCACCTACCAGGAGATCGCGGGCACTCACGAGAGCGTGGGCCAGTACGAGAGCTATAGCGCCTTCACCCTCCCCGGTCTCTACCGTGTGGTCAATGGAATCGACGTGTTCGACCCGCGGTTCAACATCGTGTCGCCGGGTGCGGATCCCGATATCTATTTTCCTTACACCGAAGAAGACCGTCGCCTCAGGGGGCTCCACCCCGAGCTCGAGGCCCGCTTGCTCGCGGAGGACTACCCCGGAAGTCGGGGCCAGCTCGAAGATCCCGACAAACCGGTCATCTTCACCATGGCGCGGCTCGACCGCATCAAGAACCTGACCGGCCTCGCGCGGTGGTTCGGCGAAAGCGAACGCCTCCGACGTCAGGCGAACCTGTTCATCGTCGCCGGTTTCGTCGATCCAAACGACTCGCGCGACGCCGAGGAGCAGGCCGAGATCCACCGCATGCACGAGATCATAGACACCTACGAGCTCGACGGCCAGATGCGCTGGGTGAAACACGTCGATCGGGTCATGGGCAGCGAGCTCTACCGCTTTGTGGCCGACCGTCGTGGAGCGTTCGTCCAGCCTGCCCTCTTCGAGGCCTTCGGTCTCACCGTCGTCGAGGCGATGGTCTGCGGTCTGCCCACCTTCGCCACGTGCTTCGGGGGACCGCTGGAGATTATCGAACACGGTGTGAGCGGTTTTCACATCGATCCCAACCACGGTGACCGGTCGGCGGACCTGATGGCCGAGTTCTTCGAGCGGTGTTCAGAGGACCCCGACCACTGGTCCACGATCTCCCAGGGCGGCATCGACAGAGTTCACAGCCGTTACACGTGGAAGCTCTATGCCGAACGCCTCATGACGCTCGGCCGAATCTACGGGTTCTGGAAGTACATGACGAATCTCGAACACGCGGAAAGCCGGCGCTACCTGGAGGTCCTGTACGCCCTCCAATACCGCCCCCGGGCTGCAACTCTGCTCGAGGAGAGTCAATCGTGACGGTCTGCAGAATCCGAACCTAGGAATTCGTGGTAACGGATACCCTCGACGATCCCGCGCGCGTAGGCGGACTCGGCGAAGTGAATCCTCTTGCGCCCGCGCAGATACTTGAGCTCGCTGCTGTAGTTCTTGACCACCACACCGAGCGCGCCTGACCTCAGCATGTCCGCGTCGTTGCCCGAGTCGCCCGCAACCAACACGTGGTCGAGACCCCGGCCCCAGCGTTGAGCGAGGTGCGCGATGGCGCGGCCCTTCGACGCCCGAACCGGCAGAAGATCGAGGAACTCGTGGTGCGAGAAGATCACGTTCGCCGCCAGACCGCGCTCCCGAATGCGCCGCCGGATCTCGCGCGTCCCGGGCCAGGCGTCGCGGTCGACGAAGTAGCTGATCTTAAACTCGCGCTGGTCTCTTACGGGTTGGAGACGGATGCCCGGCACCTCCGCGAGACACACTCGAATGCCGTCGGGGTCCCACCGATGGCCCATGGCCCGCTGCCAGCTCAAGTCGGCCACAAGCTCCGGGCGACTGTAGTGGATCTCGGACCCCACAGCGGTGATGAGAACGTCGGGCACCGGGATGTCCCATTCCTCGAGCACATCTAGGGTCCTCTCGAGGACGCGCCCGGTGGCGACACCGAACGCGATCTGCTCTCGGTGGGTCTCCAGAAATTCAATGAACTCCACGAGCGCCTCGCGATCGCCGACCAGAGTGTTGTCGATATCGCACACCAGCAACCGGCCCGCGAGGGCCAGCCGTGCAGTCGGAACTTCCGCCGCCGGACGGCGCTTGCGGAGCAGGCTTTCGACCCGTTTCAGGTACTGCGAGACGTGCCCCTTCCAGGAAAAATTACGGTCTGCCCCACGAATGCCGGAGCGGGCGCGGCGGCGCCACTCCTCTCGATCCGAAACGATCTCGACGAGGCTGGCAGCTATGGCCTCGGCGTCGAGCGGATCGATCAGCACACCGTTGTTGCAGATGCGGATGATCTCCTGGGGACCGCCATCGTTTGGAGCGGCGATCGGGAGACCGCTCGCCGCTGCTTCGATGAGGGTCAGCCCGAAAGGCTCGGTCAACGCGGGGTTGACGAAAACCCCGCCTCTGGCCGCAGCGAGACGGTAGAGATTCGGCACATCGTCGGACGAGTGCTGCTTCGGATAGGCCACCGAACCGTAGAGATCGTAGCGATCGATGAGTGAGAGCATCTGCTGGAGAACTTTGCGCTGGGCCTTGGGCAGCTTCTCGAGGTCATCCCGGGTCCCGATCAACAGGACCAGATTGGCAAGCTTCCGAAGAGACTCACTTTCGCCGTAAGCGCGAATCAGGGTTTCGAGGTTCTTCCGCTCGTCAGGCCGCTGCAAAGCGAGGACCATCGGTTTCTTCGGCTGCACGAGGAAACGGTCGATTTCCTCCGCGATCTCGAAGCGCTCGCCGCGTCTCGGTGGACGGAAACGTCCGAGATCCACCCCGGGCGGGATCACCACCATGCGATCCCTGGCGCGCGCGCGGTACAGCGCATACTGCTGATCAGCCTCCTGAAGCGTGCTGGTGACGATCAGGTCGGCGCGCTCGAGGACGTACTCCTCCGCCTCGATGCGCCGGCTCATGTGGTAGCGCTCCTCGATCACCTCGGCTGAAAGCCCCTTATCAAGCAGGCACTGCTGTTTGACCCGGCCCAGGGAATGGCCGGTGAAGACCAGCTTCAGGTCGAGCAGCCTGGAAATCCGGGCGGCCGCCTCACCGGCATCCGCGTAGTGGCCGTGGATCACGTCGGGGAGTCGGCCAACGCCGCGAAAGTGGGCCAGGGCCTGGTCAACGAACTGCGAGAGGTGCGGCCACATGCTCTCCTTGTAGAGGTAGCGGTGGGGCCCGAACGGCAGTCGCACGATCCGGGCCCGGTCGGCAATCTGTTCGTAGGGTTCTCCGTATTCATGGCCGACATTGGTGGAGAGAATCTGGCGCGTCATCAATTCGACGCGCGACACCTCGGGATGCTCCGCGAGAGCCCGCGCCAGATCGAGCACGTACTGCACCTGCCCGCCGGTGTCGGCATCCCTCCCGAGCTCCAGGTTCTCGCCGCGGATCAGACCGTGGAGGCTGATCAACGCAATGTAGAGACCGCGATCCTCGCTCATATTCATCACCAACCTCGTTCTCGGAATCCCGCGTAGAGGCCTCGATCCGCCGACGTGGCCCCGAGTTGCATGCAGACTGCCGCCGCAAACTCGAGAGCCCGATCGAGCGATATGCGGGTCGGCCAGCCTTTCACCAGACCGAGAAGGAAGACGGAGCTGAAAGCATCACCCGCGCCCACCGTGTCCACGACCTGTACCATGTCCGGTGGGGCCGCTTCCACCGTGCCGTCGCCATCCACGACCACCGCACCATGGCTGCCTCGCGTCACGATCACCGCCGCGAGGTCGTGATTCTCCCGAAAAGTCGTTGCCGCTGAAAGGTCAGACGCACCGGCCAACAGGCCCAACTCGGCCTCGTTCAGCTTCGCCCACCGAGCGCGATCAAGCGCTGCCGTGACCCCTTCGCGGGCCCACCACGGATCGCGGAGGTTGACATCAATGAAGACGGGCGCGTCGAGCCGCTGCACGCATTCGTCGACGACGAATCTGGAACTCTCTCCTCTGGAGATGAGGCTGCCGTGGTAGATGAGCGAGATTTTCTGGTTCCCGATTGACTCCACCGCGAGGACGCGGTCGAGAAAATCGTAAGCTTGGTCGGGAAGGATGTGAAAGGTCGGCTCGCCGTCGTCCAAGTCGATCTGCACGCGTCCGGTGGAATGCGCTTCATCTCGCTGCACGCCGGTGCGATCCATGCCCCACGACGCCATCGCTACCAGCACCTCGTCGCCGGCGTCGTCGGCGCCCACCCGGGTGATCATGAGCGGGCGCAACCCGAAGGCCTGCAGGTGCCAGGCGACGTTGAACGGCGCCCCGCCGAGGACTCGCGTTCCATCGGGCATGACATCGAACAGGACCTCGCCGATCACCATCGGTCGCCCGGGTGGATCAACTCCGTCCCCGTCAAATCTCGCTTGTTCTCGGTCCGTCATATGCACCTAGGGTACGCCACATCGCGAAATCGTGCCGGAGATCACGAACCGCCGAACCCAAGGTTCGATTTCCCTGCCCGGTAGCGTTCTCCGATGCACGCATTTCCAAAATCTGATCCAGGATGCATGGTTGAGGACTTACCCGACTCTCACCCGATTGTGGGGCGGGAGTTTACCTGTCGCGGCGTAACCAAGGGCGAAGCCGGATCCCCGTCGGGCCGCAGGGGCTGAATTTTTCGACCCGCCTGTGAAGCTCAAACACCGTATGTGGCTGAAGATCGCAGACCACCCGCCGGAATCACCTCTGAAGGTGGGCCAAGGCCCATCCTACGAAAGACTCTGATACCGAGAGGGCCCGTACGATCCCGGATCAACACTTTTGGAGCGATCTCTTCGAGAGGATGCGGCCACCAGGATGGCCCGACTTTCAGAGCGCTCTTCCCGAGAGGAGCCACCCTATGCATTGTTCGCCCGACGCATCGGGTCGAAGTCAACGCGTTCAATCGAACAATGCAAAGAATGGCACCTCCGCCGCACGCGGACCGTTTTCCCACGCCGATCCCCCGTGCGATGGATCTGGGTCAATCTGGGTGATCTGTGGACACCCTGCGATGGGTGCGATGGCAAATCCGAAATTCGAAATTCGAAATTCGAAATTTCCGTGCGATGGCATTCCTAATTCCTAATTCCTAATTCCTAATTCTCCGAACTTCCCCGAACAAACTCCCCAATAT
>RCNF010001389.1_pt1 | contig 12719 bp, 14 predicted proteins | sample 2041311 | NCBI WGS metagenome assembly RCNF01 (sample SAMN09708228, study PRJNA481090) | Marine sediment metagenome, whole genome shotgun sequencing project. | biome: marine sediment; feature: ocean; material: sediment; isolation source: Sewage treatment plant 2 marine sediment (STP2) ... | reverse complement strand
TCTACAAGAGCTCGCACATAAGTAGGCGTGATTTTCTAATGTTTGTATTGTACTGTTGACAGAGAGGAGTCCACATAAGTAGGGGGGTGTGTTCGTGATCTTATTCAGTGGGTTTTAGCGTCTTAATACTCTTGTGTGGGAGGAATAAACCACATCCTAACTCTCTTGAGCCGCTCAGCCCAAGTTGTTGAATTTTAATGGAGGTGTCGCTATCAAGGTCTGCAATCATTAGGTGTTTTGTATGTAATTTGGCTTCTGGTATGAAAATGTTATGGCTTTTACCACACAACATTTTCTTTACCTTAAAACCTGTTTTGGTTTTGATTTCTTTAGCTATTCTGGTGAGGAAGGCGTTTTCATCTTCGTTTGGCTCAGATACAACATAGCGTGCGAATAACACGCCAGCATTGGTGAATACCTTCTTTTTGGCTTTGCCAACCACAAGGCTATGACCATTGATGTCCAAGGTCTGGCCAATCATATTGCTAGCATGGTCATACTTATCTAGAGGAATCCGGATAGTTAGTTTAGTTCTTTTAGAGGGGTATAAAACTGCGCCTTCTTCATCGTCTTCGGGGCGCATCCAACCGTTATTACTTTCAGCAACATGGATTTGGTGAATACCAGCAACACCTGCAATGCTGTGTTCTGGCAACCAGGGAAGGTGTTTAATAATTTCTCTGGATAGCGGCCATGCATGATTCAAAGGAAGTGTTTTGCATTGAATTGCAAATACCATATCGATCACATCATCAGGTACTTGATAAGGTAATGTTTTATCTTCGTCTTCTTCCCAGAACATGTTCAATTCTCTTTGCTTGTATTTTTCTAACGCGCGGATTCAAATGCTAAATTTAGCTGATCGTGCCAATCACTGGGGCGATCATCAAACGCAGGAGGTTCGATGTCCACTTGAAAATGAAGCTCGCGTGTTTCCACGGCGGTCTTCTGAATACAGCTCTTGAGTTCGTCAAAGCTGGATAGTTTATCTCCTTCTTTAAGGAGGAGTTCACTGAGTGAAAGCATGTTTGCTACCTTGTTCTACTTTTAATGATAAATAAATTAATAACTATTTTTATGTGCCGCTAGATGTCATTAGATAACGGTAATTCGTCATGAAAACGACCACGAAATAGTAAGCGTTTTCTCTCTGGATTATCAGAGTCCACATAAGCAGTGCGGCAATGCAGAACATTTCTGCAAATAATACCTTCTCCTGCTTTTAGTGTATGTTTGATGATGTATTTTGAGTTCGAACTAGAACTCGGGTTAGAGCCATCTTCAAACAATTTCTCTATAAACGCCACAGCTTCTAATGTGGGGGTATCTTGCTTCCATTCAATATTTCTTTTACGGGCAGAGTAACGCATGTGTAATTGCCCTTGAGAATTAAGTGAAAAAACAGGACCTGTTTGTGCTGCTCTGATTATCTTTCCATCCAGTATATTTGCAGGGATGGTTAATACATCTTCTTGCATCAAGGCTTTGATGTAATCCGGATTCTCGTCGCGCAGTAATATATACGCTACTTCGTGATCCATGAATTTAGATTCACCACCTTCATCAGCCGGTCGCGCGCAATGTAATAGCATTGAGTTGATTGTATTTTCAGGTAAATTGTAATAACCATCAGTATGCCAGCTGAGGCGTTTTGTGGAGTAGGGTATGTACTCATGTTGACCAGCATGGCTAGTTTGTGTGATGGATGTCAGACTATCGCTATCCGCACAAATATTACCCTCCAGTTTTGATAGGCCAAGTTTGTTGGCTAAAGATAAAATGATGTGTTTAGTTTTAACTAAATCGTAGTTCTCATGATCTTTAATTTGATAGACCGAAAGACTGTCTTCTTCACAGTGTTTTAAGATCCTAGCTAATTCATCTTTAGAGGGTGATTCACCTGCTTCAATAATGCCATATAAGTGGGGGGGTGACTTTTTATAACCACTTTCAATCCTCTCAAGCTTATCATCTCTCCAGTATAAATAATCTTCTTGATTGGCTATAGAAAAGGGTGATGACATAGCATTTACCGTAATCGTTTCATTAGTTGTTTCGTAGAATTCACTTGCTATTTAAGTATATTCGAATATTCTATACTTCTTTTTTAGGTGTTGCTTGTATAAACGTAAATAACACCGAAAAAAAAGCCTACCCACTTAGGGATAGGATAATTATTTCATAACCTCCCATGGGTGAGATTCTTATATAAGGGCTTAACAATTAGACTATGCCCATATCGTAAATATACCAATTTTAAAGACGGTGTAGTGCGGCTTAAATTTAGTGACAGGATAGTTTGACGTTCTGTTAAATAATTAATTAATTGGAGGCAATAATGGCTGATATCAAGAAGTATCCTACGCCGATGTTGGACGTTTTAGAAGATGGCCCATGGCCGAGCTTCATTACCGGCATTAAGAACATGCGTGACAATCATCCCGATGCGCGCATAAATAATGTAACTAACGGCTTGTTAGGTCAGCTTGAGCATTCTTACGAAACTAAGATGGGTTACTGGAAAGGTGGCACCATCTCCGTATTCGGATACGGCGGCGGCATTATTCCTCGTTTCTCTGAAGTAGGTGATCAGTTCCCTGAGTCTAGAGAATTCCACACATTACGTGTACAGCCTACTCCAGGTAACTACTACACAACTGACATGATGCGTAAGCTTGCAGACAGTTGGGAAAAATGGGGTTCAGGCCTTCAGACTTTCCACGGTCAGACAGGTAACATCATGTTTATCGGTGCTGATAACGATAGCTTCCAGCATTTCTTTGATGAGATCAATGACTACGGTTGGGATCTTGGTGGTGCAGGTCCATGTGTTCGTACTGCGATGTCATGTGTTGGTGGCGCGCGTTGTGAACAGTCGAACTGTAACGAGCATGCGATTCATCGTCATCTAGTAAATAACTTTACAGACGATGTTCATCGTCCAGCACTTCCTTACAAATTTAAGTTTAAAGTTTCTGGTTGTCCTAATGATTGTCAAAATGCTATTGAGCGTGCTGACTTTGCCGTTATTGGAACTTGGAGAGATCACAAGAAGATAAATCAAGATCATTGGAAAGCATTTGTTGCTGACAAAGGTGTTGAGTATGTGATGGATAACGTTATTTCACGTTGTTTTTCAAAGTCTCTTTCTTTAGGTAAAGATAACTCTTTAATTGCTGATGAAAGCAACTGTGTACGTTCTATGCACTGTATGAATGTTGTTCCTAAGGCGATTAGCCCTGGTGAAGATAAAGGTGTAACTATCCTTTGTGGTGGTAAGCGTACGTTGAAAATTGGCGACTTGATGGGAACAGTTCTAGTTCCATTCATGAAGCTAGATACTGCTGAAGATTATGAGCAGATTGTTGAGCTTGCTGAAGAAATCATTGATTTCTGGGCAGAGAATGGTCTTGAGCATGAGCGTACTGGTGAGATGATTGAGCGTATTGGCTTAGTTAATTTCCTAGAAGGTATTGGAGTAGATCCAGATCCAAACATGATTGCGCAGCCACGTAACGTATCCTATGTACGTACAGATGGTTGGGATGAGGCTGCTGAAGAGTGGTTTAACCGCAAGCGTGAAGAGAAAGCAGCAAGCTAAAAAGCTGCGAATTAACTCTAACCTTATTAAAGATTGAATTAATAATTGACGAGACACAGATTCTGTCTCGTCTAATTAACAGATTTTAGGAGCAAAACTATGTCTAAACCAAAGATGCGTGAACCGATAGAGTCAGGTTGTCCTGACGGCTTTCAATATATGCACCCTTCCATGCGTCGTAACTTCGGCATGTGGGATTACCACGAAGATACACAGCCAGGTGTAATGGTTCATATCGCAAAGAATGGCGATAAACTATTTACCGTTAAAGCGGGTACTCAGCGTATTCTTGATGTATTCACGCTACGTGACCTTATGGATATCGCAGACGAGTATGCAGACGGACACGTACGTTTTACTATTCGCAGTAACATCGAGTTTTACACAGATCAAGAAGACAAAGTTCAGCCATTAGTAGATGCTTTGAAAGACAAAGGCTATGCAGTAGGTGGAACGCGTAACTCAGTTGCTTCGATCTCACATACGCAGGGTTGGTTACACTGTGATATTCCTGGTACTGATGCATCGGGCGTTGTTAAGTCTATGATGGATGAGTTATACGACGAATTCACAAACTGGAATATGCCTAACCGTGTACATATCACTACCTCATGTTGTCAAATCAACTGTGGTGGTCAAGGTGATATCGCAATTAACGTACAGCACACAAAAGCACCTAAGATTGATCACTCCCTAGTAGGTAATGTTTGTGAACGTCCTTCGGTTGTTGCTCGTTGTCCTGTTGCTGCGATTCGTCCTGCAATGGTTGATGGTAAGCCTTCACTAGAAGTTGATGAGAAAAAATGTATATGTTGTGGTGCTTGTTACCCTCCATGTCCTCCAATGCAGATAAATGATCATCAGTTTACTCAGCTTGCAATCTGGATCGGTGGTAATCATTCTAATGCTCGTGGTAAGCCAACATTCCAACGTTTAGTTGCTGCTGGTATTCCAAATAATCCACCACGCTGGCCTGAAGCTACTGCAGTTGTTAAGAAGATTCTTGAGAGCTACAAAGAAGGCGCACGTGATTGGGAGCGTATCAACGAGTGGGTTGAGCGTATCGGATGGCCACGTTTCTTTGAAGTTACAGGTTTGCCTTTCACTAAGTATCATATTGATAACTGGCGTGGAGCTCGTGCTAACTTGAATTCATCAACGCACATTCGCTTCTAAATCGTTTCTAATAACGATCGAATAGGAATTTATAGATGAAATTTACAATTATGGTTAACGAAGGTCCTTATCAGCATCAGTCTTCTGATTCGGCACTTCAGTTCGCTCGCGCAGTTTTGGCACAAGGCCACGAAATATTTCGTGTGTTCTTCTACCACGATGGCGTAAATAACGGTACGCGTTTAAGTGTTCCTCCGGCAGATGATCGTTTAATTCAAAAAGAATGGTCGGAGCTTTCTAAAGAACATGATTTGGATATGGTTATCTGTATTGCTGCTGCACAACGTCGCGGCATTATGGATGAAGCTGAAGCCAAACGTCAGGGTTTGGATGCTAACAATATTAGTGAAGGTTTCCGTATTTCTGGATTAGGTCAATTGATCGAAGGCGGAATTGAAGCCGATCGTACTGTTGTATTTGGCGATTAATAGGAGGCGAATAAAAAATGGCTACAAAAAAATTCATGTTTGTTAATCGCAAAGCGCCTTACGGAACAGCTTATGCGTTAGAGTCTTTAGAGGTTGTGTTGATATCTGCTGCTTTTGAGCAAGATGTTTCTCTCGCTTTTATTGATGACGGTGTTTATCAGATCACTAAAGGTCAAGATACTACAGGTATTGGTCAGAAGAATTTCTCTAATACTTACAAAGCCTTGGGAGACTATGAGGTTAATAAACTTTATGTTGAAAAAGAGTCTTTGGAAGAGCGTGGTTTGACACAAGATGATCTTATGGATCTTGTTTGGGAAGATGAAGATGAGGATTGGGCAGAAAAGCCATCAATCATCATGGTGAATCGTTCTGAAATGGCTGATGTTATGGCTGACCAAGAAGTTACTATAAGCTTCTAAATGGCTATCAGCTAAAAAGGTTACGGAGAATACTGAAATGGCAATGTTACATATTGTAAATAAGTCACCGTTTGAAAAGGTGTCTTTTAGAAGTTGTTTAAATCATGCGAAAGCAGGTGACTCAATTTTGATGATCGAAGATGCAGCAGTTGGTGCAATCGACGGAACATCTTTTTCTGAGAAGCTTAAAGCGGCATTGGCTGATAAGTCGGTGTATGTTTTAGGTGGTGATCTTGCTGCACGTGGTTTGAGCGAAGATCGTATGATCGATGGTATTAAAACTGTTGATTATGCAGGTTTTGTCGACTTGACCGTAGAAAACGAGACGACGCAAAGCTGGCTATAACCTGTATGGCGCGAGCTTGGTTTTTACTAAGTTTAACGTAATATGATTTTTAGCTGATATTTTTTACTTTATATTTTTTATATATAAACAAGAGGAGAGCTCACATGGCACTCGAAATAGATGGTCAATCAATTGAATTAGATGAAGAAGGTTATTTAGTTGACCTTAGCGCATGGACGCCAGAGATTGCTAAAGCATTAGCAGCAGGTGAAGACGTAGACTTATCGGATGAACACTGGGATATCATTAACTTCCTTCGTGAATATTACGAAGAGTACCAAATCGCTCCTGCGGTACGAGTTTTAACTAAAGCTGTTGGTAAGCGTTTAGGTAAAGACAAAGGTAATTCTAAGTACCTTTACTCTTTATTCCCATACGGTCCTGGTAAGCAAGCATGTAAGTATGCTGGCCTTCCTAAGCCAACTGGTTGTGTATAAGCCCTGAGCTTATAGCGTAATCAAAAGATTTCGGGGTGAAAATTCCCCGAATTCTTTTTCTCAAACTCATAATAACTCGACCTTTTTAAGTTCTGTGGTTTTTTGTGAGTTTTAGAAAGAGAAGTAAATAGTAAGTTTGATAAGAATTACAAGAAGTTATAGAAGCAAAAGAATTTTAGGAGCTACATAGTGCAAATGACCATTGGTGTTATTTATGCAGTATTATTTTGGGCTGCGACACTTGTACTGGTACTAGGTGTTGCAAATAAAATCCGAATATACGCAAAAGTCCCAGCACCACTAAAAATACCTACAACACCAGCTCCTGTAACACAGGGCGGGGTAGTGATTCGAATGATGCAAGAAGTATTCTTGTTCAAAAGTCTGTTTCGTGCGGATAAATTACTGTGGGTATTAGGTTTCCTCTTTCATTATTCAATGCTGTTGATTGTGATTCGTCACTTCAGATACGTTCAAGAACCTATCTGGGGCATCGTTCATTTTATGCAGCCCTTCGGTAAGTACGCTGGATTCCTATTTATCATTGGTTTGTTAGGACTACTAGCTAGAAGAATACTGATAGATCGTGTTCGTTACATATCGGCCCCTTCTGATATCGCAATGTTGTTATTGCTTATCATGATTGGTGTTTCAGGCTTAATGATGTCATTTGTTAGTCATACCGACATTGTAATGGTTAAAGCATTCTTCAGAGGTCTTATTACCTTTGATTGGCAGCCGCTACCAACTGATGCATTTTTATTGCTCCATTTAGGTTTAGTTGCAACACTTATGCTTATTTTTCCAATTAGTAAATTGCTACATGCTCCTGGTATTTTCTTTAGCCCTACACGTAATCAGATAGATAATCCTCGAGAGAAGCGTCACGTTGCTGCTTGGGCTGAAGAGCTAGAAAAGCAAGATAAGATGTTTTTGGATGAGTTGGATTAACGCGATGCTAATGAACCTAAAGCTAGTGGAGAAAATGGCGGATAAACTAGCGATGAAAGAAGTGGAGAACAATTGTGGCTGATTACGATATTCCAGAAATAACGGGTGAAGATGGCATTGTAGACGTGCCTAATTTACAACCGGATGCAATGAAATCGCACGGCCCTTGGATTTCTAAACCTGAGTTTCAGGAAGCAATGCACTTCCCAGCTGACTTCACCATGCCTGAAAGTGTTGCGGCATATGGTAATACAGATACATTAGTAGAAAATTGGAAAGAGCGCGCACTGGATAAAATGGCAGACCTAAAAGGTCGTTATCGCTCACTGCAAGTATTCTTGGATATCTGTGTTAAGTGTGGTGCTTGTACAGATAAATGTCATTACTACTTAGGTTCGTCTGATCCTAAGAATATGCCAGTCGCAAGACAAGATTTATTACGTAAAGTATATCGCCGTTACTTTACCTTTGCCGGTAAGTTCTTCGGTAAGATGGGTATGCCTGGTTTTGTAGGAGCCGCTGAACTAGACGAAGATGTAATTAAAGATTGGTATAACTACTATCACCAATGTTCACAATGTCGTCGCTGTTCTGTCTTTTGTCCTTACGGTATAGATACTGCTGAAATTTCAATGGCAGCACGTGAAATTCTAGATCATATCGGTATGGGTCAGAAGTACTGTACTGAAATCATGGGCAAGCTTAATAAGATTGGTAATAACCTTGGTCTACCAGAAGCGGCATTGGCAGATACATTAGAAGGTCTAGAAGAAGATATTTTTGATGAAACAGGTGTAGACGTCAAACTACCTTTAGATAAGAAGGGTTCTGATATTCTTCTGATTACACCTTCTGCTGATTTCTTTGCCGAGCCACATGTTGATGGTTTGATGGGCTACGCAAAAGTATTCCATGAGCTTGGACTCGATTGGACCTTAAGCTCTTACGCTTCTGAAGGTGCAAACTTTGGTATGTTCATCGGAAGTTACGAGAACATGCGTAAGGTTTCATTGCGTATTCGTAAAGCGGCTCAAGATCTTGGTGTTAAGAGAATTGTGTTTGGTGAGTGTGGTCACGCATGGCGTGTTGCATACAATTTCTTAAACACACTCGCAGGACCATTTGATTTCCTGGATCAGAATTACCCAATCCCTCAGCATGTATTAGAAATTACCGAGCCAGCTTTAGCTGCGGGTAAGCTAACTATCGATAAATCAAAGAACGATGACAAGGTTCTTACATTCCACGACTCTTGTAATATTGCACGTGGTAGTCGCATGGGGCCAAAACCTGGTGGCCAGTTTGATATCCCACGAAATGTTATTCGAGCAGTCTGTAATAATTTTGTAGATATGCCTGCAGATACTATCAATGACGCAACTTTCTGTTGTGGCGGTGGTGGTGGCATTTTGACCGACGATTTGATGGATATTCGTATTAAAGGTGCTCAGCCAAGAATGGAAGCACTTAAGCATGTTACTGATAAACATCAAGTAACACATATGGCTGCAATCTGCGCCATCTGTAAATCCCAATTTACTAAAGTCATTCCTTACTATGGATTCAGTATGGATATGATTGTAAGTGTGCACCAGTTAGTGAGTACCGCAATTGTCCTCACTGGGCAACTTAGCGAGGAAGAGATAGAAGCAAAAGAAGCTGCTGAAGAAGCAGAGTGGGCAGCTGCCAGAGAAAAAGCAGCGGCAGAAAAGGCGGCTAAAGAAGCGGCAGAAGCTGATAAAGATACTGACGATAAGTAATTATTGTTGATAAGAGTTGATATAAATTTACAACGTTTTTAGAAATTAAATTATCTAGAATTTTCTGGATAGAGTAATGGAGATATAAGCATGGCAACTTCACCTGATGATAAGACATTGGCACAGGACCACACATTTCGTCGTTACGATGATGGCGATGATACGTGGGACAGTATGGGAGAGCACATCTTCCAGGAAGATACATCGTATAAATGCCCTACCTATATTCAGAAAACTCCACCATGTCAGGGAAGCTGTCCTTCTGGTGAAGATATTCGTGGTTGGTTACAGATTGTACGTGGTATAGAAAAGCCTACAGGTGATATGACAATGCAAGAATACGCATTCCGTCGTTCTACTGCAGCTAACCCGTTCCCATCAATGATGGGTAGAGTTTGTCCAGCACCTTGTGAAGAAGGTTGTAACCGTAATGACGTTGATGACTTTGTCGGCATTAACTCTGTAGAGCAGTACATCGGTGATCAAGCGACTGCAGCAGGTTTGACGTTTGATGATTCAGCTACTCCATCAGGCAAGAAAGTAGCCATTATTGGTGGTGGTGTTGCAGGTATGGCAGCAGCTTACCAGCTTCGCAAAATGGGTCATTACTCAACAATATTTGACGACCATGCACAACTTGGTGGAATGGCTCGTTACGGTATTCCTGGATATCGTGTACCACGTGACAGCATGGATGCAGAAATTGCTCGTATTACTAACATGGATGGTGTTGAAGTAAAACTGAACACTCGTGTAGGTAAAGACATTGACGTTGCTGATCTTGAGAAAGACTACGATGCAATTCTTTGGGCACTTGGTTGTAAGAATGGACGTGGTCTATTCGTAGATAACTGGGATCAAGTTCCTAACGCTGTTACAGCAGTAGATTTCCTTGAAGCCTTTAACCTTGGCGATATGAAATACACAGCACCTAAAATTGTATGTGTGGGTGGTGGTGATACATCTATCGACGTGGTATCAGTATCTCGTCGTATTGGTTCACTTGATGATTTCACAGAGCACGCTGAAGATGTTGCAACAGGTAAAGTTAAGCACGATTCTGAGCCTGCAAATAAAGTACCTGCTGAAGTAACATTAACCTCATTATTCCCATTAGATCAAATGACTGCAGCTGAGCACGAAGTTCAAGATGCTCTCATCGAAGGTGTCACAATCTTAACCGAAGTTATGCCATCTGAAATTGTTGTAGATGAAAATGGTAGAGCGATAGGCCTTAAAGTAGTAGAGGCTGTAATGGAAGGCAATATGCCTAAGCCAAAAGAGGGTGGTAAAGAAACATTGATCGAAGCTGATCTTATCGTTTCTGCTATCGGTCAGTTTGGAGATCTTGAAGGTGTTGAAGAGTACGGAAATGACCGTAATGCTATCGATGCTGATAACTTCTACCAAGTACCAGGTAGAGAAGGCCATTTCGTAGCGGGTGATATTGTACGTCCTCACCTTCTTACAACGGCTATCGGTCAAGCTTCAATTGCAGCTGAGACAATCGATCATTACCTTGTTCATAACGAAGAGAAGCTACATAAGCGTCCAAAAGTTGATAAGCATCACTTTGACTTGCTAGATAAGCTTAAAGAATTTGATTTAAGCCCAACATCTTATGATGAAGGTAAAGAAGAAGATCTTCGCGGTACTGATAGCGATGATTATGCCGTTCATAACTTTGATGATCGTTCAGAGCATGAGATTGTAGCTTCAAGTGAATTATTCCTTGGTCATTTTGAGATTGTAGAACGTAATAAGCGAACTGAAGATGTACCTACCGAGACTCAAGTTTTAGGTCATTTCGTTGAGCGTATGAATGGGCTTGAAGAACAGCAAGTGGTAGATGAAGCTGAGCGTTGTATGAGTTGTGGTATGTGTTTTGAATGTGATAACTGTGTTATTTACTGTCCACAAGATGCGGTATTCAGAGTCAAAAAAGATCAGTCAACAACTGGTCGATACGTAGACACTGACTACAATAAATGTATTGGTTGTCATATCTGTGCTGATGTTTGTCCTACTGGCTACATTGAAATGGGTTTAGGTGGTTAACTGCTGGTTAATGCGCTGATTTACAAGCGGATTTATCAGTAATCGATACTTCACTAATCCTATTTAATAGGGTTAGTGAGTTCCTTTAGAGAAGAATATGTTGAGAATTCAATCTACATTTGCACGATCAATCCGTTTTTTCGTTTTGTTATCGTTTTTATCTGTATCACTTCTAGGCTTAAGTGCCTGTGATAGTGAACCACCCACTTTGATGAAAGCATCAAAGCAGTTTGAGTCAGATGAAATACGTGACAAACACAGAGCTCATATGCGTAAGAACCATATGGACGAGCTCATGCATAAGCGAGATGAAACACTCTACAAAGGTATTCGTACAAAAAAATATAGCTTAAATGCCTGTATAAATTGCCATGTGCCAGAACAACATAACGGCGAAGTTTTGCGTCATACCAATCCTGAACATTTTTGCTCGACCTGTCATGGATACGTTGCGGCCAAATTAGATTGTTTTCAATGTCACGTTGACCATCCTGTAAAAACAGAAGCTACTGCCGAAGCAACGTTGCCGTTATCGCCACAGTCATCTACAAATTACCATAGTCATAAACCTATTGTTGAATCTAAAGATAGTAAAAGTGTGTCTTTAGCGCAGAATTCATTAGCTAAGAACAATGTAGCATCTGATGAAAGTAATGCTGAGAGTAATAAAAAGGGAGTTATCAGTGAGTAAGATAGATTCATACCGCCGTAATTTTCTCTCTGGTCTTGCCGGAACAGCAGCAGCTGTAACGATTGCTCCAGGTCTTTTCTTACGAGAAGTACATGCTAAACCTGCGGATGAGCCGATCAGCGATAAAGTTCGTTGGGGCATGCTTATTGACGTTAATAAATTAACCGATGGTGGTGATGCTTGTATCGCTGCGTGTAAAAAAGAACATGGTTGGGGTGATGAAGAGCATTCTAACGATCAACAAGACGCACAATGGATTCGTAAAGTAAAAGTTACTGAAAAGATGACAGGTAAAACAGTGAGTTTGCCAGTTATGTGTCAGCACTGTGAAACGGCACCTTGTGTGGATGTTTGTCCCACTGGCGCATCAATGAAGCGCGCTGACGGCATCGTTCAGGTAAATAAGCACATCTGTATCGGCTGTCGTTACTGCATGATGGCTTGTCCATACAAGGCTAGAAGCTTTGTTCATGAAACGTTGGTTGATCAACGACCTGGCACTCCACGTGGTAAAGGTACGGTTGAATCATGCAATATGTGTGTTAATCGTGTTGATGCAGGAAAGAAACCAGCGTGTGTTGAAGCAGCACCAGAAGCAATGCTGTTTGGCGATCTAAACGATGAGAATAGCCAAATCAGTAAAGTATTAAAGCAGTATGGTGGTACACAGATCCGCGCTGACCTTGGATTAAATACTGGCGTACGCTACTGGGGTATATAAAAATGGCTACAAATACCGTATTCAGTGAAATTAAAAATAGTGGTGCTGGCTTTTGGGCAGTGCTGGGCTTCTTTGGCTTATTAGTATTAGCTGGAGCAGGCGCGTTCTACTATATGGAACACCATGGT
>RCNF010001388.1_pt1 | contig 12720 bp, 9 predicted proteins | sample 2041311 | NCBI WGS metagenome assembly RCNF01 (sample SAMN09708228, study PRJNA481090) | Marine sediment metagenome, whole genome shotgun sequencing project. | biome: marine sediment; feature: ocean; material: sediment; isolation source: Sewage treatment plant 2 marine sediment (STP2) ... | reverse complement strand
TCGATTCGTGTCGTGATCCCACCCGACATGTTGGACGACGATACCCTTGCGGACCTGGCGCGGGAACTCGGGCTCGATGACGATTGGATGCCGCTGGAAGGCCAAAATGGTGGGAGCGCCGACCACGACCCCTTCGAGGTTTTTCCGGTCACCAATTGGGACCGCTACGAATTGGTCGAGTTTGTCGGCCGCGGTGGCATGGGCGACGTCTATAAGGCTCGTGATCTTCGTCTTGGACGGTTCGTTGCGCTGAAGTTTTTGCGCCGGGATGATCCTGACCAGATCAAGCGCTTTCTGCGCGAAGCCCAGGTCCAGGCGCGGGTGGAGCACGAAAACCTGTGTCCGATCTACGAGGTCGGAGACGTCGAGGGCCACTCCTACATCGCCATGCAGTACGTCTCAGGCGGGTCGATCAAGGAGATCGCCGATCTCCTCAGTCCTGTTGACAAGGTCGAGATCATGGTGGATGTGGCGGATGCGCTGCATGCCGCCCACCAGACCGGGCTCATTCACCGCGACATCAAACCGGCCAATATTCTCGTGGAACGCAACCCCGGCGGGAGTTGGCACCCCTACGTTGTGGACTTCGGCATTGCCCGCGATATCGACACTCCTCACGAGCTCACAGTGTCGGGGATGGTCCTCGGCACACCGGCGTTCTCTTCGCCCGAACAGGTTCGTGGCGAGTCCAGCACCCTCGACCGGCGGACCGATGTTTATGGTCTCGGGGCGACCCTCTACTGGTTCCTCACCGGCCGGTCGCCCTATGAGGGAGCGTATACGGAGATCCTCTCGGACGTCGCGGATCGGGATCCTGTGCCGCCCCACCGGATCGACCGCACGATTCCGGTTGATCTGGAAACCATCGTCCTCAAGTGTCTCGAAAAGGAAAAGGATCGTAGGTATGATTCCGCCCGCGAGTTGTCAGAGGACCTGCGTCGATTTCTCGCCGGCGAGCCCATCATGGCGCGGCCTGCGACCGTCTTTTACAAACTCGGCAAACGAGTCCGAAAACACCCCCGATTGGTGACAGCGGCTGTCGTCACGATCGCCGCCTTTGTCGCCCTTGGTCTGGTCAGCCTGCGAGCCAACCTTCAGACCCGAAGACAGGCGGCGGTTGCGCAACTCCTCACAGAACGCGCCCGGGAGATCGAAAGCTTCGCGCGGGTCGCCGCGATGATGCCGCTGCACGACCGCACCCAGGAGCGAGACGCCATCAAGGGCAGAATGCTGGCCATTGAAAACGAGATGAAGCGGCTCGGCGCCATCAGTTCGGGACCTGGCCACTACGCTCTCGGACGCGGCTGGCTGGCCCTCCACGACTACGGTGCCGCCCGCCACCACCTCGAGCGCGCCATGGAGATGGGCTACGACAGTCCGGGGGTTTCATACGCCCTCGGTATGGCACTCGGACGTCTGTATCAACGCGACCTGACAATCGCGAGGCGGATCGAAAACGACGAGCTTCGGGAAGCTCGCGTCACCGAAATCGAACGCGATCTCCGCGATCCGGCCCTCGTTCTCCTCCGTTCCGGAGAGGACACCGTCGTCGAGGCCCCACAGTACGCGGAGGCCCTGATAGCTTTTTACGGCGGCGACCTCAGCGAGGCTCTTGATGCTACGCGCGGTGCGTTCCGTACTGAGGAGTGGTTGTATGAGGCCAAGCTTCTCGAGGCAGACATACTGGCCGAAATAGCGGCCGGGATGCGGCTCAACGGCGACGCCGACGGCGCCCTCAGCACCCTCGCCGAGGCTGACGCGGCCTACAGTCTGGCGGCAGCGATCGCGCGCTCGGACCCGAGCATCCACGAAGGACAGTGCGCATTGTGGACTCAGATCATGGACATGCGCAGCCGCCGGGGCGAACCCGTCGTCGAACCGTTCGAAACTGCCGTCGAGGCCTGCGACCGCGCCCTCCGCATCGACCCTGAACGGGCCGACATCCACGAAAGGCTGTCTCATCTCTACTGGCGATGGGCCGACATCGTCAATGACCGCGGAGGTTCGGCCGAGGCTTTTCTCCGCCAGGCCATCGCGTCGGCCGACCGCGCGATCGTGCTCGACCCGGAAAGCGTTTCAGCGTATGTGACGAAGGGTGGAGCACTGACGGTGTCGGCGCTCGACGCGATGTCCCGCGGCGAAGACCCGCGCGCAACTCTCGAGCTTTCCGTGGCAAGTTTTGAAAGCGCTATTGCGATCGATCCGAGCTTCGTGCCGGCCCACGACGACCTGGGATACGCCTGGGAGAGGATGGCGCGGTACGAGATGGGGGTCGGTCTCGATCCGCGTCCGGCGCTCGATCGGGCGATTTCAGCTTTTCGAAAGGCCATCAACCTCAGACCCGAGTACGCCAACGCCTACAACAACTCGGGAATTGCACTGTGGCGTCGTGCCATCTTCAAACTGAGAACTGCGGCGGATCCCAGTGCTGATCTCGATGAGGCCGTCGCGGCGTTCGATGCAGCCATCGCCCGAAATCCGACCTACGCCTATGCTTTCGCCAACCGTGGCCTCGCACGTCGAACCATGGCCGTCGTCCGTTTCAACGGCGGACACGACCCGTTGCAGATGCTCGACCTGGCGAGGAACGACCTCGACGCATCGCTTGCGCTCAACCCGCAGATCTTCTGGGCGTATCCGGAAAAGACCGCTATCGAGATTCTGGCCGCTCGGTGGGCCATGAGAGAAGGGTTGGAGCCCCAGGTCTTCCTCGAAGCCGCCGCTCGAGCGGCAAACAAGGCCTTGGCTGTGAATCCCCGGAACGCCGTCGCCTATCAAAGCGCTGCCAAGGTCCATCGATGGCGCGCCGAAGACCGGCTGCTCCGGGGACTGTCGATTCGCTCCGACGTCAGCGAAGGCCGCCGCCTCGTCGAACAGGCCCTGGCCCTCAACCCGGGTCTCGCGAGCGCGTTGGTGACCGGCGCTGCTCTCACGACCATTCAGGCGGAGGCCGAGACCCTGCTCTTGACACGACGCGCTCTCGCTGCCGACGCTGATGACGCTGTTCGCCGAGCCCTCGAGATCAACCCCCTCCTCGAGCGCGAGACCGAGGACCTGAGGCGTCGCATCGAGGTTGTGTCACACTGACCAGGCAGAAGCGCAGCCTCCAAGGAGTCACTGAATGAAAAAGTCCGCAACCCTGTTCATCATCATGCTCGGTCTGTTCTCCTTTGCCGGAACGAAGTTCAAGGCCTACGTGGGCTACGACAAGAACGTCGATTTTTCCACCATCAAGACCTTTAAGTACTACGAGACGCTCGAGACATCGGTCGCGGACAGCCGACCGATCCACGAAATGATCAAGTACCTGATCATCATCAAATTCAAGGCGAGCGGCCTCGAGCAGGTCAAGGAAAACCCGGACATCTACGTCACCTACCACACGTTTCAGGGGCAGGATATGAAGATGAACGTCACCCTCTACTCCTACAGCTACAGCGCCGGCTGGTGGTTCAGCCCTCTGTGGGGCAGCGGCATGGATGTCTCGTCCTGGACCCAGGGGAACCTGTATGTCGATGCCTGGAGTCCAAAGACCGAAACCATCGTCTGGAGGGGAGCCGTCACCGGCGCGGTGCCCGACAATCCCGACCCGGAAAAGGCGCAAAAGACGATCCAAAAGGCCCTGAACGCCATTGGCAAGGAGTGGCGGAAACAGTACAAGAAGGCGCAATAGCGACATCGAAATCACGAGTCGGTAGGAAAGCCCGCAACCACTGGCGACGTCAATAGCGGCTGGCGGGTTGAGTTCTCAGTTTTGAGTTCTTAGTGTTGAGTTCTACCGGTAGCGGTTGAGTTGCGAACGTGGGTTAAATCTACGCCCCGAAACCAGTTCTCTCGCTTTTGTAAAGCTGAAATCAACTCAAAACTCAACACTCAAAACTCAAAACTCAAAACTCAATCGTCTGTTTGGTCCGAGCTGTATAATCGTTCTATGCGACCGCTCTTTCACTCGTCTCTGCAGGACAATCTCGGGAAGTTGGCGCGAAACGAGTACGCTTCGGACGAAGAACGCGACGAGTTGCTCCACGCTGTCTTCGAGGCCCAGAACATCAAACCGCGTGACGTGGTGTGGATGGCCTACCGACCGGAGCAATTCCTTCGCGACGGTTCGGTTCGGATTCTGCGGAGGCTTCGCACCATCGATACGATCAATCAATTCGTCGTTGAAAGCAAAGGCAAGAACGACGCAGCATTGCGGGCCGCGGCTGAGATCCTCTTCGGCCTCAGGATCCCTGGAATCGACAAACACCTGACGGCCCTGATTGGTGCGGAAGACGAGGCCGTGCGCGACGCCACCAGGCGGCTGATTTTCGAGGCACCCGTAACACCCGCCCTCTCCCACCTGTTCTGGAATCTCGTGGAATCTCCGAATACCGGCAACCGCAGCGTCTTTCTCGAACGTCTTTCGACCCTGGAACTGACGGACGACGACGTACCGCGGTGGGTCAAACAGGTTCATGACGACGACCCGGCAGTCAGCGCCACCGCGCTGAGGTTTCTCGGGGACAACCGAACCGTCGAATCCGTGGATCTCATTGTCGACAATCTGGCGCGGGTCGACTACGCCACTCAACAACATCTGATCACCGCCCTCACCCGAGAAGCGCCGTCGCTGGGCGCGGATTTTGTCGACCGTCTGTTGCCCCTCATGGCATCCGGGGAGGCGGGAACCCGCTCCGCCGTCATCAAGATCTTTCTCAGCCTCGAAAACCGCCACGACCTCGTGAAGAGCTATCTCAAGTTCTCCAAGGGTCTGGCGGGTTGGGCGAGAGACCGTGCGTTGGACTCGATGAGGGAATTCGGGGACGACCTCGTCGAGCCCGCCATCGAGCTCCTCTCGGATCCCGACGACGATGTCAGGGCCATGGCCCTGGTTGTCGCCGGTTCATTTGACGACCCGCGGATCATTCCAGCGACGATCTCGCTCCTCAAAGACGACGACTGGTGGCTGCGGGTCACCGCTGCGGACACTCTGGGGAGATTCAAGGACGATCGGGCCACGGACGCCCTGGTCGCCACCCTCGACGACCCCGAAGCGAGGTGGGCCGCAGTGGAGGCCCTCGGGCGCATCGGTGACCTCCGATCGCTGCAGCCCCTCGCCAAGCTCCTTGCCGACCCGGCGCCGGAGGTCCGAATCGAAGTGCTCTTGGCGCTTCGCAACTTCGATCACCCGAAGATTCTGGAAGCTTTGCAAAAGGTCGCATCGTCGGACCCGGATAGGGTGGTCCGCGGCCGAGCTCTCGAGATCGCCGAACGGGTGGCAAAGCGCACTCATGCACCAATCGAGGACAGCCAGCAACTCAGAGAAAACGCCCTCAAGATCGAGGTGGCCGAGAAAGAACCACGCTTACACGCGCTGCTGGTCGAGACCCGGACCCGCGGGGGATCGGACTTCCACCTCGCGGTGGATCTCCCTCCCATGGTCCGCGAGTCCAGCGATCTCGTTTCCATTGGTGGTGATCCGTTTTCTGCAGCCGACTGTGAAGCCATCATTCGGGAGATCCTGACCGACGCTCAAATGCTGCAGCTCGAAAAGGACCAGCAACTCGATCTTTGCTATTACATACCGCGAGCAGGGCGATACCGCACCAATATCTTCCTCGATCACAAAGGCTACAACGGCGTCTTTCGGGTCATCCCCGAAAAGCCTCCGACCATCGACGAAATCGGCCTTCCCGGCCACCTCGAGGAAATCGCCTCCCACCACCAGGGCCTCGTGCTGGTGTGCGGACCATCCGGCTGCGGCAAGACCACCACCCTGGCGGCTCTCGTCAATCTCTTCAACGAAACCCGGCAGGCCCACGTCATCACCCTCGAGGAACCGGTCGAGTTCGTCCACCCTTTCAAAAGCTGCCTCGTCAACCAGCGGGAAATCGGCCCGGACACCGTGTCCTACGCCCGAGCCCTCCGCGGCGCGCTTCGCGAAGATCCGGACGTCATCGTGATTGGTGATCTCCGCGACACCGAGGCGATCGGGCTGGCACTGACCGCCGCCGAGACCGGTCACATCGTGCTTGGGACACTGAGCTCAACGACTGCCCCTAAGGCTATTGACCGGGTCATCACGAACTTCCCTCACGACCAGCAACCCCAGATTCGGGTGGCCCTTGCCGAGTCACTCAAGTACGTCATCGCCCAACGCCTTCTTCCAGTCGAAGGCTCTCGAGAACGCGTGGCCTGCTTCGAGATCCTGAAAGGCACGATGTCAGTCGCCAATCTCATTCGCGAAGAAAAGACCTTCCAACTCCAATCGGCCATGCAATTGGGCCGCACTCAGGGCATGCAGACGTTTGACGATTCGCTCAGAGAGCTCGTCCGTCGGGGCACCATCTCCGCCGAGAGCGCCTACCTTCATGCCGCCAACCAGGATGACTTCGAGCCGGACTACGCTCCTGATGAAGCAAAGGACTCCGCGTGATGGCAGAAAAGCAGCGGATCGACCGTTTCCTCAAGCTCATGAACGACCGGGGCGCCTCCGATCTTCATTTCTCGGTTGGTCGCCCACCCATGCTGCGAGTTGGCGGACACATGGAACAGATCCGCTATCGCACCGTCAAAGAGACCGATCTCACCGATCTGCTGAAGCCGATCACCCCGACTGAGAGGTGGCAGGATTTTGTAGACACCGGCGATACAGATTTTTCGTACCAGGTCGACAGCATCGGTCGATTTCGCGTCAACCTCTTCAAACAACGCCGGGGATCGGGGGCGGTGTTTCGGATCATCCCCACCAATATCATGACGATCGAGCAGTTGGGTCTTCCGACGCAATTGCGCAAACTGGCCTCGATCCGCAACGGTCTGGTCATCGTTACCGGGCCCACCGGTTCCGGGAAGTCGACCACACTGGCCGCGATCATCGACCTGCTCAACGAGACCAAGGGCTATCACATCGTCACCATCGAAGACCCGATCGAGTTCGTCCACCCCAACAAAAAGTGTCTGATCCACCAACGCGAGGTCGGCACTCACGCACCCTCGTTCGCCGAGGCTCTGCGCGCTGCGGGTCGAGAAGACCCCGACGTCATTCTCGTCGGCGAGCTGCGCGACCTCGAGACGATTTCGATGGCGCTTTCGGCAGCGGAGCGCGGGACCATCGTGTTTGCGACCCTCCACACCAACAACGCCATCAAGACCGTCGACCGCATCGTCAGTGTCTTCCCGGCCGGCGAACAGGAAGGGGCTCGAAACGTCCTCGCCGAGGGCCTCCAGGGAGTCGTCGCGCAACAGCTGCTGCCGAAGGTCGGCGGTGGCAGAGTGGCGGCGGTGGAAATCGTCTTCGCGTCGCCGGCGATCTCGAATCTGATTCGCCGCGGCAAGGTCGGCCAGATCACATCGCTGATTCAGGGTGGCGTCAAACAGGGCATGATCGACATGGACGCGTCCATCCGGCAGCTCTACGAGGATGGCCGCGTGACCGCACGATCGGCCTACGACAAAGCCATCGACAAGGAGCTGTTCAAAGACATCATGGAAGAGGCCACCGGGACCGTCGACTGAACCGGCTCTCAGTGATCAGAATGGACGAAGCTGCGGATCGCGTCGAAATACGTGCGCCCGCCGACCAGCCAGGTCTCGTTGTGGCCGGCCCCCTGGACCTCGTGGAACTTCTTTGGCTGCGGCGCCGCGTCAAACAGCTTCCCTCCATATTCGAAGGGCGCCACCTCGTCGGCCCTCGAGTGAATCACGAGGAGAGGGCACCTGATACCCGAGATCTTCGCCAGAGAATCCATCCTGGTCCGTATCAAGAACTTCGGCACGAAGGGGTAGTGGCGGGCCGCCATGTCCGGGATCGAGGTGAAACTGGATTCGACGATCAGACCGCCGAGATCGATTTCCGTCGCCAGGTTGATCGCAACCGCGCCGCCCAAAGACTTGCCGAAAACCACGACCCGATCCGGATCGACCCCGCGGTCGACGGTCACAAAACGCCAGGCAGCCCTCGCATCGGCATACAGACCCTTCTCTGACGGTTTGCCCTCGCTGCGGCCATAGCCTCGGTATCCGGCAACCACAACCTCCGCTCCGACCCGACTGGCGAGCTCGAGCATGAGATCCGCGCGATGGCTGAGGTTGCCGGCGTTGCCGTGGAAGAGCAAAAGCACAGGCCCTTCCGGATCCGGCTCTTCCGGCCGACACCACCACGAGTGCAGCTTGACGCCGTCTTCACTCGAGTAGAAGCAGTCCTCAAGGATGACACCGGATTCACCCGCGACCACCTCCACATCCCACTCACCATCAGGGTAGGTCGTCGGAAAAAAGATCAGAGATTTCTCAAAAAACAACATCAGCAGCACGAACACAACGAATACCGTGACCACGACGACCAGGGCACTCTTCACACCCCTTTTCCATCGCGGGTCAGGCGGGCACCGACGGGGAAACCGGCGCACGTCACAGGGATGGGACCCGGGAGGATTCCGAAGACCTGGAGTCGATATTTTGGAAGAGGAATCATCATTAGAAGACCTGGCGGGGCTAGCAGGACTCGAACCTGCGACCTAAGGTTTAGGAAACCTCCGCTCTATCCACCTGAGCCATAGCCCCGTTCGGGATCCTGATGCTACGGCCCATGCCGGCTGGTGTCAATCGCCACGGATGGCGAAGCAAGAATGGTGGAAGGAAAGGCCGCGCGCGGTGGAGGTGCCATTTATCGCATTGTTTGGGCTCGCCTCTTCAATCCGCCCACGCCGATCGGGCAAACAATGCGATGGGTGGCTCCTCTCGGGAAGCGCGTACTGAAAGCCAAGTTCACTCGAACGCTCAGGAAAGTCCGGATTCCCCCTCCCAGAGATTTTTCCACTCGCTACAGGCTCTCGTTTTTCCAATGTCGACGTCCGCACACGCCGAGGTCGACCCTCGTCCAGGTGAGGTCCCTCCAATAGTGGACATCCCGATTCTCTCGGCTGGATTGCCCGTGAGTGCCCCCTTTGAGGATATTTGCGACCGTAGCACCCACTCATGTCAAGACCCGGTCATCGCAAAATCCTCAAAGACGGCACGTCCGGTGAACGCGAACAGGACGCCAACTATTGTCTTCAAACCCCTGCTCTCACCGCGGAACCGCAGGTCCGTCGACCCAAACGGATCCCGGGAGTCTCAGGGCGAAGCGGAGAGCTTCCGTATCGACATTCGGCAACCACAAAGGCAGTCCACGTCGGGCTGCTACTTCCGCCAGGCGCTGCACCAGCAAACCCGCAGGCGTCCCAGACCTCAGACCTCCCGTCAGCGAACCGGGCACCCGAACCGCCGTGACCCCTTCCAATCGGTTGAGACTGTCGACCTCGAGCACATCCTCGACCTCTGACTTCTCTCCACCCCCCACCAACCCCCACCGACACGTCGGGCCAGAAATTTCGACCGGTGCAGCGACCCACTCACCGGGGCGTTTCGGTCCCGGTTCCGACGCCCACCACCCGATCAATTTTCCACTCGGCAGCTCATACACCGGCTCGACCGAAACCGTCTTCACGGCGCGAATGTGTTCCACCTGTTCGAGCAGAGCCGAGTACACCGATGCCGCAACGCCCCTCCCGCCGGGAGCCACCTCTGAAACCACGAGATCGTCTGCCGGACGGCCGGCCCCGGCCGCCAACGGTTGCCACGCGTCGAGAATCTGGCGTTCGCTCCGGTCGGCCAAAATCAGGGCAGGCCATGGCACAACGGCCGGGGGTGTTCGCAAGCCGATCGCCAACTCGGCCAGCAACCTCGAGAGGACCCGGTCGCCGAGTTGGGCCCGCCAGAAGGCCCGGTTTGAAAAGGACGCGACCTTGAGTTCCGGAACGCCGTCGAACAGCTCGGTCACTCCCGGATCGATCGCCAGGGGCGGCCTCGACCCGCGCGAAGCCGCTCGGAGCGCATCGGCCACTCCCGGCGTCGAAGCCGGCATCGCCGCCGCCCCCCCCACACCCAGCCTGTGCGCCAGCAGCAGGGCGGCGTCGTCCTGGGCGATGACGACCCCGTGCGCGCGTTCGCCAATTGGGCACGCCGCCACCAATGGCAACCACCGTCTGCTGGCGTCATCAACGGCAATCCACACCGGCTCGGAAGCGCCGGCTTCCAACGCTCTCTCGATGACATCCCGCAATCCCGAATCGGGAGAATCGGGCGTCGGCGGCAATAGGCGAACCAAGCCTCAGCCCCGCTCGTGGGTGACCGTGAAACCACCGGCCAACGGCGACTGATCGAGTTCATTCACGACCAGAACAAGCTCGATCTCTGAGAACCTCGGTCCCTCTTTGAGCGCGGACTCGAACGCGACGTGGTGGGCCTCAGATCCTTCCACAAGCGCCTCCACCGTACCGTCGCTGACATTCCGGACCCAACCGTCGAGGCCGAGCTTGCGGGCCCGCCGCATGACGAATGCTCGATAGCCGACTCCCTGAACCCTTCCCGCCACTCGGTACCTCTTGACCATCGCAGGCTAACAGTCCCTGAGCCGCATGAACTATCCCTCAGGCTCTTCGCCGCTCTGTTTGTGAGCGCGACGACCGAATCTGTGCATGAGCCAGAAGCCCCCCACCAGGAGAATCACGAAGGCGATGGAGACCCAGTTGAACCACTTGAACAGGAAGTCGCGGATCGAGGAACCGAAGAAATACAGCATCGCCCCTTCGGCCATGAACCGAAACGTGCGCGAAACCATTGAGGCAAGTACAAAGATCTTGAAATTGATCTTGAATGCCCCGCCAGCGATGGTAAACACCTTGTAGGGAATCGGCGTCAGCCCTGCGATACCCGTCGCCCAGGCGTTGTACCGGTCATAGAGTCGCTCGACGGCATGAATCTTGTTCTGATTGAAGAACCTGTAGAGCAGGGGGCGACCTCCGAAGAGACCGATCCCATAGCCCGCGGCACCACCCAACACACTCCCCAACGAGCATACGAGCCCGTACCACAGAGCTTTTTCCGGCGAGGCCACGCCAAGCGTGATCAACAGGACATCCGGCGGGATCGGAAAAAAGGAGCTCTCGGCAAAGGCGAGAAGAAACAACCACAGACTCGGGTGGGGCAAGGCCGCCAGCGAGTCGATCCATGCAAAGAGCTTTTCCTTCATCCCGACCGATCCTCCCACCCGTGGCGGCCGATCAGGGGCACAAAACACGCTCCCTTGAGCTCGCTGACGAGGGTTCGTTCTCCTCGTCGCTGGACAACCTTCAATACCTGGGTCTCACGAGGACCGACGGGGACCACCAACCGGCCGCCATCGGTCAATTGATCCACCAGGGGGGCCGGGACATCCGGCGCCCCTGCGGTCACCAGGATGGCGTCAAATGGGGCCTGCGCCCGCCATCCGAGCGTACCATCCATCACCTTGACACTGACATTTTCGATGTGGAGGTGATCGAGTACCTGCTTCGCTAGCCGCGCCAACGAGGCGACACGCTCAACCGAGAATACGAACTGTGCGAGCTGCGACAGGACGGCGGCCTGGTAGCCCGACCCGGTGCCGATTTCAAGAACCCGGTCAGACGGTTTGATCCGCGCGGCAAGGGTCATCAGCGCCACAATGCGCGGTTGGGAGATTGTCTGTCCCTCACCGATGTGAATTGAAACGTCGTCGGAGTAGGCCTGGTGACGCAGTGCCTCTGGAACAAAGAGATGGCGCGGAACGCCCATCATGACATCGAGCACCCGTTCGTCGTCGATCCCGCCCCGTTTCAAGGCCTCGACCATCTGTGCCCTGCGGTAGTCGTAGGCGTCGCCTGCGGACACTCAGTCCCCCACCCTGCCGACGGCGTCCATCCATGTCGGTCCGTTCTCGGTCAGCCGCTCGAGCCCACGGCGGTCCGTCATGTCGAGGTGGAGCGGAGAAACCGACACAAAACCCGACGCCACCTCGTGGAAGTCGGTTCCGGGAATCGGTTCCCAGATCGGGTGGCCACCGCCGATCCAGAAGATCTGGCGACCTCGTGGGTCCGTGGACTCGACGACTCCTTCGGTGTAGCGGCGAACTCCCAGGCGGGTCAGGCGGACCCCGAGCGGTTCACCGAGGGGCACGTTGACGTTGAGGAGGGTGTCCGGCGGCAAACCATGCTCGAGAATCCACTCAGCGACCTCCCGTGCGAACTTTGCCGCCAGATGAAAACTCAGTCCCTCACCGACTCCGAGCGAGACAGCCATTGCCGGGACCCCGAGGATGACGCCCTCGAATGCGGCTGAAACCGTCCCCGAATAATGCACATCCGCGCCCATGTTGAACCCGAAGTTGATGCCCGAGACCACCAGGTCCGGGACGCGATCAGCCATCAGATTGGAGATCCCGATGGCGACACAGTCAGTCGGCGTCCCGTCGACCGTGATTCGCCGCTCCGCCAGCCGATCGATCCGTAAGGGTCGATCCAGTGTGAGTGCGTGCGATACCGCCGACTGCTCGCGGTTGGGTGCGACCACCCACACCTCGCCCAGACCCTCGAGGGCGTCCGCCAGGACCTGAATGCCCTCAGAGGTATAGCCGTCATCATTGGTGACAAGAATCCGCGGAGTTGATGTCATGCAGAGATTCTATATGAATTCGGAATTTTGAATTCTGAATTTTGAATTACCGCCCATCTGCACTCTGAAGGGCAGCGGAGCAGACAAGCGAAAGCGCCGGGGGGAACCGGAAAACCGCTCGGATACGTGCCGCGTGCGGCGGAGGTGCCATCTTTTGCATTGTTTGATGCCTCTATCCTCAGCGGATCCGTGGGGCCTGTCGGGCAAACAATGCTAAAGGTGGCT
>RCNF010002221.1_pt1 | contig 12722 bp, 8 predicted proteins | sample 2041311 | NCBI WGS metagenome assembly RCNF01 (sample SAMN09708228, study PRJNA481090) | Marine sediment metagenome, whole genome shotgun sequencing project. | biome: marine sediment; feature: ocean; material: sediment; isolation source: Sewage treatment plant 2 marine sediment (STP2) ... | reverse complement strand
GACACACTGAAAAAGATCAGAGAGTTCTACAAAGAATATACGCTGTTCTATTCAGATTATATATTTAATAACGACGACTACTTTGTGATTAAAGAGGGTGGAAGGATGGTGGCGGGAGTACAGGTCTATCCGGTCACCTGGAAGGTTGTTGATTTTGGAAACAAGCTGACCAACAGGGCAGCAAGTTTGCTTGGCAAGATTCCCTCCTTAAGTAAACGGATTAATAAGGATGAGATCAGTTTTCTGGCCTTTGATGCCATCTATTGCGAGCCTGGTTGTGAAAAGCAGCTCTATGAGCTGATGGAGGGGGTCCTGGAACGTACCAAGTACTTTCTTGCCATGATGATGATGGACCTGCAGTCGGATCTGTATGCTCTTTTCAAGGAAAATAAGAAACTGGGTATTCTGCATAAAATCCAGGGCAATTCATATGCAGATATCAGGGTACGATTTATTCATATGCCCGATGCGGTAAAGAAGCAGTTTTTTGACCGGCCCACCTATATTCCCACTTACGATAATTCCTAAGAGAAGATGATTCAATCTGACAGCAACAAAGCCTGTTAAACTGGCTACGAAGTTTTAACATTCAGTAAAAAAACCTATTTTGTAGTCATGGAGATTGTGGTCAAACCAGTTTGCTCCAGAAGCGACCTGCGAAAATTCATTCATTTACCTAAGCTTATTCATAAGGATCATCCTAGCTGGATTCCTCCCCTCTACTCGGATGAGTGGGAGTTTTTTAATGCCAGTAAGAATAAGGCTTACGAATACAGCGATGTGATTTTACTCCTGGCTTACAGGGGTGAAAAAGTGCTTGGAAGGGTGATGGGAATTATCAATCATAAATACAACAAACTACATAAACAGAAACATGCCAGGTTTAACTACCTGGAGACGTGGGACGACAGGGAAGTGTCCGCTGTGTTGATACAACATATGGAGGACTGGGCCAGGATTAAAGGGATGGAAAAACTGGTTGGCCCCATGGCATTTTCGGACAAGGATCCACAGGGTTACCTGGTTGAAGGCTTTGATGAGCCTGTATCCATTGCCACCCATTGTAACTTTTCCTATGTAGTAGATCATCTCAAAGCTCTGGGTTTTGAGAAAGACATTGACCTGGTGGTCTATAAAATTCCAATACCAGAAAAGACCCCGGAACTCTATTTAAAAGTGGCGGAACGGGCCATGCGCAACAATCCTGGTATTGAACTGCTTGAATTTACCAGGCGCAAGGACCTTAAACCATGGATCCGCCCCATCTTCACCCTTATAAACGAAACCTTCACAGAGATCTACGGATTTATGCCTTTTACCCTGGAGGAGATGGATGATTTTGCCAATCGCTACCTGCTGATTATGGATCCCCGCCTTATCAAGGCAATATTGAATGAAAGAAGAGAGCCAGCTGCTTTTGTGATTGGCATGCCCGATATCAGCGAGGGGATCAAAAAATCCAAAGGCTACATTCTTCCCATTGGTATTTTGCATATTCTTCTGGCCGGTCGCCGCACCAGGCAACTGAATCTGCTCCTGGGTGCTATCCATCCCAGCTACCAGAACAGGGGCCTGGATACCATCATGGGTTCGGCCATGCTTGAATCGGCCAGAAAACAGAAGATGGAATTTATTGATAGTCACCTCGAAATGGAAAGTAACTCTAAGGTTCGTGCTGAAATGGAGTATATGGGTGGAAAGGTGTACAAAAGATACCGCATCTTTGGGAAAACCCTCAGTAAGCCCACAGAAGAGAGCTCCTCAGATAGCAAGTTGAAGCGGACCAAAATGGAGCAGATGCTACTATCACCCTGTGGCTGATGTTCAAATACGCAGAATAGATGTTGTTTAATACGATCGATTTTGCAATTTTCCTACCCATAGTAGTCCTTAGCTACTATCTCATCCCTCATAAGTACCGGTGGATCTTGTTGTTGGCAGCCAGCTACTATTTCTATATGAGCTGGAAAGTGGAGTACATCTTACTGATTGTTGCCTCCACCCTGGTCGATTATATAAGTGGAATCAAAATGGGGCAGTTAGAGAACAGGAGGTCCAGGCTTCCCTGGTTGATCCTGAGCCTATGCGTAAACCTTGGACTGCTCTTCTCCTTCAAATATTTCAATTTCGCCACAGAAAATCTGAATTTACTGTTCCAGAAAGTGGGATTATCACAAGAGATACCTGCGATGAGCCTCCTGCTTCCAGTGGGGATTTCTTTTTATACTTTTCAAACACTGAGCTACTCCATTGATGTCTATTTCGGGCGACAAAAGGCTGAAAAGCACCTTGGATATTTTGCACTATACGTCTCTTTCTTCCCCCAGCTTGTAGCAGGGCCCATCGAGAGATTTTCCAGATTATCACCACAATTGAAGCTTAGACATAAGCTCTCCTATGACAATCTTACCAATGGACTAAGGCTTATTCTCTATGGCTTGTTTATTAAAATGGTAATTGCTGATAATATTTCAGGGATTGTGGACCAGGTGTATGCCCATCCGGAAAATTTCGCCTCCATGGATATCCTTAAGGGAATTATGCTCTACTCTTTTCAGATTTACAGCGATTTCTTTGGATACTCCACCATAGCGATTGGCAGTGCCCTGCTTCTGGGAATACGGATCATGGATAATTTTAAGTCACCCTACCTTGCAAAGAATATTTCCGAGTTCTGGCAGCGCTGGCATATCTCTCTATCCACCTGGTTCAGGGATTATCTGTACTTTCCACTGGGAGGAAACCGGGTCTCCAAATACAGATGGGTTCTGAATATCCTTGTGGTATTCCTGATCAGTGGGCTCTGGCATGGCGCCAACTGGACTTTTATTATCTGGGGCTTATTATTCGGGCTGCTCTATATGGGTGAACGTTTAGTGAATGGTGCCTTTAAGCTTAAAAAGGTGCATTCAGCCTATTCAGCTGGCCACATACTGCTGGCCATCAAGACCTTTTTTCTGGTAAGCATACTCTGGGTATTTTTCAGAAGTCAGAGTTTTGAGGGTGCCATTAGCATCTTTACACTGCTTTTTCAGGATGGACCTGCAAATCCTCAGTTCTTATTGATACCTCTAAGTACCTGGATTTTCCTCATGCTCTTTATTGTCAGCGATGTACTTCTGTATAACAAACGCTTTGACAGCTGGGTGGGCGGACTGCCCTATCTGCTCAGATGGGTGATTTATGGAGTGCTTATATTCGGTATTATTGTATTTGCAGGGGTGGAGAACTATCCTTTTATCTATTTTCAATTTTAAGCTGTGATGAGAGAAAGATGGACTTATATCGCGCTTAGGGCTGTTTTCTTACTGATTCTTCTATTGGTAATGAACCTGCTGTACAAACAATTCTTTTTCGAAAAGGACCTTCAGCTTTACTCACCCCTTATCAACCTGGTCAGGGATGTACCTCTGGAAGCTGATATAATCTATCTTGGAGAATCGTCCAATAATACTGCCCGGGAGGATGATCGGGATAAGCGAAAGATTTCCGATTTTATTGCTGATCAATATCCCGGTCTGGCCCTGTACGACCTGACCAAGCCTGCAGCTCATGCCGGTATTTTTAAAGTGTTACTTCAGCACATGCCTGAAGAGAGTGAAGTGGAGACCGTTATTGTCACACTTACTCTGCGTTCTTTTAATGCCCAGTGGATCCATTCTCCACTTGAAACCTCCCTCCAGAAAAGCCTGGTTTTACTAAAGCCCTATCCGCCGCTTTACAATCGCTTTCTTTTGTCCTTCAAGGCCTATGGCATAAAAACCAAGGAGGAAAGAGAGGCAGATTTCCAGAAACAATGGGTAGTTGATAAGTTGCATTTTCCTTATGAGTTCCCCCACAAAGATGTTAAGAGATGGGATCGCTGGATGGCATATACTGGCATTAAGGATGAATCCGGGGAAGTAGACAGAGCCCAAACCGAATTGGCCTGCCATTATATTAAGGCCTATGGATTTCAAATAGATTCGCTGCAAAATCCAAGAATGGCGGATTTTGATGCGATTGTGGATCTGGCCAGGGAAAGAGGGTGGAACCTGGTATTTAATCTGATGGCAGAAAACATGGAGAAGGCGGAGCAGCTGGTTGGAGACGATCTGATCTTTCTGATGAATCAGAACAGGGAGCTGCTGCTTAACTATTACCAGGCGAAAGGAGTGCTGGTGGTTGACAATCTATCCAGCGTGGAAGATCAGCTCTTTATAGATCAGTCCTGGACCACAGAACATTATGCTGAAAAGGGGAGGAAGGCTATTGCAAAGCGAGTTGCCGCTGCAATGAAGATCTGGTATCCTGACGATTACAGGGATGCAGAATATTAAATTCCAGCCCAGATTTTGATTAATTAAAGGATTCCTGTACTTTTGAAGCTTATTCAAAGGCTTACATGAGGATTATTGGAAATACTACGGTGACCCTGAACTCGCTCTTTTCATAAAGCGGGCCCGTCACAGCTATCCTTTTTTCCAACCAATAATCTTTAATCCATGTTACTCACAATCTTCAAAACACTTTTTTCAAAGACTTTTTTCCGTGAATTATATAGTGATTTGCGTGAGTCCCTGGCTGGTTCGGAACGCGATTTCACCAAGATCCCCCTGAGCAAGGCCATCATCCTACTCAGTATTCCCATGGTTTTGGAGATGATCATGGAGTCGGTATTTGCCCTGGTGGATATCTTTTTTGTCTCACGCCTGGGAGCTGAGGCAGTTGCAACAGTGGGGATCACCGAGTCCCTGATGACCATTATCTATGCTGTCGGGATCGGACTCAGTGTGGGGACTACAGCGCTGGTTGCCAGGAGAATAGGGGAGAAGCGTCCTGAGGATGCCTCTGTGGCAGCGGTGCAGGCTATTATCATAGGGATCGTTGTTTCTTTGGCATTCTCCCTTGTAGGGATCTTTTTTGCCAAGGATCTGCTCCGACTAATGGGTGCCTCGGAAGAGACTGTTCAAATGGGATATATGTACCCGGCCATTATGCTGGGCGGGAACATGGTGATCATGCTCCTCTTCATTATCAATGCTGTTTTTCGTAGCAGTGGTGATGCTGCCCTCTCCATGCGGGTACTCTGGTTTGCCAATATCCTGAATATTATTCTTGACCCACTGCTGATTTTCGGGATAGGACCCTTTCCTGAACTGGGAATCAAAGGTGCAGCTGTGGCCACCAATATAGGAAGAGGCATGGCGGTACTCTACCAGCTCTACCTGCTTGGGAAAGGGAACCATCGGGTGAAGGTAAGGGCTAAGCAGATTGTAATCAGGGTAAAGGAGATGATGCAACTGATAAAACTATCACTGGGAGCCATCGGACAGTATATCATTGCCACCTCTTCCTGGGTTGTCCTGGTATGGGTAGTGACCAGCCTGGGTGAGGATGTGGTAGCCGGTTATACCATTGCCATCCGCATTCTCCTATTCGCACTATTGCCAGCCTGGGGTTTATCCAATGCTGCAGCCACGCTGGTGGGACAGAACCTGGGAGCCAATAAACCCGACAGGGCTGAACGATCTGCCTGGGTGGTGGGGATTTCCAATATGATATTCCTGGGTCTTGTATCTATCATTTTCATTGCCATACCGGATGCCTTTATCGGATTTTTTATCGATAGTGTAAAGGATCCTGTGGTCATGCAAAGCGGGGTTACCTGCCTGCGAGTGATTAGTTTTGGATTCTTTGTTTATGCACTGGGACAGGTGATGGTAAATGCAATCAACGGAGCCGGTGATACAGCTACTCCCATTTGGATTAATTTCATTGCCTTCTGGGTGCTCGAGATCCCCCTTGCTTTTCTTTTTACCAAGGTAATGGGCCTGCATATACAAGGGGTATGTTATTCTATCCTGATCGCAGATACTGCTTTGACCCTGATTGCACTGGCTGTGTTCCGGAGGGGGAAATGGAAACTCAAAGAAGTGTAGGAATTTTTGTAGCTTTGGGGAGATATGAACGGATCTCTTGCATATACCAATCTTTACCATAACTATGGTAAGGCCCTTTATGAGTGCTGGATGTTCTATCATTGATCCGGGAGCGCCCCTCTGTTCCCTATCAACAATCCCCTTTCTCTTCCTACAACAAGCATTATTTAAGCACTTACTATTTTGGTGACAATCTTCGATATAAAGCGTTTTGCTGTCCACGACGGACCCGGAATCCGGACAACGGTCTTCCTGAAGGGATGTCCTCTTCGTTGTGCCTGGTGCCATAACCCGGAGAGTCAGGAGCGGGAGCCTGTTAGCGTAGATATAGTTAGAAAGCTGAATGGAAGGAGTGTTCCGGGAGAAAAGGTATACGGAGAGCGCATGGAAGTAGATCAGGTGGTGGAGACCCTGATCAAAGATTTGCACTTCTATGAAGAATCGAATGGAGGAGTAACATTCTCAGGTGGAGAGCCACTGATGCAGCCTGAAGGACTCGTTCAGTTGCTGGAGGCATGTAAAATGCATGGTATTCATACCACTGTTGATACTTCCGGCTATGCCAGCTGGGAACAATTTGAAAGGATAATGCCTCTGACAGATCTATTCCTTTTCGATCTGAAGAATATGGACCCTGAGCTCCATAAGCAATATACCGGAATGGACAACAGTGCAATTCTTGCCAATGCAGATAAGCTCCTGAAGGTGGGAGCCAGGCTTGTTTTCAGGATCCCTGTAATACCAGGAGTCAACACCACCGATTCAGAGGTAGCAGGCATGGTTAGTTTCCTGAAAGAGCGGGCAGAAAAGATGACAGAAGTCCACCTCCTGCCTTATCACCGCATTGCTGAGAACAAGTACAGAAACTTAAAGATGGAGCAAGATCTCGCTGATGTTGCTGAACCTGATGAGCGTATGATGCGTTATTTAAAAGAAGAATTTAAGCATACAGGCCTGAAGGTGATTATTGGTGGTTGATCACCAGGGCTACAGCTAAGAAAGATATAAGATAATGAATAGCAGAATAAAGAAATTAAGAGAAGAGACACTTCAGGCAGTGAACCGTCTGTCGGCCGAACGCGGATTGCTGGTAACAAAGTTTTATAAGGAGCTTAGTGCAGCCGAGGATGCGGTTCCTGTTCAGCGGGCAAAGGCCTTTGAATATATACTCCGTCACAAGTCTGTCTGCATAAATGATGGTGAACTTATAGTGGGAGAGAGGGGACCTGCTCCCAAGGCCACACCCACCTATCCCGAGATTAACCTGCACTCTCTTAAGGATCTGGAGATCCTGAATGGCAGGGAGAAGGTCTCATTCAAGGTGGATGCGGAGACTCGCCGGGCCTTTGAGGAGGAAATCATCCCTTACTGGACGGGAAGAACCAACCGGGAACGGGTATTCAGGAACATGGAACCGGCCTGGATTGAAGCCTACGAAGCCGGGATCTTTACAGAATTTCAGGAACAGCGCGCACCCGGACATACCGTTCTGGGTAATAAGATTTACAGTCAGGGTATGGAAGACCTGATTAAAGAGGTGAAGAGTGCTTTGGAGCAACTCGATCTTTTTAACGATCCTGCAGCCTATGAAAAGCGTGAAGAGTTAAGGGCCATGGAAATTTCTGCCCGGGCTCTGATTATGTTTGCGGATCGACATACCGAAGCCCTTGAGCTGCTTGCCAATGAGGAGGGAAATAAGGAGCGAAAGACTGAATTGAAGCAGATGGCAGAGATCTGTCGTCGGGTACCGGCGCAGGCGCCCCGGACCATGCATGAAGCGTTGCAATACTACTGGTTTGTTCACCTGGGGGTGATTACAGAGCTCAATCCATGGGACTCCTTTAATCCCGGCAGACTGGACCAGCATCTACTGCCTTTTTACAAAGCCGATCTGGAATCGGGCTTACTGGATAAGGACTCGGCCGTCGAAATACTGCAGTCCTTCTGGATCAAATTCAACAACCACCCCTCTCCCCCCAAGGTTGGTGTGACTGCCGAAGAGAGCAATACCTATACCGATTTCTGCCTGATCAATACAGGCGGACTGAAGGCGGATGGTTCCAACGCAGTGAACGAAATGAGCTACATCCTGCTGGATGTAATCGAGGAGATGCGCCTGCTGCAGCCCTCTTCCATGGTGCAGGTAAGCAAGAAGAATCCCGATAGTTTTGTGGACCGGGCTGTGAAGATTGTCAAAACCGGATTCGGCCAGCCATCTATCTTCAATACGGATGCCATTGTGCAGGAGCTGGTGAGGCAGGGAAAAAGCCTGGAGGACGCGCGAAACGGTGGAGCCTCCGGTTGTGTGGAAAGCGGAGCTTTTGGTACTGAGGCCTATATCCTTACGGGCTATTTTAATCTCGTAAAGGTGTTGGAGCTGACCCTGAACAACGGGATCGATCCGCAGACAGGAAAGCAAATCGGTATCGAATCGGGCACTCCTGCATCATTTGAACGTTTTGAAGAACTGGAAGTCGCTTTCAGGAAGCAGTTGAAGTACTTTATAGATATTAAGATTGCGGGGAGCAATATGATTGAGCGGATCTTTACTCAGCATCTTCCTGCACCCTTTCTGTCGCTGATGATCGATGATTGCATCAGCAATGGAGTGGACTACAATGCAGGTGGGTCCCGTTATAACACCAATTACATCCAGGGAGTGGGACTTGGTTCCATCACGGATATTTTCACAGCCATCAAGCAGCATGTATTTGATAAGGCTACCATTAGCATGGAAACCTATCTAAAAGTTCTGGCAGATAATTTTGAGGGCCACGATGAGTTTAGGGCCGCCTTGATCTATGATACTCCCAAGTATGGCAATGATGATGAGCTGGCCGACCAGCATGCACGCTGGGTTTTTGATGCATTCTATGAGACGGTGAACGGCAGAAAGAGTCCTCGCGGTGCTACCTATAGGATCAATATGCTTCCCACAACCAGTCATGTATACTTTGGAAAGGTAACAGGTGCCACTCCGGATGGCCGTCTGGCCCGGGAGCCACTTTCTGAAGGGATCTCACCCTTCCAGGGAATGGACAGAAAGGGACCAACAGCAGTGCTTAATTCGGCGCTGAAGATCGATCATCTGAAGACCGGGGGGACTCTGCTTAACCAGAAGTTCACACCCGATTTTTTCAAGGATGAGCGGAGCATACGCAAGGTAACTCACCTGATCAGATCCTATTTCCGCATGGATGGGCATCATATCCAGTTTAATGTGGTTTCGGCCGATACGCTCCGGGATGCCCAGAAGCACCCTGAGAAGTACCAGGACCTGATCGTAAGAGTAGCCGGATACAGCGACTACTTCAATGACCTGGGTCCGGAACTGCAGGAGGAGATCATCCGGCGTACTGAGCACGAGGAGAGTTAGTAACTAGTTACTGAGTACTAGTTACTATATTGGGCGGGCCAGCATTATTCCGCTTGCTGTGTTGCTGTTCAGGAGATACTCTTCCAATGTAAAATCTGAAACCACTACTTTTTCAGCCTTCGATGAGGCGTGCATTAAATGGATACGGCCTTCTTTCCGGACCAGGATCACAACATGCTGAATGGCGATACCTTCTATTCCGGTGGTAATACCTACTATATCGCCATCCATAAGTTTACTTTCGAGCTCAGCTATCTTAGTTTCGGGAATGAAGAACATCTTCCTTGCAGATATAAGCTTTTCCTGTGCAGCAATCGCTTCTACCAATGGAATACTATTTTTTAACTGTCTGTAACTATCAGGGTGCTTACTCATAAAATTGATCTGTTTGGGGAAAGGGGTCTGTGCAATCTCTTCAGACATATCTTTAACCAGGTTCGCCTGAGCATTGTTAAAGATCCAGTCGCAAAAATAGTGCAGCCGCGATGGGTAGCCGTCAATATGACCATTACGGTATCTTATGAGTTGTAATTCAGAAGCAAATTGATCGAAGGTTTGCTTATCACTTTTAATGGTTCGGGAGATGGCCAGGCAGTATTCAGCAAATGTAGTGCAGTCCATTTCCCTTAAATTTATGACCAGCTGCTCTTCCCCGATTTCCAGGGTATGAGCAACATAAGGTGTTTCCAGAAAAAAGCTACCTACTTTTAGCATCAAATCTGAAATAGTTGCATCCTTTTCTGCTGAATAGAGGTCCAGAACCTGTTTCAGTATCTCTTTGTCACTAGCCTGGTAAACAATAAGTTCCGATTCAATAACTGGATTAGATGGTGTTGAATTGCAGGAAAAAAGGGAGGATAAAACCAATAGTGCCAATAGCTGTGTCTTCATAGAGATATGATTATCTCTCAAATATACGTTTTTCATCATTTAAGTTTCACCAACCTTAAAGGAATATCATCTGTGATAATATTCCCCAAAATTGGATCACTGGTTAAGGAAACTTCAGTTGTTTTGACTGGCAAGAGCTTTTTTTACTTCCTGTATATGCTGATAACCTCTATGTCGATAAGAAGGCCTTAAATCCCAGGAGTCATTGAGGATTTTCAGTGCTTCTTCATACTTGCCTAGCTTGTACAGGCCCCATCCTTTGGTATCTAAATAATACCAATTATCAGGTCTAAGCTCCAATGCTTTTTGTATAAGGTCAAGGCCTTCATCTACATTAATATCATGATCGATCAGGAACCAGGCCAGGTCATACATTCTTGAAGGATTCCCGGGATCTAATGTAAGACCCTGAGTATAATTTATTTCTGCTTCATCAAATATATTTGCTTCTGTATAAATATATCCTACACCCGAAAGTATTCTGGATTCAGGCCACAGGTTTCTATTCGTTCCAATTAATTTATAGTTAGTTATAAAATCATCCGCCTTATCTGTATTTCCCTGTGAAAGAGCACAAATGGCCTGACATTGTGTTATTCTTGTATGATCAGGAAATATGCTTAATCCCAATTCATACACCTCTTTTTCTTTTTTATGTTCGTTGATTTTATGGTATGCATTTCCCAGCCAATGATATATCCATGGGTCATGATAACTGGTTCCCCACTTTTTATGAATTTCGAGGGCTTTTTCAAAATAAATTGCAGCATCTTTATATTGATTCATTTTGCTATTTGCTAACCCAAGTAATTTCCAATATGTAGGATTCAGTTCATCAATCTCAAGAATTTGTTTAAGATATTTGATTTGATCATTTGGAGTTTCAAAAATATAAGCATTGAGGTAATCCAACATTAGTTTTCCTTTTAATGGCAATTCGTCCCTTTTTTCATAAGCACTGTTGCACAAGTTCTTTGCCTGTTTATCATTTCCACTAGTTAGATAAGTAAATAACAAGGGTACATAAGCGCTAATAAAACCCGAATCGGTTTCTATTGCTTTTGACAGCCATTCTGTGGCTGCATGATAATCCAGGGTCATAAATGCATCCCATCCATGAATATAATATTGAAAAGCTTCAGATGAGTTTGTATTATAAGATCCATGAAAAACAGGTGAATCATACTCTTCAATAAGTTTTTTGATTTCAAGATAATTTCTTATTAGTCCGGACAAGGAGTCGGCCATGGCGAAAATATCATCCTCAGTATTCAGGCCTATCTCGTACGTTTTATATATCTCTTCTGATTCAGCATCCACCAATTGAGCGTTCACCCGGATATTATATCCAGCCTTGAGTATGTTACCGAGAATAAATGTTTTTGTTTCAAGCTTTTTTGCAACCTCACTGGCAACTGAGGGGGTGATAGAGGTATAGTTTAGATTTCTTTCACTCTCAAGTATAGCATGCATGGTCTGATACTGGCGGACTGATAATTCAGCTGAATTTGATAACGTAGTGATAAGAAGATTTTGAAAGCCACTCTTCCAGATATTATAAAGTGTATCTCCTGATAAATTTTCAAATGGCATCACTGCAATGGAGATCCTGCCATCGGGATCCCTGATTCCCTCAAACTGATCTCTCTTGAATATTTTAGGATAGATAAGAATGCAAACGACCACAATCAGCAGAGCAATAACCCCATCGCTTATTCTCAGTCCTCTTTTAACAGGCTCTGAAGTTGTCTCTTTCCTCTTTGCAACATGAACAGGTTCAGTTTTCTTCACCCCTTCCGGAGTGACATCAAATATCCATGACAGGATGATAGTAATGGGGAATCCGACTATCAGTAAAACGATAATGAATGTAACCGTCCAATCAGGCAGGCCCAGCCTGGGTAACATGATATCACCTGCCTCCATAATGATAAAAGCGGTAGCCGCATACATGGTGGTCACCTTGATGACCTTCCTGCGCTTTAATTCCTGCCAGAATTGGGATAATTTGTTGGGGTTGTCAGACATGTATGGCTAGCTTGGTTATAGGCAAGTTACAACCTTGCTGAATATGAGTCAAATACTACAACATATCATTCTCCTCCAGCCATTTCCTGACCTTTTCATGCTCTGCCTGGTATTTGGCTTCTACATCGTGGACGATTTGCTGAAATTCTGGCTCTTCTCTGATGTTGTCGAATAAGGGATCTTTCTTGATCAGAGTTACCATCAATAATGGCATGATCTTTTTTTGGGTAAAAATTCTTAGATTTTGATATGCTTTTTCTTTCTCATCTCTGAAAGCATAAATCGTTGCAAGATCATAATATGAATTATAATTCTGTGAATATTGTCGTTCCAATTCAATCGCCTTGATACAATAATCTAATTGTTCATTTATATAATATTCAGCCTCTTCTTTGTATCCATTTTTCCAGTATGAATAACCAACCCGGTGCATTTCATTTATTTTGAGATTTCCTAAAGCATTTAGTTTTTCAACATATTTTTTATAGTATTTTAGTGATTCTTCA
>RCNF010001387.1_pt1 | contig 12722 bp, 9 predicted proteins | sample 2041311 | NCBI WGS metagenome assembly RCNF01 (sample SAMN09708228, study PRJNA481090) | Marine sediment metagenome, whole genome shotgun sequencing project. | biome: marine sediment; feature: ocean; material: sediment; isolation source: Sewage treatment plant 2 marine sediment (STP2) ... | reverse complement strand
GTTATTGTGCGGATTTCTACTGAGAGATCGACTTCGTATTGTACCTAACCGTATCTAAAAACATAAAACCTGTTAGAAAAGCTTAAATGTTTTTAACAGCCACTAAAAAAGAGTTTTTCAACAGCATCGGCCGAGCTCACCAGTTGAACAAAATATTGAAGGTCGGCTTCAAAGGAAACAGGAGATATAAAACTCATCAAAATAGTGTCAGGTTATATTGTAACTTTAAAGCCATTATGTCTTTTAAAAACTGAGCTGCTATACGTTATGCTTCTTTTTAATCTAGTCACAATATGTTTATCAAGTAAAACCTGATTATTTGTCGGCTGCGCAGTGCGCACCGAAATGCATGGTTCATGGTGTGAACGGCGCTGTCTACAGACTTCTGGTTTTATCGTCTTTCCCTGTTTCAGTCTTGTCTATATCAACATAATCTTCAGTATCATCAGTTACCACTGCAGGGGTTTCTGTAACTTTCCCCTGTGTTACCTCACGTTCATGCTGAATCTTCAGCATTGCAGTAAAAGCCGAGACATCACCAATCAGCGCACGCGTTGCAATTTCACCTGACACCACCGCGATCATGCCCGGTAGAATAATGTTTAGATTACCGGTCAACTCGATTAGGGCAACCAGCGCGGCTAACGGTGCGCGTAATATAGCGCCCATCATCGCCACCATGCCGATCATGGCATAAAACCCCGCAGAACCGGCATAAAAAGGATACCAGTCATTTATCAGCAGCTCCGTTATCCCGCCCATTGCACCACCCAGGATCAGTGACGGGCCAATTAAGCCGCCGGGTAAACGTACACCGATCGAAACCGCCGTGGCAACAAGTTTGGCAATCAATAAAAAAAGCAATGCCTGCAACCCCAGTTCACTTTGAAAAATACGGCTCAAGGCGTCATAACTCAGGCCCATGATCTCCGGTGACCATTGCGCCAGTGCACCGGTAACCATTCCGGCCAGAACAAACCCGTAAAGCGGGCGCCAGCTGATGGTCTGCCTGGCAGTAAATTGCAGCGCAAATATAAAACCGGCGGCGAGTACACCGATAACAACGCCCATTAGTAACATCACCGGCAGTTCAGCCAGCGAACCAATCGACAGTGCCGGCACTGCAAACGCCGGGCTCTGGCCGTAGACAATACGACTGATGATGGTACCTACCACCGAGGCCACGATCACCGGCACGATATTATTGATGGCATAACGTACCCGCAGCACCTCAATAACAAACATCACCCCGGCAAGCGGGGTATTAAACGCCGCCGCAATAGCTGCCGCTCCACCGGCCGCCGCCAGCAGATAACTTTCATCTTCGCTCAGTTTTATCTTTTTGCTGAGCAGGGTGGCAGTCGCCGCACCCAGGTGCACGCCGGGGCCCTCACGGTCAACCGAATTACCGGAAACAATGGCCAGCAGACCGCCAAAAAACTGCACCAGCGCATTGGCAAACGGCAGCTTCTGTTTTCGGAAACGCAGGTAGTCCAGCAGATGCACGATGCCTACCGAACGCTGCCTGGCAGGCAATCGATCAAACACCAGCCCCAGTATTACTGCTCCCGACACCGGCAGCAAAAATCGCAGCCAGCCGGGCAGGGCTTCATAATTCCCTAACTGTCCGTCAGGCAGTAAAAAGGTTTGACTCCACTCAATAGAAAGCCTGAACAGTGTGACAAAAACACCCGCCATTAAACCGGTAATAGCTCCTAGCAAAGAGATGCGTAGAAGTAATCTATCTAGTGGTAATTTATCCACACAGGGTTCACTCTTATAAAAAGCACAGCTAGAAAAAGCACAGCTAGAAAAAACACAGTTAAAAATAACGGTCGTTGCCGTTATCTTAACAAATTTGTTAGCTTGTAATTTGAACAGCTTTGCTGGCGTGAACACAACTAATTTTGCCAGGAGCAAAATTAAATGAAGAATTGCTATTTACAGTATGTTATTTGAAACTACACGAGACACGTAGTAGCGAACAAAAAGCACTTGCCACCCTGATGTCGCTGAATAAATAACCGCCCGCGCATCCTGATGCATCAGTTTCGGTGCACACGATGCTGGGCTAAACGACTTTTTTAGTCTGGGTTAGCGATTCAAATATCGCGGCGGTTAGCTGGGTGGTGGGAACGGGAATGACACTAATACAAATAAGCAGAGAGCAGTATTACATCCTTAAAATTACTGCTCTCTGCATTTCACTAGTTAAGGTATAACCCCCGGTACGACTATCTATGAGCGTTAGCGGGTCCACTTGGCGCTGTATTGGCCATGGAATTCATTTCTTCACGTACTTCCATAGCTGCCTCAACGTCTATTTCTCCGGCATATTCAGCGCCAACGTCTTCCAGATCACCGCCTGTTACACGGTCCGTATTTCCGAAGTCATTTGCAATCGATTCCATTGCGCTACCAACATCAGTGGTGTCACCACCCATATCCTCAAAGGTCATGTCGAGATGAACATCGGATATATGTTCTTCGATCGTCGCATAAACATCAGGGTCAACAATTAACTCAGCTGGATGATGTGCAAATGCTGCAGTGCTAGCAAAGGCCATAGCGATTGCTGTTGTAAGTAATAATTTTTTCATGACTTTTCTCCTCTTTTAAATTAACTGTTTCTATTTAATTATCTGTTAATCTTATAACGGTGGCAGCTTTAAACCGGTTCCGTTTTATTTTTAATATTTTCGCCTTAGAAACAATCTTTTTGCTTTATCAGTGAATTTTTACCGCCACTATTATTAAACGAGGGACGCTTACAAACGTTGCCATCGAATTAAAAATAGTTTGAAGTTATAGATATGGATTATGATATAAGTCAGATCCCTGATTTCACATCTCTGCTATTAGATCGTTTATAATTAGCCATGCCTTACATTTATCTGCTTTCAGTTAATGTAAAGCAAATGGTCGCTACTTTGCCGTCATTATTTAGTTACAAATAACTGAAACCAGTTTTAATTCTGTAGTGAATAAAAAGTATGGGGATTATCAATATTTGGCCATTCAGGAAAGACTCTCACGCCCGCTTTGAGGCGCTTGTTAGTCCACACATGAATAAGCTGTATAAGCTGGCCTATCGTTTGACCGGGCAACGCGATAACGCAGAAGATCTGGTTCAGGATCTTTTATTAAAAATTTATCCCCGGCTGGATGAAATGCAGGGCATCGATAAACTGGCGGCCTGGTTATCCCGTGTTCTATACCATCTGTTTATCGATCAATATCGACGGCAGCAAGGATCCCCCATCAATCATATGAACGATGAAAACGTCATATATGATACTCACGCAAGTAATATGCCCGGCCCCTCTGAAGTTGCTAACACTGAAATAACCCGGGAGCTGATAAATACTGCTCTGGGAAAGCTTGATGAAGATCGTCGAATTTTAATCATGTTGCATGATGTTGAAGGTTACAACCTGCAGGAAATTAATGAAATGACCGGTATTCCTATGGGTACCATTAAGTCGCGCCTTAGCAGGGCGCGAAATAAATTACGTAAAGTCATTAAAATCAGGGAACCGGATATTGTAGATACCGTTAATACTGTTGAGGAGTTATGAATATGAAATGCGCAGAAATTAACATAAAAATTGATGGTTTTCTGGATAAACAATTGAATTCAGGGGAACTATTGGCATTTAAAAAGCATGTTTCATGTTGTGCAGAATGTGCCGGAGAACTGGAAATTGCTAAATCTTTAGCAATCGGCTTACGAAATCAGCCGCTACCCCATCATACTGATGACTTTAAACAGCGTGTTTTTGCAGAAGTTCGCAGGCAGTATAAAGAAAACAGGCAGCGCGATCATGGTTATAGTTTTGCCGCAGGTTTTGCTACAGCAGCTGTAGCCAGCCTGGTTATCTGGTTTGTCTCCAGTGTATTTATAGCAGATAGCTACGTTGAGCAGCCTCAGATGATTGCAGTTGCGATGAATCAGGCTCAAACAGTCAGCTTGATATTCGACTCACCTGGCGATATACAGCTGGCTGAACTGAAAATTGATCTACCTGATAATATGGAGCTGGATGGTTATCCCGGCCGTAGAGAATTGACATGGCAGACCAGTTTAAAGAAAGGACAGAATATACTTGATTTGCCAGTTATGGCAATCGGAGTGGGTCAGGGTGAGCTACTTGCTCAACTGAATTATGACGGCACAGTAAAAATACTGCGTGTTGTATTGAAAACAATTGCAGATGAAGTATAGCAATGCCGGCTGGAATGCGGTCAAATCTGCAAAAATAACGGAGGATTGATATCATGAAAAAACTACATATAGCAGGGGCATTAGTACTGGTATTCGGACTGGTTCTTCCATCTGGCGCCATCGCCGTCACCGCGGATGACGAAGTTACTATTCGTGTGATGGAAATGCACGAGAAATCAACATCTTCTGTGATGAATAGAATACAGCTGCCAGATTTAGCAGGCGATAAGGTTACTGAAGAGGGCAATTACCATAAACGCTTAACCGAGCGTAAAGGCGAAGGGTCTGAAGCAGGCCTAGCTGATAAAGACTGGGATCGTATCCGTGACCAGGAACAAACCTACGATCAGGAGCAGAATCAGGAAAGAGAACTGGATCTGGTTCAGGATCAAATCAGGGATACTGAGCCTGACATAGCTAATGAACAACAAACAGGAAATGAAACAGGAGCAGGAGCAGGAGAAAAATAACCTGGTAGTGAACTGGAAGAGCAGGGTCGGGAAAAGCTACCGCGTCAAAGAAAATCAGCAACGATCCGGCACGGAAGGAAAAAACTAATTGTTTCACACGAAAACCAGTCCACATTAGTGGGGACTGGTTTTTCGTTTATGTTATATAATAATCTCGACAGGCGATTACAGCCGTATGACTCGCTTATAAGCACAGGCTTTTCTGATAGTCAGTATTACTTTGCTGTTAAAACACGTAACTAATACACCTGGCCTGTGCAAAATTTCTTAATTGATGTACAAAAAATCATTCAAATGAAAAAACAGATTATTAACAATTATTTATTTGCTGCATTAATCTTATTGTTTTCCTCAGAGCTACTGGCCACAGCCGAGTCTGACTTTAAACTGGGTGTGGAGTCATTTATAGCCGGTGATAATGCCGCCGCCGTGAGTTATTTTGAATCAGCCAAGAAACAGGGTATGGATTCGGTTTCACTTCAATATAACTTCGCCGTTAGTTACTACAGGCTAGGCAGGTATGAGGAATCAAAAAAATATTTTAAGCTGGTGAATCAGACAGAAGCGATGCGAGATCTAGCAGAATATAACCTGGGACTTATTGCCATTAAAGAAAAAGACGGGACTCTGGCACGTCAGTATTTCAATTCAGTTGCGAACTCAGGCAAAGATGAAAAACTCACAAGACTGTCAAAAAAACAGTTAATCGCTCTGGCAAATTCACAAAAAGAAGATCGCTGGCAAGCTTATCTTTCATCCCACATTGGATACGACGACAATATCAGCTCTGTTTCCGGCGATTCAGTTCTGGATATAGCCGACACTTTTTTTGATGTGTTTGCAACGGTTGATTTGCTTATATCGGGTAGAAGACTGGATGGCTGGGTTGCTGACGCATTTTTATTTGGAATTAATTACAGAGAGACCGAAACCAGTGATGAAGATCAAATTACACTGGGTATAAAAAGAGCAATATTGCTACAGGACTGGGATACCAGTGCACGTTTAAGCTTTACTAAAAGTACCTATGGTGGTGATGATTTTCAACGTATAACCAAACTGGATCTTAAAGGGCGAAAACCGATTTCTAAAAGTGGAAGAATTTATTTGCGTTATCGCTATGAAGATATTAAAAGTGATAATACCCTCTACGACTATCTTGAAGGCTGGCGTCAACGGGCCAGGGTCGAATACCGTAATTATTCAGTAAAAAATATAAAACAGATATATTACGAACTGGAGTTGAATAACAGGGGAGAGTTAGTAACAGATACCTTTGCTTATGACTACTCTCCAACGCGTCATACTATTCGTGGTATATACACGCAGGTTATTAAACGATGGTGGCTAACCGGCGATTTATCCTATCGATTTAGTGACTATGAGGCTTCGTCAACAATCGATCGAGAGGATGACCAGTGGAAGCTCGCCCTGTCTGCCGACTATTATTTTGACCGGACATTTAAATTTATTACTAAAGTTCAATATACCGATAACGCATCGTCGGTAGACCGATACAATTATGATAAATCCGTTATAAAAATTGGCTTAAGTAAATTGTTCTAGCCTGGCAGGAAAAATCTGCAGATACGCTGAGTCTGATTGTTTATATCGCCCCTGGCTGTGTTAACTGCAGGGTACGCCTGCGTGCCATGAATTAACCGTTGTGCTTATATTCGGTGCAAGGTACATTCTTCAAAAAAACCATTCTAATCAGATCACAATTTTACTAATAGTAGAGAAAACGCTGATTCGACAGCTATACTTAAGCTTGATCCACAAAAAAAACAGTACCGGGTAAAATTAGCGCCCTCATTGATTTGACCATTAAAATTTCAGGTAAACCTTATGTCAGAGAATACTTCCGAGCAGGACGCTAAGCACTGGAAGCAAAAATATTATGATCAGCTGGACCTGCTTGATAAGAAAGAAAACGACTGGCAGGGACTTGAATCTATTCTAAAAAAAGCGGTGCTTCGCCTAAGCATTGCTGCCGAAGGTCAACATGGATCTATTGACCGGCATCTTCATGACCTTCGTAGCATGGTGAAAAAACAGGTAAATGTCATGCAGCTCGATAATACCCTGGACGACATATCTGCCATCCTGCTAAAGCTGGAAGACAAGCAGGCGACTGAAGATAAAAAAGTCGTCACCATGCTTGTGCGCTTACTCGAAAATATTAATTTTCCTGATGCCGCTAACAAACAAAAAAATAAGCTGATAAAACAACTTTCTAAATCCTCAGATAAAAACAGCGATAATCTTGCAGACGACGTTCAGAGTTTGTTGTCTGCTGCTATCGGTCAGCATACAGACAGTAGTCAGGTGCAAACGAAGTCAGGCTTTTTGAGTAAGCTGCTAGTCTCTAATCCTGGTACAGGTGAAAGCAGCCGCGATAGTAATGCTGGCGACGTTACAGATTATACGTCGATAGTTAATAGCATTACTCGCGTTGCTGAGGCATTGCCCTGGCCGGTCGAACTTGAAAAAGACGCTGATAAGATACTGACTAAATTGTCTGCAGCTAATCCTCGCGATAGCGAAAAACATCTAAACAGTCTATTTTCACTACTAGGGAAATGGCAACAGTCAACAGCAGATGAATTCGATGATGTCATCAGTATCGAAACTGACGATATCAGCCCAATAAAACATAACATGCAGGACCAATCGGGTACGCCGGATTTATCCCCTGGTAGCCATAACCTGAACGCAGAAGTGATCGAACCTTCAGCACAGGAAATTCTAATCCGATTACTGGAGCAGCTGACAGTACCGCCGGATCTGCATGAGGAAGTTGAGAGTCTTAAACATCGCATTGAAGATGAAAGCTCAGCGGCGAACTGGAAACCGTTACTCAAAGATGTAGCTTTGCTGATCAATACCCTGCGAAATCGAATGCAGGAAGAGAAACAGGAATTCGAAACTTTCCTGCAACAGATTACCGGTCGATTGCAGGAAATGGATAGTTTTTTGTCATTAGAAAATACCTCGCTCAGTGAAGCAGAGCAGGCGATTGATACCTTTGATGTAGTAGTTAGTGCACAGGTTCAGGATATTCATTCTGATATGAGTGCGGCAGACGATCTAAATGACTTAAAAAGCAAAGTAGAAAAACGCCTCAATATTGTCTCAGATCACATCAAGGAATACCGCATTGTCGAACAGGCCCGTTATTCGAATGCACAACAAAATGTCGAAGATATGCAGTCACGTATGTCACAACTTGAACAGGAGTCAGGCAAGCTCAGGAAATTGATGATCGAAAAACACAAGGAAGCCATGTACGATGTATTAACTAAAATTCCAAACCGCCTGTCGTATGAGAAAAAAGCCAGCGAAGAAATTGCCCGTTGTAAGCGTTTTGCTACGCCTCTAAGCATGGCAGTATGGGATATCGACCTGTTCAAGCAGGTCAATGATACCTATGGTCATAAAGTGGGAGACAAAGTTTTAATGGCAGTAGCGCAATTACTCGAAGAACGTATGCGCGAGACCGACTTCATCGCACGATATGGCGGTGAAGAATTTGTTATGTTTCTGCCTGGCGCCGATGAGGAGCAGGCACTTGTGCTGACAGAGGTATTACGTCATAAAATTGCAGCCTGCAGATTCAACCATCAGGGGCAAATAATCAGGATCACCGTGTCCTGTGGTATCAGCAACTTTATCGAAAACGATAACCAGGAGTCGATGTTTGAACGGGCTGATAAAGCATTGTACACCGCTAAAGATAGTGGTCGAAACCAGTGTGTAACAGCTTCTTCATTGGCAGAGTAAAACCACTCAAATACTGTGATAGTAACTAAAAACCACAGCAGGAGGAGAGATCTTGTAAATCTGAAATACTGTGATGGTATCAACAACAATCGATCGAAAGGACAAGTAATGGAAGCTTGCGCTATCTTCCGACTATCATTTTGACCTGACATTTAAATTGACTGCTCAATATCAATATACTGATTACACTTTGAGGCTAGATCAGTATAGTTATGACAAATCAATTATAAAAATAGGCTTCAGAAAACTATTCTAAATAAAAAAATTCAAGCGTAGTAGAAATCCCCGGAGACATTCAGTTAATAATCCCCTTATTGCGGGCAATGTTCACACACTCAGTTCGGTTGGATGCTTCGAGAGTTCTTAACAATGAACTGACATGAGATTTCACCGTGTTTTCAGTAAGAAACAGAATACTTGAAATTTTCTTGTTCGAATGTCCGCTTGCCAGTAACCCCAGCACCTGGCGTTGGCGTTTGGTAATGCCATTACCATTACCAGTAAAATTATAACTGTACTTAACGTTATGAACAGAGCCAGGGGTCTTTTGCAGTTTCGGTATATATATTTCTCCGTCCAGAATTGTATGCAAGGCATCAAGTAATTTCTTTCCAGAGTAAGATTTAGGGATAAACCCCCTGGCACCTTCGTCTATGATCGACTGAACCGTATGCGGATCATCGTCACCTGAAATAATAACAAGAGGTGGACAGCTCGAATGTGTCCGATGATGTTGCAATATCGATCTACCGTCCAGCCCCGGGATGTGCAAGTCAAGCAGGACCAGATCAAGATCGCTGATCGAAACCATATAATGAATAGCGTCAGCCGCTGAAGTTGCTTCAATAATATCCACGTCATCATCCAGCGTATTTAAAATGTGCCGTATGCCGTCGATGAAGAGCTGATGGTCATCAATAATAAGAATACGCATTACTCCCTCTTTTTGTAATCGCATGGTTCCATCCAATAATGATAATGATATACGTCCTCATCGCAAGATAAATCATACTTTTGGGTAATTGTGCGCATTACACGAATGATTATTATTGATCATATGAGAAAAAATCAGCTAGCCAGAAGGTACTGGAAATATAAAGCTGAAAATTAAGGAGGATTTCGTCATGAGATATTCTGTTTTACTGCTTATACTATTCATCCCATTAATAATTGTAACATTCACTCCATTATCGGCTGCCGCCAGTGGTTACAGTGACTATCAACTACGACGCCTATTTGATCCAACGGTAAGCGAATACGCAGCAGAAAATAGAGGTAATGTTTTTATATACGACGGACTCACTGCTGCCCAGGTTGACGAAGCCCTGAACAGACATTTTCCACGTATCGACAACATGATGTTTACCCGAATCGTACAAATCGACGAACAGGGTGAGCAATATGTAGAAGATGATGGCTGTGATTAACGAAGCAGACGACATCAGCAATCGGGAGCTAGGTTTCGACAGGAGAGGGCAGTAATATTTGAGTCGGGATATTATTAATATAATAGATAGTAGTGGCTTCGATCCTGAATAAATAAATCAATGTGTTACTGAATATAAATTAAATTATAAATTCAGGCAGTTCATGACCCTGTCAGTATTTCCACTGACAGGGTCATGTCTTTACTAAGCAGATAATCCGATTTTTCTGCAACCATTAAAATCCACTACTATTGACTCTATGACATCCGCTGGAACCGCAATTCTTGTTCTGTTCGATGGTACCATTTCTTCCGCCATTGTGATCGCCTTCACTTTCGAAATCACGCGCATGACAGCCGGCACAGGCTGGCGCGTATCTTAATTGATTAGGATAATTGTCACTGTTGATACCGGCGCCTATCGATCCTCTGTGACAGCCATTACAGCCAGGGTCCCGTCTGTGGTCGCCAGGGTAGTTGCCCTGAGAGCTGTGATTGAAGTCGGTCGGTGCCCAGCGGTTGGTTGTATGACACACATCGCACTGTTCATTCGTACTTAAATGACCATTTGGCTTGGAGGTTGCACCACCGCCCGAGCGGTGACACTGGTCGCAGTTATTGGCAGTACTGGAATCATGAACCCAGGAGCCGCCTTTGAAAGTTGCGGTGGTATGACAGGAATTACAATCCAGGCTGGTTTCAAGATGGGCGGGATTGGTCTTGGCAGACTTGCCAATCGCAGTAGAACCATCATGACAGGAGGCACAATTATTCTGGATGCCGATATGATCAAACACCGCGCCGGTGAAGCTAAGCGGGAGTCTGGTGGTATGGCAGATGCCGCAATCCTGGTTTGTTGGTATATGGTTACCTGATTTACCTGTGGCGAACGCGCCATCATGGCAGGAGCTACAGTTATCTACGATGCCAACATGATCAAAGGTCGCAGGGATAAAGCCTGTGGTCTGGTGGCAGTCGCTGCAATCACCGTTGGTTGGCACATGGTCAGGTGGCGGCATTTTTCCTCTGGCAGTTTCACCATCGTGGCATGAAGCACAGTTATCAACGATGCCCTGGTGATCAAACCTGGCATCGGCAAAGGCCGTAGGAATATGGCACACCGAGCAATCCTGGCTGGTCGGAATGTGGGCAGGGTTGGTCTTGGCATCTTTGCCGGTCGCGGTAACTCCATCGTGGCACGAGGCACAGTTATCAACGATGCCGGTATGATTAAACACCGCGTTTGCAAAGGTGCCGGGCTCGTGACAGACACTGCAATCCTTGTTGGTTACAACGTGGCCTGCATCCTTACCAATTGCACCACCCGCACCGCCGTCATGACAGGTGTCACATCTTTTACCTACAACTTCGGGGCCGCTATGATCAACAAAAGCGTCAGCAAAATTAGCGGTATTATGGCATGCCCCGCAATCCTGGCTAGTGCTGCGATGCAATGCCGTATTCGTTGCCCCTCTGGCTCCAGCAGAAACATGATTAGCATTGCCATCATGACACGAGGCACAATTATCGCTGATCCCCGAGTGATTGAAAATTGATGGTCTGAAAGTGACGTTAGTGTGGCAAACGTCACAGTCCTGATCCGTCGGCAAATGGCCTGGTGCCTTTAGGGCAAATGGGTTGGCAATAAACCGGCTGATATGACAACCTTCACAGCCACTGTTGAATTTTTGATGTTCACCACCAGGGGCTAAAAATGTGGTCAATGCAAAACCACCTGTATTCGTGTTACTGTGACAGGCGCTGCATTCAACCTGTGCCGGGATGTGATTAACCTTCTTCGGCAGTGCAATACCCGTGCTGTGGCAGGATGCACAATCGCCGCCCGCAATAATTTGCTGACTATGCACAAAAGTGCCAGCGAAGCTATTATAGGTACTGGTAGCGTGGCAGGAAGAACAGTTCAGGTCCGTCGCTACATGACCTACAGACTTACCAGTACTGATAGTACCGTCATGGCAGGCCAGGCAGTTGCTGGTATCTGTGTTGGCGTGGTCAAACGTCACATCGGCAAAGTCGGTAGTGTTATGGCAAACGGCGCAGTCCTGGTTGTCGGGACTGGTCGGTATGTGATTCGGCAGCTTACCCACACTGATCACATTGTTGTGGCAGGAGTTACAGCCACTATTGATACCGGCATGGTCATAGGTACCAGTGGTAAAGGTGCCCGGGGTGTGACAAACACTACAATCTTCAGTGGTCGGCATGTGTTCATATGTCAGCTTATTGTTTGCATCGAAGCTTTGAGGTGGCCAGCCTCTCGCCGTACCAGAGCCATCAGCAATATGACAGGCGAGGCCACAATCACTCACGATGCCAGTATGATCGACGAGCGCACCTTTGAAAGTATCGGTATTATGACAACTGCCACAATCAGAGACTGTTGCTATATGGGAGGGCTTGGATGACTTGCTGGGTGCATTAATACTGGTGTTATCATTGTGGCATGATTCACACGGTTGTACTGCTGGGTCAACCAGGCTGTGGTTGAAAACACCACCGAGACTGAAAGTCACGATGCTATGGCACACGCCGCAATCGACGTTGGTGACCGGATGGCCGGCCGATTGACCCGTCGCTGAACCAGTGCCATTAGCAACATGGCAGGAATAACAACCCGCATTCACCACGGCAGGGTCCGTGTGGTCGGGGTAGGCCGGCGAAAAACTGTCCGTGGTATGACAGGAACCGCATTCAGTGCTGGTAACTAAATGGCCTTCATTCTTGCCCTGGGACACCGTGCCGTTGTGGCAACCCGAGCACTCCCTGAGAATATTCGAATGATCATAGCTGCCATCCG
>RCNF010001385.1_pt1 | contig 12725 bp, 12 predicted proteins | sample 2041311 | NCBI WGS metagenome assembly RCNF01 (sample SAMN09708228, study PRJNA481090) | Marine sediment metagenome, whole genome shotgun sequencing project. | biome: marine sediment; feature: ocean; material: sediment; isolation source: Sewage treatment plant 2 marine sediment (STP2) ... | reverse complement strand
GTATAAGATAGTTTATTATAGGGTTGTAATTCAATATGTTTAACTCAAAAAAATCAGAAACCTGTAAGAAAAATATGGGAGCGATGAGAAAAAAGATGGTATTTAAACCAAAACTAAAACGGATAAACGGAGTATTTTTATTTCGGTATAAATTATTCTCGGTTTTATAACTAACCAGGGAATAAAATACTGGGGCAAAATACTTTCCATAATATAACCTTACCCTGGCTAACTGGGCTAACACAAGCAAGAATATGATTAAATACCAGGCGTGATTACTATTTTCTGCAGCATTTGTCCTATTCTGGTTATGAACGGAACTTTTAGGATTAATTAAAATAATTTGAGTAGTATCCTTTTCAGTTCCACGATCTTCATAAATATAAAAATCGGCTTCCCGGGAAGCTTTTTGAACAGGTTCCAGTTGTATTTTATCTAAGAAATAGGGGTCTGGCCAATTCGTAAGTGAGTCATAAGAGAATATGATACTATTCGATTCAAAATCGACCTTCTGCTCTTGAAGCTCAATCTCTTTAGTTGCCTGATCCTTTTGCTGTTGAGCCCTTAGAATGCGCTGCGATTCAATTCTTTTTAACCGGAGCTCATTTTGAATAAAGATGCTATCTGTCTCACTTTGCGAATATTTCTTAATGTTTATTTGAGTACTGTCTGTCTTTGTTGTATCCTTTTGCAGTGAGATTGATGCAGGAACAGAATCAATTTTTTGTAAAGTATCTTGCTTTAAAACGGGAATAGTATCCTGAGGCTGAATGAATTTATTTTTTGTTTTCCCGTTCATTTATGAAAAAAATTTGCACAAAGATACAGAAATTTAAAAGTTTAGGGAAAGACAAAAATAGATTTAAAAATAAGGCAGAAAGGACTGTCTTTCTCCGGAAAGATCCTGAATTTTGCTCAGTAAATTATTGCTTAGTCTACTGGCTCCAATTCTGAATAATTTATTATTTAACCACTGTTCTCCCAGTATATTCTTGACTATAGTGAAATAAATTAATGCATCCTCTGGAGTCGAGATCCCCCCAGCAGGTTTAATACCAATAGCTTTACCCGTTTCATTAAAGAAATCATGAATGGCTTCCACCATAACTAAAAAAGCTTCCGGAGTAGCAGCCGGCTCAATCTTTCCAGTAGATGTTTTAATGAAATCAGCTCCACCGTCCATGGCAAGAAAGGAAGCTTTTCTAACGGCGCCATATCCTGGCAGGGCTCCTGTTTCCAGTATTACCTTAAGCTTTGCATTACCCGTAGCTTTTTTAAGCACTGCAATTTCATCCTGCACTTCAACATATTTGCCTGCAAGAAAATTTCCAACATTCAGTACAATATCTATTTCGGTTGCCCCTCGTTCAACAGCCAATTGTACCTCCTTTATTTTAATTTCCATAAATGTTTGTGAGGCAGGGAATCCTCCGCCAACGGATGCAAAACCAATGTTTGCATTTTTAATGGTGGAGCAAACTACTTGAATTAATGAGGGATATACGCAAACAGCAGCAACATTAGGAATATTAGGAAATACACTGGGGAAACGCTCTACCTTATTACACAATTCAGATACATTTGCCTCATTATCGGTAACACTTAAAGTAGTAAGATCGATAAGATTCATGATTTTTTTGAGGTTTGCAACAGACATTTCCTGCTTGCTGTTTTCTATCATTTCTGCGACCTTAAGTTCAATTTTTTCATGGTTTGTGGGCATCTCTAGTGTGTTCATTCTGGTTTCTATTTTATATTGAAATACTATTATCTGAAGTCTGATAATTTATCATTATTCTGGTGTCGCTCATTATCTCTTATGGTCTTTTTTGACAGGTTCTTTTCAAGAGCATCGGTTAAATTTACTCCGGTTTGGTTGGCCATACAAATGAGGACAAAAAGTATATCAGCCATTTCATCACCCAGGTTGGTATCTTCTTCATTTTTTTTGAAAGACTGCTCTCCATATTTTCTGGCAATAATCCTGGCCAGTTCTCCTACTTCCTCAGTTAGAAGTACCATGTTGGTAAGTTCATTGAAATATCTGACTCCATATTTGTTGATCCAATTATCTACCTGTTTTTGTGCTTCTTCTATGGTCATTTTGTTGAATAAGTATAGATGTGATTAATATTAAGAGAGATTTCTGGTTTTCTGAGGTTCTTATTCCTTATTTTTAGTATCAATATATATAGTAACCGGCCCATCATTTATCAGTGATATTTTCATATAAGCCCCAAATTCACCCGTTTGAACCTCTTTATTTATTAACTGGTTTAATGTTTTTACAAATTTATTATAAAATGGAATAGCCATTTCAGGCTTTGCTGCTTTGATGTAGGAGGGCCGGTTTCCCTTTTTTGTTTTCGCATGAAGAGTAAATTGACTTATTACAAGAGCCTCACCATCAACATCCTGTATGGAGAGATTCATGACACCTTTCTCATCATCAAATATTCTTAATTGGGCAATTTTTTTACACAGCCATTCTTTATCATCATGGGTGTCTTCCTCTTCTATTCCGATGAATATAAGTAAGCCTGACTTAATTTCAGATTTAACTTTATCGTTGATACTTACAGCGGCTTTTTGGACCTTTTGTATTAATGCTCTCACCTTATTATTGAAAGTTTTTACCTGTTTTATATCCTTCTTGCAAAATTAAGAATAAAACTACCATTTTTCATTGTCATTTCTAATGAATTGAAACCTGCCCACTGGCAAGCGGGTCTCGTCGTTACCTTCCTCGAAATGACAAAACGTTTTTGAGCATTTCCTTCTTTATAGGTTCTAATCAATCTCTTTTTTTCATAAGGCATACCCAATTTGGAGCCGGGTTGGCCTGATCGGTTTCAAAGTGACTTTTAGTAAGAGAGATAATTTCAAAATATTTTTCGACTGTATCTGCTATATTCCTGGCAGAATGCATGGGCGGTCCGATTTCTCTCGGTGGGGCATCAGCAGAGCCAATTAAAGAAAGCCACAAACCGTTTGCATTCAAGTGAGAAGCTACATTCCTTGCAATTTTAAGTCTTTTCTTATTTGTTCGAAAGCTATGAAAACAGCCCCTGTCAAAAACGAAATCAAAAAGACCTTCTGAAATTGAATCATGAAGAAAATCGGCTACAATAAACCTGCAGTCCACATTGTTATTTCTGGCTTTTTCAGTAGCCAGCTTAATAGCTGTTGCTGATACATCGCAAGCTGTTACTTCAAAATTTTGTTGTGCCAACCAAATTGAATTGTCTCCCGTTCCACAACCGATTTCTAAAACCTTGCCTTTCGGAATGGTTTTATCTTCAACCAGATTTGTGAGGCTTGAATCAGCTCTTTTCACATCCCATGGCAAATCTCCAGTTATATATCTGGTTTCAAAGCGAGATTTCTTTCTCATAATTTTCAGGGAATTATATATGAATGATACAGGCAAGTTAATTAAAAAACAAAAAAAGCCCAATTTCATTTAATTGGGCTCAGTATTCAACTATGAATAAACTTATTAGCTATCAGCCGCCATAAGGAAAAGAGGCTTCATTTCAAATCTGTGATAATGAGGTCTTAAGCGTTTAATATTATAGTATTTTTCTACGTTTACTATCTTTTTTGAGCTGGTTACAACGTCAATTGGAACATCGTCGTATCTACCGTTTTTCAATACAACCAATCGGCCATGAAATCCGCCCAGGATAAGATCAAGTGCAAGGTTTCCAAATGCCATTGGTACAATAGAATCAACTGCATCCGGATCTCCACCCCGAACAAGGTAACCCAGCTTCTGGTTAATTACATTTATGGTGGCACCATTATTATACTTGGAGGAAAGATCTTTTATTTGCAAAGAAACCTGGTCTCCGATACCGCCTAATTTTGCATGCCCAAACATATCTTTTTCTGCATCTTGGTAGACCATTTCCCCTCCCTTATACATGGCCCCTTCTGAGATAAGAACTATGGAATACTTACTGGTATTTTTATTTCTATCATATACAAGAAGTTCAGTAAGATGATCAATATCAAATTTATATTCAGGTATTACACATCTGTCCGCTGTTCCGGCCATGGTTGGTAACATAGCGGTAAAACCAGCATAGCGGCCAAAAACTTCCATAACCAGAATCCTTTCATGTGAACCGGCAGAAGTACGAAGATTATTCGTCATCATAATAGTTCGGGTAACGCAGGTGCTAAAACCAATGCAATAATCTGTACCAGGTACATCATTATCCATTGTTTTTGGAATTGCTACAACCTTTACCCCTTCTTTGTACAGGCGAACCCCATAACTTAAGGTATCATCACCACCAATGGGGATTAAAAAATCAACGCCCAGCCATTCAAGGTTTTTAATGATCTCAGGAGTAAGGTCATTGACCTCCTCATTATAACTTGATTTTAAGTGTTCAGGAACTTTTTCTTTTGGCATATGACTGGGACGGGTTCTTGAGGAATGCAAAAAAGTACCACCAGTTCGACCTGCCTTATTTACGATGTCATCTGTTAAGGTGACATAATTCATGCTGTTATCGGCCTTCTTGTCTCTTTTAAGTTCAGTTATTCCTGCCCATCCACGTCTTAATCCAATTACCCTATATCCTTCACGATTTGCCCTGATTGTAACTGCGCGAATTGCTGGGTTCAGACCTGGAACATCTCCACCACCAGTTAGGATCGCAATTATGCCTTTAATTTTTTTCGTATTTGCCATTTAAGAATAAATTTAAATAAATATTATTTCTGATAAGTTGATATTCGGTTAATACCTTAATTACAGCGGGTTCAAATTTAATGAAATCTGTTATTGGACGATAACAATATGAGATTTTTTTTTATTTGATGATTTGAGGTATTTTCATTTAAGAATTTACTTCAATCATAATGGTGTTTTTATCCTCCGCATTGCCAATCCTTTTATTAGTAAGATAACTCCAAGGAATAGTGTTAATACAAATAATGCAAGATTTGTGATCAGAAGTATTTTTGATGTGAAAATGAATTTTCTCAGGCCATCTGCCTCGATTGTCATAAGCTTAATTTCCTGGTCCTTTTTATCGTACTCTTCCATCATTTTAAGCAAGTTACTCGAGTTTTCTTCAAATACTTTGTTTAATGAATCAACCAGCAATTCACTCTGTCTAATTGTTTTATCCAATACTGCCAGGGAGTCAGACAGGCCGGCAATACCAATAGGATCATTCATCATTCTAAGAATAGAATCATTCAAAATTCCGGCATTAAATATTAAGATACTTATTTGATTGGCTGTTTGATCAACTGCAAAATTTAAATCTTCAATGCGTTTTTTCTGTGTATTATAATTGTTCAGTTTAAAATCCTTTTCAGCTTCTTTTTTATTGAATTTTAAATCTGATTCGTAAAACCGACGGAGTTGCTTTTCCATTTTAACGACAGGTACAGATATGCAAAATAGAATAGTGAATAATCCAATGCATATGTAAAAGTATTTGGCAAAATTTAAATTATTCTCCATGATTTATGTGATGTTAGTTAGCGAAGATCATCCACAATGGAAAGAATTACATTTAGAACAGATTCTCCATAAATTGCTGATCTTTCAGGAGACCATCCTGTGGCAGGATAGGGTAAGTTTTTGTTGTCTTTGAATGGCATTTCAACGGTAAGAGAGAGGCAATTAAATTTTTGGCCGATCTGTTTGGAACAAATATTCAGATTTGCTTTCCCTGGTTCATCTTTTTTGTATCCATGTTCTATCTGGAAATCAGGGTTTACCTCTATCCACCTGGATAGAAACTTGTCCTGAAGAGTTTTTAGCCTCTCGTTAAAAGCGGGTATGCCTTGAATGGAAGATATGAAATTGTATGGCAGAGATTCATCTCCATGGATATCAAGGTTCAGGTCTACCCCAGTCTCTTCCATTTTATGGAGTACATGATATACTTCAGGACTCTCAGACTTGCTTGGATTAGCCCACTCGCGGTTGAGGTTTCTCCCTGCAGCGTTAACCCTTAAATTACCAAGCATGGAACCATCCACATTGATGTTGGGAATGAGGTAGAAAACAGCTTTTTGAAGAAGCTTCCTGGAGACGGCGTCACTTTCGTCTAACAATCGGCTGATAAACCCTTCCATAAACCATGATGCCATTGTTTCACCCGGATGCTGCCTGGCAATAAGCCATATTTTCCTTTTGTCATCACCAGGATCTCCGATAGTTAACAGATCTATATCCCGCTCCTGGACAGTATCCCCAAGCGACTCCAGTACACAAAGAGGTGAAATCTGGGCAGAGTGAACCATATCTAAATGCTGCTCATAGGAGAATGGAGTAAAATAAGCATAGAAAACTGAATTAAACTCTGGTTTGTGCTCAATACTAAGTACCTGGCCATTAAATGATGTGGGAACACGAAACCAGTTCAGTCGGTCGTAAGATGCCACAGCATTGTAATCTTTCCAGCCATCTGGTTCAAAAGTATCCCCGGCATTCAAGATTTTGATGCTGCATGGATAGCCAGCAGCACCCTGCATTCTGAAATAAAACCATTGTGAAAAATCTGATAAGGTGTCCTTTCGGATTTCAAGTTGGATATCGTCCATCGAATCAATCGATAAAACCTTAATATTTCCACCATCGAAATTGGATGATATTTTCATAGATAGCTGATTTCAAAAATATTGTTTTATAAGCTGTTAGTTCCACAATAAACTTAAGCAGTCTATTCTAAACAAAGACTTTAAAGGTAAGAAAATAATCAATTTCAGATGTTAAGAGTCGGAGAGTCCAGAAGTCTAAGAGCCAAAAGTTCCAAGAGTACAAAAGTAAAAAGGTACAAAAGACAAAAAGTCGAAGGGTCTAAAGGTCAACAAATCTAAAAGTCAAAGGTTGAAAAGTGCAAGAATCAAAATGCTAGGTTAGGTCAAATATTTTAAAAATTCCATTTAAATCGGAGGAATCCAAATGTTGTTCTATTAATTACATCGGTTCCGAATTTTCCCTGAAAGTATTGAAAAACAAAGGAAAGAGTCAAATTTTCAAGAATAGAATAATCAATGGAAGGCCCAAGGTAAAATCCTTGTTCAGTGGGGTAGTAGATACACGCAAAAGATCCATTCAGCAGAGGTGTTATAGGGTATGAAACCTGTGCAAGTATATTGTAATCGGTAAAGGCTATGTTCTTAACATTGAGTGAAGAGATTAGATAATCTCCAAACCCATCAAAATCATATTCGATATTGGAATAAAGAAAATCAAGTCCAATAAACAGGGAGTTCGGGAAAGTATAATCTCCTGATATGGAAAACATAAATTGCTCCGGGTGAGAGTTATGTAAGGAATGAAACCAGGTAAATTCGCCCCTGAATCCAGCTCCTTTTATGTTTCCGGCCCATCCCGCACCTAATATATAATCGTCGTTTTCAAAAACCCCGGTTAAAAATTGTATGTCGTAATTAAATGCAGAAAAAATATAACGCCCTGCTGCTGTTACTTTATTGGCACTGTCCACTTTTGCCGCAAGGTCTATGGAGGAGGAACTGCCGGTATAATACTGGACCCTAACGGCATCGCTTCCGGGACGTTCAATATAATCGAAGTCAAAATAGGAATATGCATTAAAAATATCATTGGGATTCCAGACCAGGGCTTGCGACCAGTTTATTCTTTGTCTTCCCACCCGTAACTGAAAATTGCCAGAGTTATAATCTATCCATACTCTGTCAATAGTGGAATAGAGAAAAAAGGATGGTTCATTGAGTATCAGCCAGGATAAATTCATCCATCCACCATCACTACTTACTATTTCAGAATAATCAGGTATAAAACGAACCAGGTCTCCATACAATAAGCGGTTTCTTACCTCCAGGTCAAAAGTCCACTTCTCATTGGCATAAAACCTAAAATTCAGCCTATTATGAAACTGACTTTCAATCAACCAATCTTCATTCCACTTTTCATACATGACTGTTTGCATATTGCTCAGGTAGCCATTAAAAGCAAATTTTTTATCCTGACCTGAAGCAGACAAGATGCCACCTATGAATAGTGCTAAAAATACAGTGTGTCTGAATAATCTCATGAAAAATAATTAATCAATATTGTTTGATGACAAGCAATGTAAAATTACCTTAGTTCATCGGAATCAACTTTTCCGTCGACGAGAGTGATAACCCTTCTTGCTTTTGCTACCACCCTGGCATCATGGGTTGAAAATATAAAAGTGATATTTTCATTTTTATTCAATTCTTCCATAATATCCAGTAGGGTTTCAGTCGATTTTGAGTCCAGGTTTGCCGTTGGTTCATCAGCCAGTATAAAGGTTGGCTTGGAAGCCAGGGCTCTTGCTACGGCTACTCTCTGTTGCTGGCCACCACTCAATTTGTTGGGTCTGCTTTTCGATCTGTCTCCAATTCCCACAGCTTCCAGAAGTTCCTGAGTTCTTGAATTTCTTTCTGCCTTTGATTTTCCTTGCAGGTGCATAATAAATTCAGTGTTTTCTCCCGCAGTTAGAACAGGGATCAGGTTGTATGACTGAAAAACGAAACCAATCTTATTCAACCGAAAATTAGTAAGCTTACGTTGGCTTAGCTCCCAGATATTCTGGTCATCTATTACTACCTCACCGGAAGTCGGCCTGTCAAGTCCCCCCAGCATATTTAATAAGGTGGTTTTTCCTGATCCTGATGGGCCAACAATAGCAGCAAACTCACCCTTTTCAAATCTCAGGTCAATATTATCAACGGCTTTAACTTTTATTCCAGCACCGTCGTAAATCTTGGATAAATTCGTGATGTTAATTATGCTCATTTTATGTGATTTATGTATTTTTAATTAGATAGTTTTCTAAATTCTATAAACTTATTCTATTCTCAAAGCCTCAGCAGGATCATACTGCAGGGCTTTATAAGCTGGGTACAAGGCAGCAATAATGCCTGTAAGTATTACCATAATAGTCACTACCACAAACTGCGATGGATCTAATGTTGTATATACCACTGTATCATACCCTAATTGAGAATAACCTTCGGCCCACCTAGAGAGGTTAATGGGATGTTTCCCAAAATATCCTGAAATAGCCCATCCTAATAAGATGCCCGCCATACCACCGGTCAAGGATAAAAGAACTGTTTCCAGCATGATCATTGCAAAAACTTTTCCTTTACTCATTCCTATGGCCAATAACATGCCCAGTTCCTTTCTTCGTTCAAGAACAACCATAAGCATGGTATTGATGATTCCAAACAGCAGGGCAAATAATATGATTACAATGAAAATATAGTTGTATAGATCCATTATCTCGGTCATATAACTCATTTCCGGACTAATTTCTTTCCAGTTCTCAACAGCCAATTCAGGGAGCTGTTTTTTAAGTTGATCATCTACTACCATAGATAGGTCGTTGTCATAGGTGAGGATGGCAATTTCATGGCAAACACCTTCTGGAAGAGCAGTTAACCGGGTAAGATCGGTATCGAGTACATAAATATTGTTTTCATCAAAACCGGTGTTTGCAGATTCGTAAATTCCAGCTATTCGGAAAGCTCCCCCGGTGATGTTTTTGTCCATGTCCTGAAGCGTAATCACAACTTTCGAGCGTACTTTTACTTTTAATTTATCCGCCAGTTTCTTTCCAATTACAACAGGATTTCTTTTAACCCCTTCAAAATATTCACCATCGATTATTTTAGTGCTAATTCCTGAGACCATTTTTTCATCAGATGGGTTTATGCCTGCGATTTTTACACCTGCAGCTGTTTCGGCGGAGGCAACCATGGAGTAGATAATTATCCTTTTACTAACTCCTTTTACATCTGGATTGTCCTTGACCAGATTGTAAGCCTTACTGGTTTCATGAATGTAGTTTCCCAGGTCGGTATTTTCTTTGAAATTGGGATTGTGAATCTGAATATGCGAAATCTCATTTGATATCGCCTGATTGATTCTCTGATCCACCATCCCTGTAAAAAAAGCGGATGAAAAAACGCCAGCAGTAAGTCCAAGGGCAATGGCTGTAATTACAACTATGCTCCTTACTTTACTTCTCCAGATATTTTTCCATGAAATTGACCAAATCATTGTGTATATATTTTAAATTTTTATTTCTGAGAGGCTATTATATTTCCAATTCAATAATTTTTAAATATTTTGATTATGCACGTAAGGCCTGTGAAATATTTAGTTTATAGGTTCTAATAAGAGGAAGAATTCCAATCAAAACGGTTATTACAAACACAGTTAAAACCTGATTATAGAAAACACTGGGAATCCACGAGAAGTACATGTAGGGTTCTATCCCCATTTCAATCATTGTTCCTGCTGCATCTCCAGTAAGTTCAACGGGGTTATTAAAAAAGTATGAAATCACAGGGATGCTTGCTATAAACCCGGTTATTACCCCAACAAAACCGATGAGTATGGTTTCATAGAAAAGGATAATGCCCAGTCTGGTTCTCTGCAAACCAATAGCAACCATAACACCCATCTCACGAAGTCTCTCTGATAGCATCATGGTTATAGTACCCAGGATCCCAAAACCAATAATGATATAAAGAATACCTTTCATGACAACGGCACCTGCCCTGTCTGCTTCAATCATTTGAACTATTTCAGGTTGCATTTCATCCCATGTCATTACTGAATAAGGTGAGGAAATCTTTTTTTTAAGGACCTTGTTCGCATGAGGCAGATCATAGGGATCTTCAACCATTACTACAAGAGAGGTAATTAGATTTTCTGCTGTAAAAAAATCCTGGGCATTTTTGAGATCCATGTAAGCTACCTGGCGATTAAGATCTGGATTTGGAAGTTTAATAATTCCCCGAATCGGGTATTTGCCAGCAGCACTTACTCCATGATATCCCTGTCCCAATAATACCAGCGTATCGTTCACCTTTACCTTCATATAATCTGCAAGGCCGGAAGCCAGCAAAAGTCCATCGTCACCATTTTTAAGATATTCCCCTTCAATTAACCACTTGCTAACGCCGGTGACATTTTCTTCTTCTACAGGATTAATGCCAAACAAAATGCTTCCGCGGGTAATTTCCTGTGATGAGGCTAAGGCAAAAGATTCAAGGCGGGGAGCAAAACTTGTTACACCTTTCGTCTCCCTGATAGTTTGATATAATTCTTCTGTTGGTTCAAAGGTGTTATTAATGGTTTTCTTGTCCCAATATTCCTCATTCTGTACCTGCATGTAGCCGGAATAAAACTTAACCACGTTTTCTACCATTGAACTATATGAACCTTCCTGCATCGATGACATGAGGGTGGATAATATTACGCCAAAGAAGATAGAGCCCACGGTTATTAGAGTTCTTTTTTTGTTTCTCCAGAGATTTCTCCAGGCTATTTTTAAATTTTCCATAATTTCTTTAGTTCAATTACCTTTTTTAGGCTTAAATACTCTTTTGCTTATAATGTGCTATCTTATTCGTTTCATGTTCTGGATGGAGAAAAAACTTTCCGGAAGATCTACATTAAACTCAATTTCATTGAACTCCATAGTTGTTTTTTGCCCCTCTTTATCTACAGGTATTATTTCAAAAAATGTTGGCATCACCCTGTCGCCCACGTCTTTTATTTTTGAAAGAGTCTCTTTATTAACCAGGTAGCCATCCTCATCGTAATACTCGTTTTTTAGTGTAAAAAACTCCTTTTTAGACACCCAGCTAATAATTTTACCCCAAACAACGGCTGCATCCTCGTGAGGAATGAGTTCAATTTTATAGCAATCATACCCCTGAACGGTTTCATTTCCTGTTATCTTCTGGTCATAATCATTTACTATAGACGATTCTTTTACGAGGTCATCATTGGTCATGTCTGATCCCATCCAGGACTGCATCATCATAGAGGGAGGAATTTTAATCATTCGTTCAATGGTGGGAACCCAGTTCCACATTTCTTTTTCTCGTTTAAGAAATACCTGGCCCTTTTCTTTTGCCGGAGCAGTAACATAGATTAGCGAATATTCCGTTCCTTTAGACCAGGTTTTAAACGATAAGGTTCTTTCCCATTTCGGCCGTGTAATTTTCATGGTCATGGTTCCCTGGCTGGATTTACCACGGATTAGGTCATTGGCTTTATCGATCACTTCTTTGGCTGTTAGCTCCTGGGCATTAGTAGACCCGAATGAAGTCAAAATCAGTAATCCTATAAAGGCTATTGATAATTTTGAAAGAATGTTTTTCATTGTATTGGTTTTACTTTTTATAAATACTTCTCTATAAAAATTTGGTTTATAGTGTCTATTGGAAAGTTTTGAGGATCAAAAACGTAATGCATTCCAAAGCCATCCAAAATGGCTAAAAACATCCTTGCTTCTGCCTTTGGATCCTTTGACCCTTTGCTGGAAAAATAATCTTCCAGGGGCTGTATCATTGGGCCCATAAATTCTTTTAATCGTTCCTCAAAAATTTTGAAAATCGGAGGATTCATAATTAAAATGAAATACAATTTCCAGAAATCTACATTGTTTTCTAGTTTTTGGAAGGTGTCGTTTATAAATAATACCAGCTCTTCTCTTGTTAGGATTCCATCATGATTGGGATCAAAGTCTTCAAGCATTTCATGCATACCATGGTAAAAGATTTCAGTGAGCAGGTTTTCCTTACTTTCAAAATAATTGTATATAAGTCCTTTGGAGATATTTGCTGAACTTGCTATTTTGCTTATAGAGGTTATGTAATATCCTTCCTCAGCAAAAAGCTTAAGCGCAGTATTCATAATAAGAGTCCTTTTTGACTCT
>RCNF010002576.1_pt1 | contig 12726 bp, 9 predicted proteins | sample 2041311 | NCBI WGS metagenome assembly RCNF01 (sample SAMN09708228, study PRJNA481090) | Marine sediment metagenome, whole genome shotgun sequencing project. | biome: marine sediment; feature: ocean; material: sediment; isolation source: Sewage treatment plant 2 marine sediment (STP2) ... | reverse complement strand
CCTCGACACGCATGATCGATAACGGTCGGCGCATGGGTAAAGTGTCATCGCAGGTTAAATGCACGAAACTGCCGGGCTGCGCTGCCGCTGCGCACTTCGGTGAGCGAATACGCATGATGAATTGCTCACCAGGAAACTCTTCGACGGTTAGCAGTTCACCATCTTCAATAAAGATCGTGTTGCGATTACGCTGGGCTTCTTGTTGCGCGGCTGTCGTCACCTTGCGCTCATGATCTTGCCGATGCGATCCAGTACGGCCATGCGCACGGCAACACCGTTCGTGACCTGTTTGGTAATAACAGACTGCGGGCCATCGGCAAGTGTGCCTTCAATTTCGATACCGCGGTTCATCGGCCCCGGGTGCATGACGATCGCATCGGGTTTCGCGAACTTCATATTCTCGTGACTGACGCCGTAGTTGGCAAAGTACTCGTCGATGCCCGGAATACCATCGAGATTGCCAATGCGCTCTCGTTGGATTCTGAGCGCCATGACGACATCCGCGTCCTTGAGACCATCTGCGATATTGTCGACGACGCGAGCACCCGGAAACCGGTCCGCATCAGGCGCTAGCGCGGGCGGCGAGATCAGGCGCAGTTCGCCGATGCCCATTGTCTGCAAAGCTTCGGAAGCTGACATCGCGACGCGCGAATGTTGAATGTCCCCGACGATGGCGACGGTCATGTTCTTGAAATCCGGGTTGTGCTGGCGAATCGTCAACAGATCGAGCAAGCCCTGTGTCGGGTGCGATACGTCCGACTCGCCAGCGTTCAGGACGCTAACGTGATCTTTGACATTGCGAGCGATATAAGCCGGGACGCCGTCGCTTGCATCGCGCACTACCATGACGTCCACCTGCATGGCCTCAAGCGTGTAAATCGTGTCGAGGATGCTTTCGCCCTTCTTGCGCGACGATGTATTCACGTCGAGATTCAGTACATCGGCACCCAGCCGTCGGCCGGCCAGGTCAAATGATGCGCGGGTACGTGTGCTGGGTTCGAAAAACAGGTTGCCGATTGTGCGGCCGGCCAGAGATTGGCTACGGGCTGGCAAAGCGCCCGGGTCTGTCAGGTAGTCCTCCGCGTCGTCCAGCAACTCGGTTAACAGCGTTGCGTCGATAGCTTTCAGCGACAATAAATGCCGCAGGTTACCGTGCTGGTCGAACTGCAGTTTCGCGTCGTCTTGCTCCATCGCGGGGGCATTCTACCGAGAAGAGAGGTATCTTTCAGCGATAATTACAGCAGCTGCGCTGTCTATCATTTCCTTCGAAATGCGACCACGTGTACCGGCCGCCCGAGCTGCTTTCAGCGCGTGCTCTGCTTCCACCGATGTATAGCGTTCATCAACGGTATCCACGTCCAGCCCATAGCGCCGTAATTCCTCGATGAAAGCCTCTACAGATTCCTGCAAATCGCTTGGCGATCCGTCTACGTGCGAGGGCATTCCGACGACAATTCCAGTTGGGCGCCATTCCTTGAATAGTGCCGCGATGGCCTGATGATCAACGCCAGCTTCACGATTCGCTACAACGCCAAGCGGACTTGCGGACCCTGTTACATCCTGACCGACAGCAACGCCGATGCGGCGCAGTCCATAATCAAAAGCGAGGATTGTTTTGGGCGCGGACAAGTCAGGCGTGGCCGGCGTCCGGAGAAATGCTTGCTATGTCGATACCCAGCAAGCGTGCGGCTGAGTCCCAGCGCTCCTCAAAGGGAGTGTCAAACACCAGCTCCGCAGTAGCGGTGACGTTGAGCCAGGAATTGGCCAGCATCTCTTCTTCGAGCTGGCCCGGTTCCCAACCGGCATAGCCTATGGCGACGAGGGATTTCTCCGGGCCGTCGCCGGTGGCCATTGCGTCGATGACATCGCGCGACAACGTTAGTTGAATATCGTCGGATACCGTTAAAGTATTTTCGAAGCTGTGCTCTTTGCCATGCAGGACGAAACCCCGTTCCGTGCCAACGGGACCGCCGGACATGACGGGATTACTGGCCACTTTGGGGTCAGCGTCTTCGACCGCAAGCTGGTCGAACAGACCGGAAAGTTTCAGTGTCAGGGGGCGATTGATAATGATGCCGAGCGCGCCGTCGTCGTTATGTTCACAAATCAAGGTGACCGTTGAGCTGAAATTAGGGTCAGCCATGCCGGGCATGGCGATAAGTAACTGATTTGTAAGTGCGCTATCCGAATCCATATCGTCAGTATCGGCGCTCGTGCGCTTCGGTACAAGCGAGCTTTTACGGTTGGACGGTGCTACTTGATACCAGCTGGTCGGCGAACAGCCATTTGTACTCAAATCTCACGATGTCGTATTCAGCGCTTACTTCGGGCGGGAAAGGATCAAACGGTGACGCACGATGCAAAATATCGAGTGCGGCGAGGTCGAGCACGGTCGAACCACTGGTCCTGCGAATCACAGCCTCGGTCAAATTTCCCGACATATCGATCGCGACCATCAAGGTCGGGCTTCCCGAAATGTCATCAATCTTGCCGAGTTGTGGCAGGTAAGAATCGCCAACTGACTCAATGCGGCGTTTCCAGTTGTCAAGATAGGCTGCAACCACCGACTCGCGGGTATCGGCACTAATGATCAGTTGTCGTGGTTCATCATCGCGGATCAACATCGTGGCCTGATCTTCCTGCGGTAACGGCAGCGTGACTTCGCTTCCCGCTTCCATCGCGATCGCGGTACTGGTTTCGGGCTGCGGGTCAGATCTCGGGTCAATTTCTATCTGCCGATCACTCGCATCCTGCGTGGCGAGTAGCTCGTCAGCAGATTGCTTGTGTGCTTGCGCGTCGAGAAGCGCTGTGCCGTCGTCCTGACCTTCGTTATCGACAGGCATCGCGCTCTGCAGCGGTGCAGTCGGCCGGACCTGTTCCGTCGTATTGCCGCCACCTTCCTGGCTCGCCTGGGCCAGATAAGCAGCCTCATCGGGCCGGTCGATCTGCTGGTCAGCATCAGCCACGATGGTGACCTCCAGCGAAATTGCACTAGCGAACTGATTTGCGAGCTCGGGATTAAAAGTGACACCGATAATCAGGATGCCGTGAAAGAGCGCGGCGAGGAATAGCATCGCGGGCAGCCGGTCAGGCACGGCTGGTGCGACGAGTCGCAATTCGTCGAGAGGATCTGTATGCAGCGCTATGTTGGCCATAATCGCGCGAATAATCCGACAATTTGTTTACATAAACAAGGGACTAGCGCCCAAAAGATAAGGTCACTGTCACCTTATCTCTTAGCGTAGCCTGTTCTCGATCGCATCGAACATCAGCCCGGCGATGTTCAGGTCAAATTGTCGGTCCAGTTCGCGGATTCCTGTCGGGCTCGTCACATTCACCTCGGTCATGTAGTCACCTATGACATCAATTCCCGCGAACAGGACGCCCTGTTCACGCAGTACAGGTCCAACTTCGGCGCAGATTCGCCTGTCTGCGTCCGACAGCTCCTGTCCCTTGGTTGTTGCGCCCGCGACGATATTGCCGCGGTTGTCATCCCCCGTCGGAATGCGTGCGAGCGCATACGGCACGGGTTCACCGTCGATGAGCAGGATGCGTTTGTCGCCGAGTGTTATTTCCGGGATGTAAACCTGCGCCATCGCAAATTGCTGTCCGTAGTCAGTCAGGGTTTCAAAAATGACATTGGCGTTGTTATCTCCTTTCTGGATAACAAAAATCGAGCGTCCGCCCATGCCGTCAAGCGGTTTAACGACGACGCGACCGTGCTCAGCAAGAAACGCTTTCATCTCATCCATCGAGCGGGTGACCAGCGTCAGCGGAGTGCAGTCCGGAAACCAGGCGGTATAGGCCTTCTCGTTCATGTCACGTAACGCTTGCGGTGCGTTGACGATCAGCGCCCCCGCTAATGCGGCGCGATCCAGGATGTAGGTCGTGTAGACGTACTCCATATTGAACGGTGGGTCCTTGCGCATCAGGATCGCGTCAAGGTCGCCGAGCTCGATGTCTCGTTGCTCACCGAAATCAAACCAGTCGTCGTTATTGTCGCGCACGGTGAGCAGGGTTGATCGCCCAATCGCCTTGCCTGACAGCATGCGCAAATCCTGCTGTTCGAAATAATGAATCTCGGCGTCGCGGCGAGATGCTTCCAGCAACATTGCAAGGGATGAGTCTTTCTTGGGGGTGATTGAACCGATCGGGTCCATCACGATGCCTATTTTGAGAGGTTTTAGAGCCATCTTTTGTGCTTCCGGAGTCGTTTCGGGCGGAAGCGGCAAACTATACCGTGAAACCTGCCGTAAGCATCGGAAATTTCATGATTTTGCGTATCGTGGCGCGCGTCGTAGCGGGAGTTATGTCAATATGGTAAAAGTCGCTTTTCAACGTGGGGAAATTTGGTGTCAGCTAACGTATCGCGAAGCCTGAACGGGCTAAAAATACTCGTCGTGGACGACAGCAAGACCATCCGCAGAACAGCAGAAACCCTGCTATCAAAAGAGGGTTGCCAGGTGTTCACTGCAATCGATGGTTTTGATGCCCTGTCGAAAATTGCCGATCACCAGCCTGATCTGATTTTTGTCGATATCATGATGCCGCGCCTTGATGGCTACGAAACCTGCTCGTTGATCAAAAATAACAAAGTATTCAAGCAAACCCCCGTCATCATGCTTTCGAGCAAAGATGGCCTGTTCGATCGAGCACGCGGACGCATCGTCGGTTCAGAACAATATTTAACCAAGCCGTTCACCAAAGACGAGTTGCTTGGTGCAATTTCCAACCAGATCAATTAAGGAATTTTAGATGGCAGTCGTACTCATCATTGATGATTCGCCAACGGAGCTGCACCTGTTTCAGAGCATGCTTGAGAACGCGGGCTTCGATACGCTGGTCGCCGACAGCGGTGAAGAAGGTCTGAAAGCCGCGAGAACCGCACACCCTGATTGCATTTTGATGGACGTCGTCATGCCAGGCATGAACGGCTTTCAGGCCACCCGGCAACTCACAAAGGATCCGATGACGGCCTCAATACCGGTCATCATGATCACGACCAAAGATCAGGAGACCGACAAGATCTGGGGCATGCGCCAGGGCGCTGTTGAGTATTTGGTCAAGCCAGTCGCGGACAAAGAGCTTGTCGCGATGATCAATGCGGTGATGGCAGCCTGAATGGGTGATTCCGCAGACCTCGCGGCGTTGGTTGAGCAGCCATTCGAGTTGTTGCAGGAAATGGAGCAGCGCAGTCGTGCTGCCCATGCCGGCCACGGTGCCGGTGCTATGCCATCCGAGTGGGTTGGTGTTGGATTTCGTATTGGCGAAGAGCAATTCGTTGCCAATCGTGAGCAGGTCCGCGAAGTCTTGATGTTGCCCGATTCGATAACTCGGGTGCCCGGCGCAACACGCTGGATGCTGGGCATCGCCAATCTGCGCGGTCACCTGCTGCCTTTGGTCGATCTCAAGCTCATGCTCGGGAGCGGCAGGACGACGTTGCGTCGCACGACGCGTGTCATATCAGTTAACCACCGTGAAGTACCGGCCGGACTCGTCGTTGACGAGGTTCTTGGGTTCCGGCGCTTCACAGATCACGAATTTGCAAATGAAGCTCAGGAAACAATCGTACGCTGCGATCGTTTCTTGGCCGGGGTTTACCAACGCGGTGAAGATTCCTGGCCGGTTTTCAATTTGTTCGATTTAGTCGAAAGCAATGTGTTCCTGCAGGCAGCTGCGGAATGAAGGTGAGTCATGGCCAGTAAAATCGACAATTCCTCCACTTTTAGAGCAGTCGCGGGTTTTGCCGCGTTCCTGCTGGTCGCTGCCGCGGCACTGATTTACCTCCAGTCGGGAGGCGGCAGTCCATCTGCGCCCAAGCTCGCGGCTTTGTCGCAGGCGGTGCCGGCGCAAGCTGCGCGAGCGCTCAACGGTGAGGCTGGTGCATTCGATGAGTTGGACAGCAGCGTGAAGAGTGTAGCCTCGTTGCGGCGCAATGGCGCACCGGGACGCTCGTCCGATTGGCAGCAACTCGAATCGAGAGCGGCCGCAATCCTGGCGAAACGCACGGAAGTGGAAGCTGTATTGGCAGCCGCGAGCCGCACGGGCACGGATGCGTCATCACTGGTCGAACTTGCCAACGAGCTATTGGACCGTTCCAGCTCAACGGCGGCCATGCAGGAATTTCAGCAGCGTGCGAACCGTATTCGCGAAACGTCGGCGAACATATTGGCAGGCGGAGAGAGCGCTGCCAGCGCTATCGCAGAAGACATCGGCTATCTCAGGAATGTTGCGAACGCACTGGGTGGTGATCCGAGCGACCTGGATATTCGTCCGCTCAATCGCGAAGGTCGTGAGGTTGCGCTGGTGCCGGTCATTAGCAGCCTTACAAGTCTGGAAGCACAGTCAGCGACACTGGACAGCAACATAGGCGAGGTCAGCGGGCTGGTCGACACCCAGGCGGAGCTAGCGGGCAGTGCAAACGTGCTGCTGCAATCAGCTTTTGCTTCCCGCAGTGGAGCATCCCTGTTGCCCGTGTTCCTGGATAACTCATGGATTCCGATCGGACTGGTTGGGGCCGCGATTCTGCTGGTTATTGGGCTCCTTCTGTTGCAATCGAAGAGCGCAGTCTTTGAAAGAACAGCCAGGGAACAAGCAGAGCAAAACGAACGTAATCAGCAGGCCATTTTGCGCTTGCTTGATGAAATGGGCAGCCTTGCTGACGGCGACCTGACTGTGCAGGCAACGGTAACTGAGGACATCACGGGTACGATTGCTGATTCATTCAACTTCGCAATCGAGGAATTGAGAAAGCTCGTTGCGACCGTGAACGACACGGCGCTCATGGTAGATACGGCCGCCAAGCAAACAGAGAATACGTCGGCGCATCTTGCGAAGGCTGCGGACAATCAAGCCAAGGAGATTAACGCGGCGACAGAATCCATTGTTTCAATGGCGGCGTCGATTGAAGAGGTCTCCGGCAACGCCGAACGTTCCTCTGACGTTGCGCGTCACTCGGTGGAGGTCGCGCACAAGGGTGGCGAAGCCGTACGTCGAACGATCGACGGCATGAACGCCATTCGGGAAACGATTCAGGAAACTTCAAAGCGCATCAAGCGCCTTGGTGAGAGTTCTCAGGAGATCGGCAATATCGTTGAGCTCATCAATGACATTGCCGAGCAGACCAACATCCTGGCGCTAAACGCATCGATTCAGGCGTCGATGGCCGGTGAGGCCGGCCGCGGGTTCGCGGTTGTAGCCGATGAAGTACAGCGACTTGCCGAGCGCTCGACCAATGCGACCAAGCAGATCGAAGTGCTCGTAAGGACGATTCAGGCTGATACCAATGAAGCGGTGGTCTCAATGGAACGCAGTACGACAGACGTAGTGGGTGGAGCGTTGCTGGCCGAAAATGCCGGTGCAGCACTTGACGAGATCGAGCAGGTATCGAATCAGATCGCGAGCCTCGTACAAAATATTTCAGGCTCGGCACGACAACAGGCTGGGTCGGCTGCGGATGTGACACGTCGTACGACCAAGCTGCGCGAGATTGGAAGCCAGACGGGCAAAGCAGCGTCAGCAACAGCAGCATCTATTTCGAAACTGTCGGAACTTGCGACGCAGCTCAGGAAAACAGTTGAGGGATTCGCATTACCGGCCGACATGATTCAGACAGGAACGTTGTCGAGATCGACGTCGAACGTTCAGCGTCCGGCTCAGGCCCCTCTGCAACCGCAGGGTGGCAACCAGGTGAAAGCAGGGTAACGGCCCGCGAGAGATACGGACGACCAGATGACGGGCGACACAGGTATTCATGAGCAAATGATCGGCGACGATAAAGTCGGCGGCGCTATCAGCGCCTTGTCGATCATCAGTGCCGAGCTCATGGAGACCATTCGCAACGCGCACCTCGCGCTGGAAGATTGCGTCGACGGTCGTGGTGGCACAGCAGCCTTGAGGCGTGCTGGTGAGTTGTTGCACCAGGCGCGCGGCGCACTAAGAGTTAGCGAGACCTACGGCGCCGCATTGCTCGTCGAAGAGATGGAGCTGACCTGTGACTATCTGGCTGCATTGCGTTCGGGCAAGGGGCGAGAAGACGGCCTCGATGCGCTGACGCGCGCAATGGTGCAGCTACCTGTTTATATTGAGCGTCTGATGGGCGGTGGGCGTGACATCGCGCTCGTGCTACTGCCCATGCTTAACGATCTGCGAGCAGCGCGTGGTGAACCTTTGTTGTCCGAAGGCACCTTGTTGTTACTTAACTTGTCGCCGAGCCAGTCCAAAAGAAAGGATGCGCCGCGAGAAGGTAGTGGTGAAGATCCGGTACTCGTCGCAAAACGCCTGCGGCCGAAATTTCAGTTAGCGTTGTTGGGGTGGATCAAAGGTGGTGACAACAAACGCCATCTCGATACCTTGACGAAGGTCGCCGCGGCGCTGGAAAACTCGTCGACGCGGGACGACATGTTCCAGCTTTGGTGGGTGGTTTCCGGTGTGCTGGAAGCGTTGCAGAACGGTGGACTCGAAACATCGATTGCGATCAAGCGGCTACTGGGTCAAGCGGATCGACAACTTAAATTCGTCATCGACGAGGGTTTGGCTGCCTACGAACGCCACCCGATTGATGACTTGCTGAATAACCTCCTTTATTACGTCGCTAGATCGAGTAATGCGGGTACACGAATCAGCGAGATTCGGGCGGCATTCAATCTTTCCGAACTGTTACCAAGTGATGAACAGGTCGAGGAGGCGCGCGATGCCTTGTCCGCTCCAAGCGCCAAGCTTATGGAGACGGTGGCGGCCGCCATCAAGGATGATCTGAGCCGGGTCAAAGATGTTCTCGATATTTTCGTTCGCACTGGCTTGAACAAGTCGTCGGAACTCGTGCCACAACTTGAGCTCCTGAAGAAAATCAGTGACACACTTGGCGTGCTGGGGCTCGGTGAATTACGTGGCGATGTTGAAGGCGAGATCGACAGACTCAAAGACGTGGTCGAGCGTGGTGGTGTCGCAAATGATCAGGTCATTCTTGACATCGCCTCGACGTTGTTGCGCGTAGAGGATCGTCTCGATCAACAGCTGGTACGCCTCACAGCACCGAGAGAAGCCGAAGTCGCGGATACACAGGGTGACGATGACGGGGAATTCCAAAAGGTGACTGCGTCGGTGATGCGTGAGTGCATCATCAATCTCGCCCGAATTAAAGAAACCATCAGCCAAAGCTTTTCCTCTGAGTCCTCATCGCACGGACTTGATAGCGTGCCGTCACTGATAAACGGCATCAAAGCCGGATTGCTGATGCTCGACAAGACGCGCGCGATGGAAGTGGTTGAACGTGTCGGGCGCCTGATCACTATCATGCTCAATTCTGGTGGCACTCGAATACTGAACCAGAAAGAAACCGATCGTCTCGCGGATGTGATTGTGAGCATCGAGTACTACATGGAGACGGTGAAGGCCGGACGTAGTGAGCCCTGGTACATGCTCGACAATGCAGAGGCCTGTCTTACGGTCCTGCGTGACGTTGAAGAGCGTCTGGTTGAGCTCAGTGAGCAGGATGCGGCGAAGATTGAACCGACGCAGAAGCTTTCGATCGAGGGCATCGAAGAGCGTGCTGCTGAGGCTTTGTTTGAGGCGGACGTGCCGCAAGCGACAGAAGTTGCCCGTTGTCTCTGCAGACACGGCGCAAATGGATCCGGAAATTATCGAGCTCTTCATTGAGGAAGCGAAGGAAGAGATCGCGTCGATTAAACGTCATCTGCCGGCATGGGCCGCTGCACCTGATGATATGGAAATGCTGATCACAGTCAGGCGCTCTTTCCACACGTTGAAGGGTAGCGGACGGATGGTAGGCGCAGAACGTATCGGCGAGTACTGCTGGGCGGTGGAGAACCTGCTTAATCGACTGATCAATCGCACGTTGACTCGAACACCGCCGATGGTCGATTTCATTCAGCTCGCGTCAGCTGCGGTGCCTGAGCTGGTAGAGCAACTGGAGATAGGCACGGCGCCGACATCCGAAATCAGCTTGTATATTGCGCGCGCGAACGCCTTCGCTGATGGCGACCCGAATGCCGCGGTACTTACTATTACAACACCGGCCAGCGAGGAACCGGTTGAGGAGAAGCCCGCGCTGGAAATGGATCCGGTGCTTTACGATATTTTCTCGAAGGAAACTGCCGGACATCTGAAAGTCATCACTGACTATCTCGCGGCATGCGAAGGACACCGACCGCCATTTGACGTGACGGATAAATTGCACCGCGCGTGCCATACGCTTCACGGTAGCGCGAATATGGCGAACGTCGAACGCGGCGTCGCAGTTGCAGCGATCCTGAACCGATTCGTACGCCGCGTCTACGATCACAAGGTTGGCTTCCAGAAGTCAGGCCTCGATGCGCTGCGTGCTGCGGCCAGGGCGATCGAAACGATCGTTGGCGATATCAATAACCCGGTCCGGGATCGCGCTGACTACACCGCGTTGATCGCGCACATCGCAAAAGTATCGGATGCGGCGCTACCCGTGGAAAGCCCCGCGCCGAAACCGCACGCGGAGCCCGTACAGGCAGTTCCAAAACCCGTCGCCGTTCCGGGGCCGGTTGAAGACGAAATTGAAGAGGCGGAATACGACGCAGAGATTGCGGCGATTTTCACCGAAGAATCTGCGGAATTGCTGGAAGAGGCGGACCAGGCCCTCATTGTCTGGTCCAAAGACCGTTCTCAGCAACCCATGGACGAACTCAAGCGCCACCTGCATACCTTGAAGGGTGGTGCACGCATGGCCGGCATCACAGCAATGGGTAATTTGAGTCACGAACTTGAGACCCTGTTGATGTCGGTCGATGACGGGCGCGTCAAAGCCACACCGGCGGTAGAAGACCTGCTGCAGCGCAGCATCGACGAATTACACCTAATGCGGGACACGGTGATAGCCGGAAAACCAGTGAAACCATCGACGGAGCTGGTACAACGCATTCAGCACGCCAACGCCGGTTTCGAGGTTGCGGACGACGCCGAAGTTGAGACCGCGCCCGAGGATACGAGCGTCGAAGCTGCACCACCCGCAGAATTTACGATCGAACCGGAAGATACGGTGAGCATGGTAATCGTCGATTCACCGCTGGCCGACGAGCTCAAGGAGATCGGCAAAGAGAAAGAAGCGGAGCTCGAACCAGAACTACCAGCAGAACCTGAGCCGAAACCCGAGCCCGAGCCCGAGCCCGAGCCCGAGCCAGAACCCGAGCCAGAGCCGGAGCAGGAAGCAGAGCAGGAACCCGAGCCAGCACCGGAACCCGAACCCGAACCCGAACCCAAGCCCAAGCCCAAGCCCAAGCCCAAACGCAAAGCAGAGCCGAAGGCCCCTGCAGAAGTCCGGTCCATTCGATCATCGGAACCGCGTCAGGAATTCGCACGCATTGATGCAGAGTTGCTTGAGGACCTGCTCAACGCCGCCGGCGAAATCAGTATTTATCATTCGCGCCTGAGTCAGCAGGTCAATTCCTTCGAGTTCCACGTGGACGAGCTCGAACAGACCATCGCGCGCCTGCGCGGACAGTTGCGAAAACTTGAAAACGAAACCGAAGCACAGATCATGCACAGCCATCAGGACACACTGGTGGCACGTGACTTCGATCCACTCGAGCTCGATCGTTATTCCACGATTCAGCAGCTGTCACGAGCATTGGCGGAATCTGCCAGTGATCTGAGCAGCCTGAAAGACCTGCTGCAATCCGTCACGTCCGAGGCGGAAAGTTTGCTGGTGCAGCAGTCGCGAGTTACAGCAGAGCTGCAAGATGGATTGATGCGGACTCGAATGGTGCCGTTCGATCGCCATGTTGGCCGACTGACCCGACTGGTGAGGCAAGCGGCAGGAGAGTCGGGCAAGCGCGCGGAACTTGTTGTCGAAGGCGCATCCGGTGAACTGGATCGCCAGGTGCTCGACAAGATGCTGCCGCCATTTGAGCACATGTTGCGTAACTCGATTGTGCACGGCATCGAAGGTGCATCCGAACGGCAGGCTGCGGGCAAACCAGCCGTAGGCCGCATTGCCATACGCCTGCATCGTGAAGGCGCGGAAATGGTGATCGATGTTGCCGACGACGGTGCTGGTCTTGACGTTGAAGCAATTCGTCGCAAGGCCTACGAGCTCGATCTCCTGAAACCTGACAGCAAAGTCACTGATGACGAGATCATGCAGTTGATTTTGACACCCGGTTTTACAACGGCGAGCAAAGTGACGCAATCAGCAGGCCGCGGCGTTGGTATGGATGTTGTCGCCAACGAAGTGAAAAAGCTCGGCGGTACGCTGCGCATCAGTTCGGTAACCGGGCAGGGGACTAATTTCACAGTTCGCTTGCCGTTTACACTCGCCATTACCCAGGCCCTGATTGTTCGAACGGGCGAAGAGATTTACGCACTGCCGCTGCCGACCGTTGAGGGCGTGGCGCGAATTCCACGTGCGGAACTGGAAAACCTCTTGAGCCAGTCCGAGCCCAGTTATCAATATGGCGAACAGGCCTACAAGTTCAGGCATCTCGGCATGTATCTCGGCGGCCAGGCGGCCAAATTGCCGCAAGACGAGGCATTTATTTCAGTAATACTCGTTCATGCTGGCGAATATTCAGCAGCTTTGCTCGTTGACGAAATGCTCGCAAGCCGTGAGATCGTTGTTAAGGCTGTTGGTCCACAGTTAGCCAGTATTCGCGGTATTTCCGGTGCAACGATTCTGGGTGACGGCAGTATTGTCCTGATTCTGGATATACATGCGCTGGTCCGAACGGGTGCTCCGGT
>RCNF010001384.1_pt1 | contig 12733 bp, 14 predicted proteins | sample 2041311 | NCBI WGS metagenome assembly RCNF01 (sample SAMN09708228, study PRJNA481090) | Marine sediment metagenome, whole genome shotgun sequencing project. | biome: marine sediment; feature: ocean; material: sediment; isolation source: Sewage treatment plant 2 marine sediment (STP2) ... | reverse complement strand
CAAAGATCGCAGCCGTCGCGAACCGCGTCCGCGATAACACGCTAATCTTCGATGATCTTGATGAATACCTGACAAAGGCAAAAATCCCGTATGTTGCGGCACTCCGAGAGGCGCAAAATTATGTACGTGCCTATACACGTGGGATTGGCATCTTCGAGTTGCCCGAATATCTAGCGTGGCCGGATTGGGATGACTGGGAGCCGTTGACATCGTGGCTCCGAAGCAAGCGCAGCCAAGTCTGATTCAGGCCTGACCGCTATTCATATGACTTGCACGGATGCCGTCTTCGGCATTCGTGAAGGTCGGAATGACACCCAGTACCTCGCGCATTTTTCGGGTGTCGACCTGGCGTGATTCGCTGAGGAATGACATCCGTAGCGACGAGATACTCTGCGCCAGCTCCCCACGACTGACTTGCTGTGGCTCCGGGAATCCAAGCTGGCGGGCGACTTCGCCGGAAAACCAGGTAGCGCTCCGATGGTCGCCATCGCCAACGTTGTAGATGCCGGCCGGCGCGTCCAGAGCCGCACAGCAACAACTCGCCAGGTCATCGACGTGGATCCTGTTTCCCGGGTTCGAATCGGCTTCCGCCAGCACGGGATCCCTGTTTTGTAAGCGCTGTTCGCCGAGGCGACCAGGGCCGTAAATGCCGGGTGTTCGCAAAATTGTGAGGTTAGACCCACTGGCTGCAGCCCATCGGGCTAACTGACGTTCGGCAGCAACCCGGCGCCGGGCACGAATGGTGCCGGGGTTGACCGGCGCGGACTCGTCAATCTTCGCACCGTCACAATCGCCATAAACCCCCGTTGTACTGATGTACACGAAGCCCTGCGGTTCGGGGTCCAGTAGTTCGAGAAAGCGCTGCAGTCTCTCGTCGTCGGAGTCACCTGCAGGTGGCACCGTGTAGATGACCCGGTAAACGTCGGGAAGGTGGATAGGTAGCGAAGCCGCCGTATCGAGATCGAAATTTGCCGTATCGTCGCTGGACTCAAGTCGTGACCTGCTCAATCCAAATGCGCCGTCCAAACGCCCGAGCAAACGACTGCCGGTATAGCCTGTGCCGATAACGAGAGTAAGCATTCGTTGTGCTCGACTCAGTCCTGAGGTGCCTTCAGGTGCGGAATTGCCGGCAGCGACCCGCCCGCCACCATCCCGAGCCCGTCTCTAAAGGCATCTGCGGCCGCATCCGTCTCGCCCAGTTGATTCAGCAGCGCCCCGTATTCCTGGTATACCTCCGGGCTGGGCCTGAGGCTCAACACCGTTTCGAGGTAACTTCGGGCTTTCCCCCAGAGTTCGTTGCGAAGGCAAAGTCTTGCGGCCGCCAGCAAAAGATCCGGATCTTCGCTGTGGTTTGTGAGCCAGCCTTCCGCGCGCTTTAGCTGTTTACTTGCATCGGCGCCCTGGACGAGCCCGAACAATCGGACCAGAGGGCCACGCCAGTTCGCCTTCAGTGCTGAGGCAAGTTCCTTTTCTGTTTTTTCGTGCAGTCCGGCTCGCATGAGTCCTTCGTAATAGGACGTGAGGAGTGTGATGTCGGATCTGTTTGCCTTGGGAACATCGTTCCAGGCAAGCAGGACCGCATCACCATCGACCGCACTGTCGAGCTGCTCCTGATGGATGCGGATGGTCCATGCTGTCAGTGTCTCAGGCTTGACCTGGGAGTGTTTTCTCACCCGCGGCAGTATTTCTCGAAGTGAAGACCAGTCCTCCAATCGAAAGTACAGACGCGCCATGAGCGCGAGTGCATGTCCATGGTCTTTGGAGTTTTCATCCAGCCGTCTCAATGTAGCCAGGGCCTGCTCATGTTGTCCCTGATCCAGCTGAAACTCCGCCTGTGTCAGCAACACCGCGTTGGCCGCCTCCGGAACTTCCTGATAGGCAAGCTTCAGCCAGTCATCGCGGCGTTCGTCGCGTCCCTGCAAGTGCGCGGCACGAGCGGCCTGCAAATAATTAAACAATGGCGAATCGCTGGTCCGCGCAGCACGCGCCAGCATGCGCTCACCGCGAGCAAGATTGCCTTCGGCGACTTCTATCATGCCGCGCGTCATCTTCTGTCCTGAACGGGCAGAGCGATACCGTCCTGCAGCCTCGCCGATGCGCCGTGGCGCGATTATGATTTTGCGGATAAGCCAGATAACGGCAAACAGTGCCGCTGTCAAAAGCACCAGCACAGGTACCGACATCTCAACGAGATAGCCGCGAAAATTGATCACGACATAGCCGGGGTCCGAGAGCAGAAAATGTGCGCCGAACGCGCTCGCAAACAGCGCGAGCACAACGATGATGCCAATCTTCACTCGGTCGTCTCGCGCACGGTACGGAACTGGCGCAGCAATCGCAGCGACTCTGAAATGTCCGGCGTGGAGGTTGTGAAAACGTCTTCGCGTATTTCGTTGATCGTCAGCTGAGCGCTGACGACCTGCTCGCTGCTGGCATCGAAATACGTGTCGAGTAGTGCGCTGGTATCGTCCAGCGCCTGCTCGAATATCGCTTGCTCGCCGCGTAACAGGGCTAATCGTGCGGCCTGTAGCTGTAGCGCAATATTATTGCGCAGGAAGTACGCAGCATCCGGCGATACGAGTGCCAGCTTCGCCTGGTCCGGTGGTGTGACCTTGACCAGCCCGGACATCGCGTCTTTCACAGAACCCCAGGCGCGATCGACACCACTTTGGCCCTCCTCAACATCAGCACTGTCATCATCCGGTGTGGCGCTGGCGAGCGGTAACGACTCGACCACCCTGGCGAGGCTGGCGAGCGTCAACGTTGCTCCCTCAAGGTCCGGCTTCTCCATGACTTCGAGTGCTGCAAGTTCATCGGCGATGGCGCGGCGCACGGCAGTTAGTCCCGGGTCCGATAGTTGCGTAACACGTTCATCGGCCATGCCGAGCGCCAGGGATGCCAATCGTGGATTATTCGCAAGTTGCAACTGGGCATTGCCTATCTGCAAATAGTATTCAGCTTCAGCCAACAAGAACGTTTCCCTCGCACCGGCAGATATCCCTGCCAGAGAGGCCACGGAATTCTCGAGGGTCGACATGCGGGGCGGCAGAGAATTCAGCAGACGTATCTGATCCTCAACGTCACGCCGCACGGCATCAATATCGGCGCTGTAATCCGGATGAGTAATCTGGCCGATACTCGCTTCGAGTGCAGCGAGAGCATCGCTGGTTTGCGCTGCGTGGCGGTTAAGGCTCTCGATGCTGGCGAAATTCTCGAGCTGGCTGGAATCATCAGCTGTGCGCCAGTCTTCGAATATCGTGTAGCCAACCAGCATCACAGCAATGGCGGCGAGTAAGACTGCCAGCCAGGCTACACCGTTGCCGCGTGCCGTCTTCTCCGGCGGTCCGCTATCTTCGACGGCGAACTCAGCGTCTGTGGTGGTTTGAATGTCGTTTTGGTCGTCGCTCATGGGTGCTAGTCCGGGGTTTGTCCTGTGTGCTGCTGCATTGAAATGATCGCGTCAACCATATCGGCAGTCTGCGGCCCTGATGCCAGTATTGGCGAGGACGCTGGGTAGCGATCAAGCGTCTCTTTTATAACACGTGCCGCTGGTGTCACCAGCGGTACGTTTTCAAGTTGCTGTACACACGATTCTGGCAGAAGTGCGCCCAGGTTATTCAAGCTTTCGACGCTCATCGCCGTAACCGCGTTAATTCTTCCGTCGCGCCAGGCCTTTTCCACCTCCGCGAGCAATTCAGGATCGACATCGGGGAGGCAACGCTCGTAGACGGGCAGGTAGCTAATGATAGCGCCCCGTTCCCGAAGCGTATCAGCAAGTAATTCCCGACCCCGGCCTTCCTGACCATTGCCACCGCGGATAATGAGCACCTGTTTGCCAGCGACATCGCACAAAGCCGGTTCTGCAAGCAGGTTTTCGCTGTCGTAGCCGTGGCCCGGGTCGATCTCTACGACCTGGCCAGCGGCTCGAATGGCAGCGGCGGTAGCCGGACCCACCGCGGCTTTCGCTGCACCCGCAGCGTATGACAGGCCGTGGGCGACCGCATTTCGGCTAACGAAAACGGCGATATCGGGATGCGGTAATGCGGCAGCAGCAGCAGCGACTTCGGTCGTATCGCGCGGCACGATTTCGATGACGGGAAAGCAAATTGCAGTGCCGCCTTTGCCTTGTATTGCTGTGATGAGTTCGGCCGCCTGCGCACGTGGTCGAGTGACTAGAACGCCAACCCCCAATAACGGAGATGGCGGGGCATCAGTCATTTAGCGCCTCAATAGAGTCCAGTAGCTCGCGAGCACCGCTCTCCAGCAGGCGAGCAGCGAGAGCCTCTCCGAGCTGTTCCGCGTCCGCGGCATTACCGGAAATGGATTCCTTGATGGACCTGGAACCATCCGGATGAGCAACCAATGCGGTTACCGTGAGCTTGTCTTCTTCCACAGTGGCATATGCCGCAACCGGAGACTGACAGCTGGCTTCCAGCACCCTGGCGATTGCTCGTTCTGCGGTCGTTGTCTGAACCGCAACAGGGTCATTCAGTTTGCCGAGAACGGCGCGCACTTCTGTGCTTACTTCCAGACATTCGATGCCAAGAACCCCTTGTGCAGCGGCGGGCAGCATTTCGTCCGGAGAAAACTGGTGGCTAATGTGATGCTCGAGTCCGAGGCGCTCAAGCCCGGCCGCAGCGAGAATTATTGCGTCGTAGTCGCCGTTCTCGAGCTTCGCGAGTCGTGTGTTTACATTGCCGCGCAGCGGTTCTATGCGAAGGTCGGCGCGTAACATTTTGAGTTGTGCCTGCCGGCGTAAACTTGAACTGCCAATACAGGCGTTTTGCGGCAAGTCGGCCAGTTGCTTGTCACCATCGGTGACGAGTGCATCCCGGTGGTTGGCTCGCGTCATTGTGGTGGCAAGGCAGAAGCCCTCGGGCAGTTCAGCCGGGAGATCTTTCATCGAGTGCACGGCGATATCTGCATCCCCGCTCTGCATGGCAATCTCAAGTTCCTTGATGAACAGGCCTTTACCACCGATCTTCTGCAGACTGCGATCCACGATTTCATCGCCCTTGGTCGACATGGGAACCAATTCGGTTGCAGTGACCTCGGGAAATGTCTCGAGCACAGCCGCGACGTGGTTAGCCTGCCAAAGTGCGAGAGCGCTTTTGCGGGTTGCGATTCGAATTTTCAAGCGAGCTAGACTCCTTTCAGACGCCGGCGTACTTCTGCTAAATGCCGGCGGCTGATTATCAGCTCTTTATCGTCGACTTGCGAGTTATCGCGTAAAACAATGCGACTTTTTCCGTCCCCGGTTTTTTCGATTCGGGCGATACACCGCACTGCTACGAGCACACTGCGGTGGATGCGAACGAAGTCACTGCTGAATTCCTCGGCGAGCGCCTTTAACGACTCATCGATCAGGTCCTCGCCGTTCAGGTGATCGACGGTGATGTATTTTTGTTCGGCGCGAAAACATGCGATTTCTGCGACAGGAATCAGTCGTAATTCCCCATGCGCCCGTGCGCAGACGTGCTTTCTGGCTGCCGTCATTTTCGCCGCAGAGGCAACTGAGGTCAGCGTGCTGGGGGCCAGTCGCGACGCCTGCTCCAGGGCTGCCGTCAGACGGGCACGACGAACCGGCTTCAGAACATAGCCGACAGCGCGTGCGTCGAAGGCGTCAATCGCATACTCGTCGTAAGCTGTGGTGAAAACTACAGCAGGCGGTTCGTCCAGTGAGTTCAGGTGGCGAGCGGTCTCGATACCATCAAGGCCGGGCATGCGTATGTCGAGCAACACAATATCCGGACGCAGCTCAGCAGAGAGTCTAACGGCATCGCCACCATTTGCGGCTTCGCCAATGAACTCGTAGGCAGTCTCGTCGTCGAGCAGCTGTTTTAACCGTTCGCGAGCTGGCTGTTCGTCATCAACGACAAGAACCTTCATGCCGCACCCTCGTCGAGCGGGAAGCGCAATGTCACAGTGAACAGATCGCCACCGTCATCGATAGTAACCGTAGCCTTGTTGCCGTAAGCGAGCTCGAATCGCTGCTTGATATTCGACATCGCCATTTTGTTGCCGCCGGTGGTGCGTTTCTCGCCGATTGCTACCGGGTTCGAAATAGCAATCTGCAGGTGGTCGCCATCTCTGCTGCCGGTAACCACTACTTCGCCACCATCAGGCAGCAATTCAATGCCGTGGTAAATGGCGTTCTCGAGCAGTGGTTGAATTGTGAGACTCGGGATGCGCGCCCGCATCGGCAACTCGCCGATGTCCCAACGCACGGCAAGCCGATCACCGAGTCGCAGCTTCTCGATGCGTTGATAGATGGCGGCCGTCTCCAGCTCTTGCTTGAGTGACGACTTGTTGGAGGATCCGCCAAGATTGGCTCGCAGCAGGTCGGACAGGTCTTCAACAGCCTCTTCCGCAAGTGCGGGATCGGATCGCGTCAATGAAGCGATGGTGTTCATGCTGTTAAACAGAAAGTGCGGTCGAATTAACGCCTGTAATGCGCTGATTCGTGCCTGTGCCTCGAGCACAATGCTGCGTCGCCACTCACTGGAGATATACAAGTAGCGCATGGCGAGCGCGATGACGATAGAGCTGATCGCGAAAGTTCGCAGTATGAAGGTCGCGTGTGTGTCATCGATGATCAGTGACTCGCCATAAATGCGAGTTAGCTGCCAGGCGCCTTCGGCAACAACAAGGCACATGATCTCGAGTACCGCGAAGCTGATGACAAATGCCCGGGTTTGCCCGGCGCTTTCCAGGTAGCCCTTTAGCTGGCACATCAGCGCGGTACCGAGCAATGCGATCCAAAGTATGAAGAACGACGTCTTCGACAGTTCGATCAGGAATTGTTGTGCGGGGCCATACGATGCGAGCGTCAACGCAATGGCTATAAGCTCAGCAACGAGAACGATAATGAATAAAGTACCGGCCGCACAGAAATCAGGCAAATAGGCCTGAGTCAATTCGTTGTCGGGGTCTTTTGCGGCGATCAATCCAGCGCTCCTTAAGCGTGAGCACGTATTGTAGCGCCAGCGGTGATTCTAATGTGAGGTACCAGGCCTCATCATCAGGTACTCAATTACCGCAGGTTTCCTTGATGAGCTCTTCAGCCTTGCTGCGGGCTTCAGCGCGCTGGGCTTCGTCCAGATAACTGCGCTCACCGGCTTCGTCCTCACGATAAACGCGGCGAGACTCGAGCATGGTTTTCAGTTTGGCACGATAAGTCTGACACTGGGCCAGCTTTTCTTCGGCAGCGGTACGATTTTCCGCGGTAGTGCGTTGCTCGGCTTCTGCCTCTTCTTTGGTCTCGCGCCGAGCGGTACTGGCATCACGCCGTGCTTGCACCCGATGATCAACGGCGGTGCTGTTAGTGCGATTGTATGAGAACTGCAGACGCTCCTCGGTCGGCTCACCGGACGGGCGGTCTTCGAAGTGCAGGTTTCCGTCTGCGTCAGTCCACTTATAAATGCCATCAGCAAAAACGCTAGAGCTGACAGTCATGGCGAGAGCGGCAGAGCCGATCAGTAGGTGTCGGATATTCATGCGAACATTAGAGCACGGGTCGCGCCAAAATATCGTGATGACGGTCACACGATAATTCGGTCATTGATATGCCTGTAAAATAAAAAAACGGGCCCGAAGGCCCGCTAAGCAACTGAAAATAGACAGAAGTGCTGATTATGGTGACTTCATATTATGTTCATTCGGCGGCGCTGAATTCGGGGTAGGCTTCCAGGCCGCACTCACTGATATCGATGCCTTCGTACTCTTCTTCCTCGGTGACGCGAATACCGATCGTTTTCTTCAGGACGAACCAGACAGCAAAGCTCGTCAGGAACACCCAGGCGAAAATCGAAGCAATGCCTTGCAACTGTACCCACAGGCTGGCCTTGGGATTGGTGATGCACACGGCCAGCACCCCCCAAATGCCAACGACGCCGTGTACCGAGATTGCACCGACCGGGTCGTCGATCTTGAGTTTGTCGAGACCGACGATCGAGAGCACAACGAGCAGGCCGCCAACGCCGCCGATCAGGGTCGCCGTGAGTGGCTCCGGTGTTAATGGTTCAGCCGTAATGGCGACAAGCCCGGCAAGGGCACCATTGAGCGCCATGGTCAGATCGGCTTTTCCGAACCACGCCCTGGCGAGCAGTAGTGCGGCGACGAGGCCACCGGCAGCTGCCATATTAGTGTTAACAAATACCAGCGCGACTGAGTTCGCTTCACTGACGTCAGAAACCTTGAGCTCCGATCCGCCATTAAAACCGAACCAGCCAAGCCAAAGGATCAACGTACCGAGAGTAGCCATCGGCAGATTGCAACCGGGTATGGCGTTGATCTGACCGCGCTTGCCGTACTTCCCCCTGCGTGCACCGAGCAGTAGCACACCAGCCAATGCTGCCGTGGCGCCACAAAGATGTACTGTCCCGGAGCCCGCGAAATCCAGAAAACCGCCTGCCTTTAGAAAGCCACCGCCCCAATTCCAGAATCCCTGCACCGGATATATGAAGCCGGTCAGCACAACGGAGAATGCGAAAAATGACCAGAGCTTCATTCGCTCGGCGACAGCACCGGAAACGATGGACATCGCTGTAGCGACGAACACAACCTGAAAGAAGAAGTCCGACAGGTTGGAGTAGTAGGTATCACCACCGCTGGCAATGACGTCCGCGGCCGAGTTGTCACTGCTTGTGAGCAAACCGCTGCCGAGTGTCAATATGCTCTGAAACAGGCCGCCGGAATAATCTCCCGGATACATGATGGTGTAACCACAGAGCATGTACATGATGCAGGCTATGGAATAGAGCCCGACGTTCTTGGTCAGAATTTCGGCTGTATTCTTGGCGCGGACCAACCCGGCTTCGAGCATCGTAAAACCGGCGGCCATCCACATAACAAGCGCGCCCATGACAAGAAAGTAAAAAGTATCGAGTGCGTACGAAAGTTCAGTAACCTGCGCCGCTATCTGAGTTGTTGTTTCCACTAGTATCTCCTCAGTGATTCAGTTAAACGGCTTGAGCACCGGTCTCACCGGTGCGAATGCGAATGGCCTGAACGAGCTCGGTGACGAAAATCTTGCCGTCGCCGATCTTGCCGGTGCGTGCGGTATTGCTGATGGCCTCGATAACCTGCTCGGCCACATCGTCATCAACAGCCAGTTCTATCTTCGCCTTTGGCAGGAAGTCGACAACGTATTCGGCACCGCGGTACAACTCGGTGTGCCCGCGTTGACGGCCAAATCCCTTGACCTCCGTGACAGTAATGCCCTGGATGCCGATGTCAGCAACAGCTTGTCGCACATCGTCGAGTTTGAATGGCTTTATGATTGCCGTGATCATTTTCATCTGGATTCCCCTTACTTCAGATCGAATGATTTGCCGACGGTGAAGATCAATGCCTGATCCGACGCTCCGTCGCCACTTAGGTTCTTGTCATTGAAAAGTAACGTGACCCCGAGGTCGATCTCAGCGACCGTTGCGGAATAGCCCGCCTCGAAGTAATCACCCGTGAAATCCTGCGAGAAACCGGCGTACTTGCCGTAGAAGCCGTTTTTTTCGACGGTCAGCGCGTAGTAGCTGTAGTCGAGCGTCGGTCCGGCGAAGTTTTCGTACTCACCAACGGCAACGTCAAGAGTGACAATTCCGAAGGATCCACCGAGATTAATTTCCTGATAGGTATCGTCGAAGTCACCGGTGTAAAAGTAACCCGTATAGCCAATGCTGTAGCCGAAGTCGCCAACCTCTCCGCCATAGCCGAAGTAGCCATCCACTTCCAGGCCGTCTTTGACGTCAGCCGCCCAGGTACCGGCGTAGAAGCCACCGCTTTCGAAATCCAAGCCGCCGTTGGCTGACGAGTCAGCCTGGAAAATACCGCGGTAGTAGTAGTCGCTGGCGAAACCGAGATTGGCCGATACGTCGGCCTGCGCAGTACCGGCCAAGAGTAGTGCAAGCGCGGCAAGCGCCGTTTTTCTGACATTCATTTTCTGCTTCTCCATAGTCAAGGTTAAGGCCCGTTGGTCGCTTACCCAGGTATAGAGCAGAATGTGTGCCAACTCGAAAAACGCGTGATTTCTCAATTGGTTGAGAAATCACGTCCGTGGGGACTGCTCCAAAGGAGTGCAGCGAAAAGGCGTATCTGCACCACAATAGTGTGCAAGCGCGGTTTCTGATGAGATCGTGTGTATTTGGTGCTGGTATTTTTGAGGTGGCTCAGGTATCAATCGCATATGGGTGATGACTCAATAGAAAATCTGGCCAGAAAACTGGCTGAATCGGTCCCGGATGGAATGCGTTCTATCGCAAGTGATCTGGAAGCAAATTTTCGTGGCGTACTGCAATCGGGACTCAGCAAGCTTGATCTCGTAACGCGCGAAGAGTTTGAAGTGCAGGAAGCAGTTCTGGCTCGAACACGCGAGAAACTTGAGCGCTTGGAAGCGAAGCTCGAGGAGCTGGAAAAACCCCTGTAGGAGCACCCGCTGGGCATAAATACCCGCTGGGCATAAACGCTCCCCGGAACGCGACATCTGCCAAGGAGGGCAGTAATTGTGAGCCTCGCTATTCTCCACTGCCGTGCGCAGTATGGAACCGATGCACCACCAGTGACGATTGAGGTGTTCCTGTCGGGTGGGCTGCCCGCGTTCACCATCGTTGGTATGGCTGAAACGGCGGTTCGCGAAAGCAAAGACCGCGTTCGCGGCGCCCTGATAAGTTCCGGATTCGAGTTTCCGCAACAACGCATCACAGTCAGCCTGGCACCTGCCGACATGAAGAAGGCAGGCGGTCGCTACGACCTCGCGATAGCGCTTGGCATCCTTGCAGCCAAAAAGCAGTTTCCCAAGAGCGCATTGGACGATGTCGAGGTTTATGGCGAGCTCTCGCTGGGCGGCGATTTACGCTCGGTGCCGGCGATATTGCCGGCGGCTTTGCGAGCGCAAGCGGCTGGTCGGCGCGTCATAGTGCCCAAGTGCAATGAAGTAGAAGCATCGCTCGCTTGTGCAAACGTCTACCCGGCGACCTCTTTGACTCAAATCGCCTCCCATTTGGCGGGAAAAGAACTCATTGATGTGGTTGAGAAAACAGACCTCGCCAAGGTCGATCCAGCGTCAAACGACCTTATTGATGTCCGCGGCCAGCAAAATGCCAAGCGCGCACTCGAAATCGCCGCCGCCGGTGGGCACAACCTGCTGTTCATAGGACCGCCCGGAACAGGCAAGAGCATGCTGGCACGACGACTTGCCGGCATATTGCCGACGATGACGGATGCCGAAGCGCTCGAAACTGCGGCGATAGATTCGGTCCTTGGTATGCCTGTCGCGATGCATGGCTGGCGACAACGGCCGTTCCGCTCGCCGCACCACACAGCGTCGGCGTCGGCCCTGGTTGGCGGTGGTCCCGGTCCACGGCCCGGTGAAATCTCACGGGCCCACAATGGCGTCCTGTTTCTCGATGAGTTGCCCGAGTTCAATCGCCGGGCGCTGGAGGTTCTGCGAGAGCCGCTGGAAATGGGTCGCATCAGTATTTCCCGGGCGGGAGGGCAGGCCGAATACCCTGCCAACTTTCAACTAATTGCTGCGATGAACCCTTGTCCTTGCGGTTACCTGGGAGACAGATTTTCAGATTGTCGTTGCAGCGGTGATCGGGTTGCCGCTTATCGACGCAAGATTTCCGGCCCGTTGCTCGATCGAATTGACCTTCATGTCGAGGTCCTGCGCCCACCTACCGAGTTGCTAAGATCCGGCGGGAGCAGTGGTGACTCGAGCAAGACGGTTCGGAAGCGAGTTGAAAAGGCCTGGGCGCTGCAGATAAAGCGCAGCGGTGTTAACAATGCGCGACTAAGTGGTGAAGACCTGGATTCAGTTTGCGAGGCGACGGACGAGTGCTGGGCATTGCTCGAAAACGCCGCTGAGCGCTTCAATCTGTCGGCACGCGCTCACCAACGCGTATTGCGGGTTGCGAGAACCATTGCGGATCTGGCTGGGGACAAAAAAATAACGCCCCCGCATGTTGCGGAGGCGCTATCTCTTCGGTGTCTTGACAGGCAGTCTTAGTTACTGGGATTCGCCGACCATGTAGTCAACAGCGGCGTTAACCTCTGCATCAGAAAGGCCAGCCTGGCCGCCCTTCGCTGGCATGAAGCCGGTGCCACCGCTGTAACCTTGCAGGGCATGCTGCTTAAGGGTGTCTGTGCCCTGGGCAATACGTTCAACCCATTGCGCCGCATCACCCAGTACTGGCGCGCCGGCAAGGCCGGTACCATGACATGTGATACAGGCTTTGTTGTAAACCTGGGGACCGGACAGGACTGTAGCTACCGGCTCGGGCTCAACCGGAATTTCAACGGTCGGTGCCGCAGATTGCTGCTCTTCGCCAGGCAGATAGACTTGTCCAACAGGACGAATACGATCCGCGAGCTCGGCCTGATATTCGGCAACATCGCGCGTGTAAACACCCTGCGTGATATCCGATATCTTCGCCGAAAATATCAAGATCGCGAGCGCGATCACGACGAGGACGCCGATAACGAGGGAATACATATCAAAAAACTTTTGGTCCCGACTCAACTTACTGCTCCGGAGGTTTAAAAATAGATTGTTTGGGCTCAGTGCCCGACGATGGGCGGCGATTATATAACATCAGCCGGTCAGGAACAGTGCTCCGGCGGTATAGAGGGCAATTGATATGCCAGCCGCCGTCAGGGCCAGCGGCAATTGTGTGTAGACGTGGTCCATCAGGTCGGAACCGCAGGCGAGTGAAGACAGGATTGTGGTGTCGGATATTGG
>RCNF010001383.1_pt1 | contig 12734 bp, 13 predicted proteins | sample 2041311 | NCBI WGS metagenome assembly RCNF01 (sample SAMN09708228, study PRJNA481090) | Marine sediment metagenome, whole genome shotgun sequencing project. | biome: marine sediment; feature: ocean; material: sediment; isolation source: Sewage treatment plant 2 marine sediment (STP2) ... | reverse complement strand
AAACATTTAATTTATAGGATTTTAGATAATTTTGGTATCACCAAAGTGGAGAAGATGGGAGTCGAACCCACGACCTCTTGACTGCCAGAAGCGCGATTCCTACACTACAATAAAATAAATTTACATATAATTTATTAATAATCAACTATTTAATAAATTTTGTATTCATTTCTATTTATAGAAAACTGAATAAATGCGTGCAAATTGCGTGCAAATTTTTTATCTTTGTATATTATGAATACTAATATAAAACTTTCTTTAGACACCAGGCGAAAGAAAAAAGATAACTCTTTTCCAATTATTTTAAGGCTAACCCATCTTAGAAAAACAACTTCTATTAGTTTAGGTTATTCTGTCCAATCTGAAGATTGGGATGATAAAAATCAGAAAGTCAAAAAATCTTTTAAGGGAGTTTCTTCAATAAGCAAATTAAACAATCAACTTCTAAAAGAAAAAACTCGTGCAACTGATATTATTAATGATTTAGATGACAAAGACGGGCTGAATTTTTTATCAATTAAACAAATCAAAAATAGAATAGTTAAAACTGTTGCATTTAATTCATTTCTAGAATATGGTAATAGCTTAGTGGAAGAAATGAAAAAAGCGCAACGTTTCGGCAATGCCAACTCCTATTATGCTGTGATTAAAATATTAAAGAAATTTAATCAAGAGAAAGATTTAAAGTTTAATGAGGTCAATTATGACTACCTCAAAAAATTTGAACGTTACCATTTGTCAAGAGGTAATTCTATAAATGGCTTAGCTGTTTATATGAAAACAATTAGAGCAATTTATAACAAAGCTATTAATTCAGGCATAATAACAAAAGATGCTTATCCTTTTACCAATTATAAAATAAAAACTACACCTACTGAGAAAAGAGCAATTGATATTACAAGTATTAAAGCTATTATGATGTTAAAACTGGAAGAAACTGATAACTTGTTTCATTATAGAAATTATTTTTTAGCTTCTTATATGCTCTATGGAATTTCGTTTATAGATCTAGCGTTTCTAAAACTTGACAATATAATTGATAATCGTGTAAAATTTCAAAGAAAAAAAACTGCCAAGCCTTATAATATAAAAATTACAAGTCAGCTTGATGAAATTTTATCTTATTATGTTAAGGATAAAAGCAAAGAAGATTTTATCTTTCCAATTGTCAAAAGAGACATATTTGAACTTCAATATAAGGATGTTCTATGGGCTCGTAAGAGATATAATAAGGGGCTAAAAGAAATTGCCAAAATGTGCAATATTGAGCAACGATTAACTTCTTATGTTTCCCGCCATAGTTTTGCAACTCAAGCTATGTTTCAAGATGTTCCTTTACAAGCTATTTCTGCAATGCTAGGTCATAATCGTTTAACGACTACACAGATTTATCTGAAAACTTTACCTAACAATATTTTAGATGATTATAATGAACAAATAAGTGCATTTTAATTCTTAATACAAAATAAACGTTTTCCATAGTTTTTATAATAAATCTAAAATGAATTAGGGTGCTGATTATTATTTACCTTGTTTCAACTTGATCTTTTCTAATTTTTCTTTAGAGATATCTAACCGATAATAATCTCTCCCAAATGTATTTTTCATATACTTAACATTATCTATGATGTTATTTAAATCGTTCTTCAATTGACTTAATTCTGTATGAGTTGCTTCATATTTATTGTAATAATGACTGTATAGTCTTTCATCTATTGACTTTAAAGATTCTTCTTCAAAGTGGTTACGTTCTACAAGCAAGGTTTCTTCTTCTTCTTCTTCTCTTTCAAATAAAGATTCCAACATTTCTCTAGCAGGAATCAATTGAGTCTTCTCCATATTCCTTAAAATAGCAGCGACAGCATCCATTCGTTTATTTATTATTTTATTTAATGACCACATTGGGCCACTTAAAGTATCGTAGGGAGACAAATAATTATCTTCAAAAAAGGCAATCATATAATCCAACGTTTCAGAATAATTAGGACTTACTTTTTTTGAATATTTCTTAAATTTCTCTATTGTATTTTTCTTTAACCGAATTGTATTAAAATCATCCATATTTTATGATATTGTTACAATGAATCCTTGATTTTACTGATGATATTTTCATTTTTGGGTAAATTTGCATAAACGACTAAATTTAAAATGGCATCTATTTGATTGAATATCAATTAAATAGAAAATAAGTAACATCGCGGAGCGTGTTACCCTCTTGCTTTTCCATTTTCATCTGCCAAAAGCAGACGAAAAATTCCAAACAACCGACTAACGTCAATTGCTTTTATCGGAATTAAAATTCCGTTCTATCCATTTTTTTGTTGGATATAGTTATTAGCGAAAGTCTAATAATAATAAATAACTATACTTAAAAATGTACTGAATTTCAGCTTAATAAATATAAACTTTTTGTTGAAATCCACCTATAGATGTTTTAAACCATTTGGCAACAATCTATATTAAATTAAGCCTTGATCGGCAAAACTATAATACGATCCGTTTGGAACTAAAATAATATGATCGAGCAATTTAATATCTAATAATTGAGAAGCTTGTTTTATTTTATTAGTTAACTCTATATCGGCTTGACTTGGTTTTAAAGTTCCGCTAGGATGATTATGCGAAATAATAATTGATGTAGAAAGTGTTTTTAATGCAACAGCAAATAGCAATCTAATATCAACCAGTGTTCCGGTAATTCCTCCTGAAGATATTTCGTAAATGCCTTTTACTTTGTTGGAATTATTAAGTAACATTACTTTAAAGGATTCGAATAATTCGATAGTATCTGAATTCCAATTATCAAGTAATAGAAGAGCGGCCTCCTCAGCTGATTGGATTTTGTAAGTTTCACAGGAAGGAATTTTGTTTTTATAACTTACTTTGATTTCACTAACTCGACCCATAACTGTTCATTTAAAGAGTTCAACTTTATTGATACATTTCAGCAGGGAAGTGGAGCTTACATAAAACCAAATTTTACATTTGGTGTATGGAACCCACTTTTCATTTTTGTCAGCAAAAAAGGAACCTTTGTGAACATGAAGTAGTTTAGATGATATTGACTATAAATCGAAATCTATATACCGAGCAATTACTTTTTGTAAAAAGCTTCATCAAAAACATTATTCGATATTTTTGTAAGTAGCACAAATAAATTTACCAAATTGTTTAGGACCTATCTTTAATTCTAGAATAAAACACGATTAATTAAAACGATATAAATAAGTAATCAAAACTTCAATGACAATAGAATTGTAAAATAAAATCAATACTTTCACAACATATTAAAGATAAAAAACATGTTTAAAAAATTTACAACCGCAGACAAACTCCTATTTATTGCGGCTATATTATCGTTGATATTTTCAGAAGCGCTCTATTTTCAAGGAGAAAAGGCAGACGGAACTTTTATTGCACTATGGGTTCCTTCGATATTAGCATTTGGAATTTATCTAAAACTAATTAATAGCACAAAAAATGATTGATTTAATACCATATTTTGCAGGGCTAATAACTTTGCTTTTTGGCTTCGGTTTTTTCTTAGCAATTAAAGAAGCCAAAAAAATAAAATAGATAATATTTTTTATCTGCTACTAAAAGCACTTTACATTAGATAAGTGAGTTTGTACTTTAATTAGTAATAATTTGTGATTTAATTCTGCTTGCAAACTTCAATTGGAAAATGAACAGAGGAAGTTAAGCTATGAAAAAGCTGCGTCGAAATCTGAACAAATATAATTAATTACACAAAAAATTATTGGTGATTCCATTTATCTTCAATATATACCTAAAACAAAAACTGTTCATACTTAAACACGATAAATATAACTCTAACAAGCTTATATAAACAATCATCTCAAGTGAGATGGGTTTCCTAAAGCTAGTGCTCTAGTTATCATAAGGTATATACAATTCTAAAGGTAACGAATCGCGGCTGAATGAACGTTTCTGAAGTGAAAACAGACAAGTTATTCGCACTGTTTCTCACTTGGGAATCAATGTCCAATAGATTAGTAGCCTTGATTTCGTATTCCCATTTGGCATCCCTATCTTTTCTATAGGAAAGTGTGGCATCCCAATTCTGGAAAGATTGAGATTGGCCTACGCCAAGGTCTTGATTTGTATATGTATAATTCGTACGGAACGTCAGCGATTGCCAGATGTAGGCATCAAACTCAATAGAAGGTGCATTGGTCACGAACTTTGTCTTACGACTTCCCTGATTATTGTTGGTAATGCTGTAGCGGTATCTTAAACTTACATTTGGTGCTTCCCTATAATTGGTACGTATGCTTGGAGTGTACGTCTGAGTATACCCTTCATTTAGCGATTGCTGTTGTTGAATAAACTGATTGATCTTACTATAATTAAAACTAGTGTTCAAGCTCGCTCTTATCTTACCAAAAGTGCGCTGCACACGTCCAAAGACATTGATATTTTCATCGGCAAAACTTGAATTGAAAAAAGTACTTGTCTTGATCACATTCTCAAAATTCGTTAAACTTCGTATCTGATCGATATTACTTGAGTATGCCGCTCTGACGAAAACATTGGTATAGTTAAAAAGGTTGAAACTACTGTAAAACAAACTCAAATTATGCGACAAGGCATTCTGCAGGTCAGGCTCACCAAATTGAATACTGTTATAATTATTCAAAACGATACCTTGTGCTAAACGCGTGATATCCGTGAATTGATTACGCATGTTATATTTTAAGGTCAAAGCTTCGCTCTTTTTTAACTGGATTCGGGTTTCGAAATCTGGTAAAAATCGAAAGAAGTTATCCTTGAAGGTTTCACCAAACTGGCTATTCTTGTTCCCGTACGCATGTAAGGAAAATCCTGGTGTGATTGTAAATTTTCCGGTTTTCAATCGGTAATGTACTCCCAAATACACATCGCTAAAAATATACTCTGTATCGTTGGTGGCTCGTCCTTCATTAAACGTTGGTGTTGGATTGAACTGAGATCCATCTTCTAAAAACTGGAAAATATTGGAATTGAATTCTTGACGACTAAAGATTGCACCAAGCGTTAAGTTGATATTGCTTTTGGTATTAAGGAGGTTGTAATAATCCAATTTGGCATCCACTTGATTGGACTTAATACGTCTGTTCTGAACCAGGTCATAATTAGTCAACGAGGTGTCCAGACCCAAAGCTTCTGCTGTCGTATCAAAGGCATTTACACCATTTGGGTCATTGGCCAAAAGGGCATTGTAAAACGGATCTTCGTTTTTTATCAAATGCTGCGCTTCAAAGGCGAAAATATTGGTTTCATTAAGCGTGTAATAATAATTTATATTTTGATTGATGCTAAATGGTGTGACTTCATCCAGCTGATTTAAATTTCCTATAACCGAAGAAAAAATATTTTGGTTTTGAGAATCGTTCGATATACGACCCAAGACATCATAATCGAGTTGATTATTAATGTTGGGTTGGTACGATGCGCTCAGCTTTAACAATCCTTGATTAGAACGTTCTTTGCTTGATTGTTCCGTAGCCTCATCGGGGATACCTAAGTCCGAATCCGTGTATTGCACGAAACTTGTTTCCTTAGAAAGAATACGACTGCTATTGAATATGAGGAATCCACTCAGATCGAGCGCCTGACTCGGAGAATAGCTAAAATTACCCGTGCCCAATTTATTCTCTATTTCCAGGGCATTTCCCTGATTTGTCAAGAAATTCAGGCTGTTATTTCCAAGGTTAATACTGGTTCCGCTGCTCCTACTAGGTGCCCTGAAACCGCCACCGAAGTTTCTGATATCGCGCCGTGATAAGGCAACTTCACCCGTATTGTTAAGGTCACCAATAAAATTAAGGCTGTACTTTGGACTATAATAAAACAACTTAGGCTGCACTACATAGAGAGCATTGTCCGGTGAAGTTCCACCACCAGCAGTGATATTACCGAACCAAAAGTTTTCCTTCCCTTCCTTAAGCTTGATATTCAAGGCCACATTATCCTGGTTATTGGTCACACCGCGCAATTGACCAACTTCAGAATAGTTACGTAACACTTGTATCTTATCGACCGCCTTAGATGGAATATTCTTTGTTGCTAATTTGGTATCTCCATCAAAAAAATCCTTGCCGTTAACCATTAACTTGTTGACCACTTTACCCTCCACTTCGATCTGACCTTCTTCATTGATCTCCACACCAGGTAATTTTTCCAGTACATCTTCTAACTTTCGTTCAGTCCCGCTCTTAAAGGAGTCAGCATTATAAACCAAGGTGTCCCCCTTTACGGTAACCGGCATTTTATAGGTAAGCTCCACCTCATCCAAGGAATTGTCTGCTCGAATCGTATAATTTTTTGTTATATTACTTTCTTTTGTAGAAAGGGTCTCTTCTAAAGTCTTCATTCCTACATGGCTAATCTGCATTTTATAGGTGCCGTTCTTGCCTAGCGCCAGCTTATATTTACCTTGCTCATCAGTAATACTATAGGATTCTAAACCACTAGTTTCTTTGTTTATAGCAATCACAGTCGCCAATTCCAAAGGCTGGTTTAAGCCATCATAAACTACGCCTTCAAGTTTAATTTGAGAATAGGAAAGGCTTGCTAGAAAAAGTAGCGCGACACAAAATATATTTTTCATGATTTTATTGTACTTGCAGGTATATTTATTATTTCAATTCAGCCGCTATCAATTTCTTCTTCTTCCTCGGTTGTTTCTCATTTCTTGCATTTTTCCCGAAATAGTAGCTTGATATTCGCTCTTAGTAATTTCTTTCCCTTTATCAGGAGCTTCAATTTTGATCTTCTCCTGAGGGTTCATCACAATTTTAGAACACAGCATTGTAGTATACCCTGCACTTACTTCTAAAATGAGACCTGGAAGTCCCCAATATTCACCTGGGCCGTGACTTACCGGTATTTGAGGCGTATACCATGCTTCAATTTCAGTCATTTTAACTTCTTCCTTTTTAGGCGCAACATTCGTGGAATCAGCTGTCTTTTCGTAATTATTCGTTCTTAAATCACTCCAAGAAAATGAATACCATGCCAGATCAGAAGTAGGCACTAAAGAAGTTGCTTTAAAACATATATATTTTCCTATCTGTTTTGATTCCTTACCCATCTTCCATTCTATAGTCTGTAACTTATCCTTAACTAAAAATTGCTTTCCATAGAATTCCTGACTCTGAATTAATGCATTTTCTTTTACATTTTTATATTGCTCTCCCTGTGCGAAATTCTTTCCCCAAGAATCTGTTGCCCCTGACATAGCATCTAATTTATCTTCTTCATTAAACAGGGATTCTTCCTTATTGAAATTCAATACATAGGTCTTTTCCAACCTATTCTTCAAGCGTGATTGTATTTGCTTTTTTTGTGCTTCGCTCATTCTTGCGGCCCAAGTACCAAGGTCCATCTTAGATTTAGAAAAATAAAACGCCTGACCTTGAAATTCTTGAACATTTGGCTTAGCTGATAACAGCAATACAAAGGGGAGAATACTGAATTTAAAGAAAATTGATTTCATGACTGGTATCTAAAGTTAATAGTTATGTTTAACAAATGTACTTTAATATTAAACAATACAATTATATTTGTGAAAACATTAACATTAATTCCAACGCCAACGTGAAGCGCTTAATCTATTCTATTCAGTTGAATGGCTATAACCACTACATCAAGAAATACAAGACAAATGTTAACTAAAGAAAAATAACGAACGGCTAAGAAAGAACTCCTATGAAAAACTCTAGTCCAGTTCTTCAAAATTAATATCTTTAATTATCTCATAATGAAGATTTTGAAGTGTTGAAATGTTATTAATTCCGATGGGATTATAACATAGAAAAAACTCAAAACTCAGGGGTTATAAATTTTTCTGATTGAAATATAAAAACTATCAATAATGTTTAAATAAAAATAAAATAAGTTAAACATATATTTGCACATCAATTAAAAGATTAGAATTATGAAAATAGTGGTAAACAACATTAACAGAGGAAAATTAAGTTATAATAGAACTAATTTTTGGAATAATCAGAGAAGATATAAATAAATTAATAAAACTTTTAATCATGAAAACGTTAGAGAATAATCAAAATGTAAGAATCTTAAGCCAAAGTAAAAGGCATTTATGGAAAACCAGAAGACGATACGGTTAATTAAACCGACTAATAACTTTTAAAAATTTAAATTATGAGAAGATTTGACCACATTCGGCAACGTGTAACAAGTTTTGCCAAAGAGCAAATTAAGTTAAAGGATAGAATGAACAAGCCTTATAATATTGAAGAAATTTTGTTAACGGGACTTAAGGCATAATAACGATATATCAAGTAAGAAAATGTCATCAATATTTCAGCTATGCGCTTTATGGTACTGTACACATTATCGGATTAAAAGATATGAGGAAAGCAAGATAAGATATCGATGCGAAAGTTTTATATATTAATAAAATGAATAAAATAGTTAAAATACTTGCATGTATTATGTTAACCTTAATGGTTGATAATATTTCTGCTCAAGTCACTACTTTTATATACGGTAGAGTTGTTAATGAAATAGGCGAGCCTATGTTCGGAGCTTCTGTCTATTTAGAGGGCACTCAGTTGGGTTCGCAGACCGACATTGAGGGTAATTATAAGATAACCGGTGTCAGCTACGGTTCTTATAACCTCATTGTGAGTTATTTGGGCTATGAACCCCAGACGCAATACAATATCATTGTGCGCTCTAAAGGTACTCCTGCTTATAATTTTGTACTCGAAGAGGCTACTCAACAATTGGAATCAGTAGTTATTTCAAATGCCAATAAAATATCGCGTCCTAGAGAATCTCCGCTTTCGACACAAACTCTTTCAGCAGTAGAAATTGCTACCTATCCCGGAAGTAATAATGACGTTGTTCAGGTAGCTCAAACATTACCCGGAGTTTCGCCTTCTATTGGAGGCTTTCGCAATGACCTTATTATAAGGGGAGGCGCACCTAATGAAACTGTGTATTACCTGGATGGCATGGAAATTCCGAATATCAACCATTTTAGCACCCAGGGTAGTGCCGGTGGACCGGTTGGGCTTATCAATGTATCCTTTATAGAGAACGTTACCCTTTCTACTTCAGCTTTTAATGCTCGATATGATAATCCGTTATCAGGCGTGTTGCAATTTAATCAGCGTAACGGGAATACCCGCAATTTTTCCGGCAATTTTAGAGTTAGTGCCAGTGAAGCCGCATTGACGTTTGAGGGGCCCTTATTCAAAAAGGGAAGCGAGGAATCAAATACTACCTTTTTAGCTTCAATACGAAGAAGTTATCTCCAATTTTTGTTTGAGGTTATTGGCCTGCCCTTTAAGCCAGATTATTGGGATTATCAATATAAGCTCAACCATAAAATTGATAACTTTAATAGCATCAGTTTATTAGGTTTAGGATCTATCGACGATTTTTCTATAAATCCGCCAGATGAGTTTGATGCTGAACGGCAGGCACAATTAGAGCAAGCACCATTTATCAATCAACGTACTAATAACATCGGTATTACTTGGCGTAATCGTTTTAAAAACGGAAATGGGTTTATGTTAACTACCTTAAGTAACAATACTTTGGTCAACGATTTTAAACGTTATCGAGACCCTGAAAATGAATCAGGTGTTATTTTCAATAACGATGCAACCGAATCGGAGACTAAATTACGGTACGAACTAACCCAGTATTTGGGTGATTGGAAACTAAATTCAGGCTTAAATATGCAATACTCCGATTATAGCAACCTCACCCAGGACCTAAAAAATAACTTGACTTTTAACACCGAAATCAATTTCTTGAAATACGGTCTTTTTGCGAATATGTCCCGTTCTTTTTTTGATAATAAACTTGATATTTCTTTCGGATTTCGCATAGACGATGATAGTTTTACTCAAAACGAGAATTTATTTAGCAATTTCTCACCTCGGTTATCAGCTTCTTATGAATTTGCACCAGATTGGCGGGTCAATGGTACAATAGGACGTTATTTTAAAATCCCACCATATACCATTTTGGGCTTTCGAAATAATTCTAACGAATTGGTCAATCAAAATGTGAAGTATACTATGAGTGACCATTTTGTACTTGGCTTGCAACATTATTTTTCTCCTTCAGCCAGTCTTTCTTTAGAAGGGTTTTACAAGAGATATAATGATTATCCGGTTTCTTTACGTGATGGAGTCTCACTAGCAAATAAAGGAGGTGGCTTTGAAGTATTGGGTAGCGAACCGATTGAAACGATAGGTAAGGGCAGAAGCTATGGAACGGAGTTATTGTTTCAACAAAAATTATCGAATAATTTTTACGGTATTTTTGCCTATACATGGTTTTACAGTGAGTTTACAGGTCTTGACCAAGATGTTTATATTCCATCTGTCTGGGACAGTAGACACTTATTATCATTTACCGGAGGATATAAATTAAAACGGAATTGGGAGTTTAGTGCACGTTACCGTTTTGCTGGTGAAACACCGTTTGTTCCTACTGATCTCGATGCTACTTTGGCTAATTATCCTGAAGTAATTTTAGATTATGACCGTTTGGGTCAGGAAAAACTAGCTGTTTTTAGTCAGTTGGATATTCGATTGGATAAAAAATGGAATTTCAAAAAATTCGCTTTTGAATTATTTATTGAGGCACAAAATATTCTAGGACAGGACATTCCTAGTCCAACCGATTATGGCCTAAATCGTGATAGTATGGGTCTGATAGTAAACCCAAGGAGCCTCGTTGCGATTGATAATGATGGTGGTCAGATCATTCCGAGTCTAGGTATAGTTATTGATTTTTAAAGGTTTAAAATAGTTTAACTTTGATCAATGTATGAATTATTTAAAGTTGCAAGTGTTGATGTTACTGGAAAACAAAGTGAATCCTGTTGCGGGAACACAACGAAAAGCTCGTGAAACTTTACAAGCAGGATGATCCTACAAACTACAATGCTAAAATAGAAACGAAAAGCTAAGTTCGTTAATGTAGCACAGAAAAAATAAATGAACAAATGATTTAAAATATAACTATCATGACAATAAAAAACATATTAATAAATTACATATTAACAACTATTGTTTTCCTTATTATCGACTTGGCTTGGTTGGGGTTTATCGCTAAAAATATATACCAAAAGTATTTAGGCAGCCTTTTGAGCGACAAAGTTAACTGGACCGCGGCCTTTATTTTCTACCTTATTTATGTTGTAGGAATATCCATTTTTGCCATTTACCCTTCGGTGAATAAAAATTCTGCCTCAAGTGCCATTTTATTGGGCGCTTTATTTGGTTTCTTTACCTATGCTACTTATGATTTAACCAATTTAGCCACCCTAAAAGGATGGCCATTACCAATTGTTTTTATTGATATTATTTGGGGTTCGGTTCTCTCAGCCGTAGTTAGTTTGTCTGGTTTCTACATTGTAAAATGGTTAACTTAAAATAAATGAATAAAATAGAAGTACTTCATATCAATAGAAGCATGCACTCCGAAAACGGAGCCATTACCATTTCTTTAATGTTTAACAAATAATACTTCACTAATGATGACTCTATTTTTTCAAGCTTCCTTGCTCATTTGGATTCTGGTTACCCTATTGTGGATATGGAGCGTTTTTATAAAGAATGTTAGTATCGTTGACATTTTTTGGGGTATTGGTTTTGTGGTTGTTAATGCATTTTATGTTTTCATGGCTGGCGAATTAAATCCTAGAAAAATTCTGATATTGGTATTGGTTTCCATTTGGGGTTTAAGACTTGCTATTTATCTTGCCTACAGAAATATTGGCAAAGGTGAGGATTTCAGGTATCAAGAATTCAGACATAAATATGGCACCGAGCGTTATTGGTGGTTCAGTTATTTTCAAACCTTTTTATTACAAGGCATTCTAATTATGATTATTTCTTTTCCATTATTAGGAATTAGCATGAGTAACCATTCAGGAAACCTAAATCTGCTCGATTACGCTGGGATTTTAATTTGGCTGATTGGTTTTACTTTTGAAGCGGGAAGCGATTTTCAATTATCACGTTTTAAACGAGATGACAAGAACACAGGAAAGGTATTGAATACAGGCTTTTGGAAATACACACGGCATCCTAATTATTTTGGCGATTCAGCTGTGTGGTGGGCCTATGCACTTCTTAGTATTGCAGCCGGAAGTTATTGGCAAATTATTGGTTCTGTAGTAATGACTTTACTGATTATAAAAGTATCGGGTGTGGCCTTGCTCGAAAATACCTTAAACAAGTCAAAACCACAATACCGTACATACATTCAAAAAACAAATTCCTTTTTTCCCTGGTTTCCTAAAAAATAAACTACAATGGATTTTATCATTAAAAATATATGGTTTATACTTTTTGTAGCTTGGGGATTGCCATTAAGCTATTACAGAAGTAAATTCCGTAAAATAGTTTACCAAACTGATAGTTGGGTGATTAACATTAAACCGATTTTTTTTAAAGAAATCAAAGGGCTTTTTGGAAATATTTATCCCAATAATCTCGAATACAAAAAGTTTAGAAACTTCTACCGTTTTTACCTGATAATTTATTTACTATTGTTTATTGCTTATTTAGTTTTTGATACCAATTCCGAAAAAAGGAAAAAAATAGATATGGGGAGTACCGTCCCAAAAATTGAATTGGAAGATCGGTTCTTTGAAAAAAATTTAGTTAAATTAAAAAAAGACAGAAAATATAACTTTGGTTTTTATACCCTCATTTATATTTAAATCGTTTTAT
>RCNF010003292.1_pt1 | contig 12738 bp, 11 predicted proteins | sample 2041311 | NCBI WGS metagenome assembly RCNF01 (sample SAMN09708228, study PRJNA481090) | Marine sediment metagenome, whole genome shotgun sequencing project. | biome: marine sediment; feature: ocean; material: sediment; isolation source: Sewage treatment plant 2 marine sediment (STP2) ... | reverse complement strand
GGCCGCGCACGCAGTGGAGGCACCTCGAGGACCACCACCTTGAGGCGAAAGTAGAGGTCTTCGCGAAATTTACCGTCTTCTACCAGCGATTTGAGGTCGCGGTTCGTGGCGGCGACGACCCTCACGTTCACCCTGACCGTTTCGTTCCCGCCCACCCGCTCGAGCTCCCGCTCTTGCAGAAATCGGAGCAGCTTCACTTGCACCGACAGTGGCATCTCGCTGAGCTCGTCGAGAAACAGGGTCCCACCATCGGCCTGCTCGAAGCGCCCTCTTCGTCGCGTGACCGCCCCGGTGAACGCTCCCTTTTCGTGCCCGAAAAGCTCGGATTCCAAGACGCTTTCCGCGAGGGCCGCGCAGTTCAGCCGAACCAGCGGCCCCTCGCTTCTCAGGGAGTGCTCATGAATCGCCTTGGCGATGAGCTCTTTGCCCGTGCCCGTTTCGCCTTGGATCAGCACGGTGGATCGGCTCTTGGCGGCTTGGCGCAAGCGGCTGAAGAGGCGCTGCATCGCAGGGTGAACGCCCACGACCCGGTCCATGAGAGCGATCGTTGGCAGGGTTGCGGCAGCATCGGCCCGGGCTTCCATGGCGTCTCTGGCATGAAGGGGTTTGGCCAGGGAACGCTCGACGATGAGGGCCAGTGCGTCGGGCCGAATAGGGTGTGTGAGAAGGCGGTCCGCGCCGCAGGCGAGCGCTTTGACCGCGGTGTCCGTCGAGCCGGTTTCCGCCATTGCGATGAACGAGGCGGCAGGAAGCAGGGCTCTGGCTTGTCGCAGGAAGTCGAAGCCACCCGTCGCTTCCGGGTCGAGCGCCAGCAAGACCACATCAGGCATCGACCGCTCCAGGTGTTCGAGGGCGGCGTTGCTGTCGGGCGCCGTCTCCACGATGTGCCCGATCGCCGACAGCTGCCCCTCGAGCTTGGATTGCAGGGCCCGGTCGCTCTCGACAATCAGAATCCGACCAGTCTGTTCCTGAGTCATGGCTCGAGGATGGCCCGACTGTGGTGGCTCGTCCACGATCCAGCGCCGCCCTGCGCAGCCATTGCATCCGTCGCGTTTAGGGGAGAGCAAATTCTGCACCCCCGCCTCTCCGTCTGGTTGGCGCGCGCTTCAGCGGCCACGGCGTTGCGCCCAATCCGCGGGCGGCAGCGCTTGGCACGGTTCGTGCTCATTAGGGCGATCCAATCAGTGGCTCATCGAAGCCCTGGAAGGAGACAAGACGATGCAGCAAACGAACGCAAAGATCCATTGGAAGACGGTCCTAACCATTTCCATCTGTATGGCCTTGGCTACAGTAGCGATGGCCGGCTGCAAGAAGGAGGTGGAAGAGCCGGAGCCAGAGGTCACCACGGGAGCCGAGGCGCTTCCCCCTGAGCCCGAGCCGGTAGAGGTGGAACAAGTGCGCTGTGACCTCCAGACTGTGTATTTCGCCTTCGATTCAGCAGAGCTCGACAGCGCTGCACTTGCGGCAATCCAGGAGGCGGTCGAATGCTTCCGAGGCCAAGGGCTCGAAGGCGGGCTCATGTTGACCGGAGCATGCGATCCGCGCGGCACCGAGGAGTACAACATCGCACTCGGCGAACGACGTGCGAGCGCCGTTCGCGACTACATGCGCGCGCTCGGTTTGAATTCGAGCCGGGTTTCGATCACCTCGGTCGGAGAGGAGATGGCAACTGGCACCGACGAAGCCAGCTGGGCTCGAGACCGCAACGTCGCTGCGAGCGCTGAATAATCGCCACCGCACCTTGAACAAAGCATCTGGGTGAGGGCAGCTCGAAAAGCCGATCGCCATGACCCAGCCGGAGAAACCCCATGAAGCTCGACGACACGACGAACCAAATCCTGTCTTCACTGACCCAATGGAAACTGAGCCTGATCGCCGCACTCCCCAATCTGGTGACGGCGCTCATCATCTTGATTCTCGGATGGGGCTTGGCCTGGGCCCTGCGGCGGGTCGTCCGCGGAGTCTTCCGAAGGCTCGCGATGCAGATACCTTCGGGCGCAGGCCGTGCGGCCTGGTCCGAGGCGGTTGAAGACAACGACGTCGGGAACATCGCAGCGGGCGGCGTGTACTGGTTGGTCTTGTTGATCACCGCGATGGTCGCCGTCGATGCGCTCGATATTACCGTCTTCAGCCGGTGGGTCGGTGCCTTTGCCAGCCACCTGCCGAGATTGGCGATGGCGGCTGCGATCTTGTTTGCGGGCGTCGTGGTGGGTCGGCTCGCGCGAAACGCGATCATGAAAACGGCCATCCGATTGCCGTCTTCGCAAACACGAGGCTTGGCCCGGTTTGCGCAGCTCGCGATCGTGATTGCCACCGCCTTAGTCGCAGCAGAGCGCCTTGGATTGGATGTGTCGCTTCTGAGCGCGATGTTCATGATTTTGGTATCCGCCACACTCGCGGCCGCGGCGTTGGCGTTTGGCCTCGGAGCCCGCGAGTTGGTGGCGGACATTCTTGCGATGCACTACGTGCACAAGTCTCACCAAATCGGACAGATGGTTCGTCTTGGCCCAGACGAAGGCCGCATCACAAGAACGAGTAGGACGGCGGTCATCTTGGAGACTGCCGATGGCGAGATCTCGATTCCAGGTCGTGATTTCGGGAACAGTCGCTGCGTGCTCTTGAGTGAGGAGGGTCCCCATGGAGCTTGAATCGAAGTTGCTCAACGCGTTCACCGATGCACATCCTGCCGAAGTTGCGCGGGTCTTGGAATCGCTCTCCGTTGCAGACGCCGCACAGGTGATGGAGGACCTTCCCTTCGATCGCTTGGCCCAGCTGCTTGCATGGCTTGCCCCCCCGTCGGCGGCGCACTCCCTCGAGCTCGTCGAGGTGAACAAGGCTGCCGCCGCGCTTTCTGGGACCCGCCATGACATCGCCGCTACGATCATTCGCGCGATGGGCCCGGAGGCGCGTTCGCGGGTCATTGAATCGCTGAGGCCCTCGGCGCGCAAGGCAACCAAGAATCTCCTTCGGTACTCGCAGGACACAGCAGGCGCACTCATGGACCCGGAAGCGCTTGCCCTCGCGGAAAGCATCTCGGCGGGCGACGGACTGAACCGGCTGCGCAGGGTCGCGAAGCATGCCTTGCACTATGTCTACGTGGTCTCCGAGGACCAGAAGCTCGGCGGAGTCCTGAACTTACCGGAGCTCATGGCAGCCAGGCCCGATCAGCTACTCGGTCTGATCGCCGTTCGTCCGGTTCAATCCATTCCTGCGCGGGCCAGCTGGCAGACGATTGTGGCGCACCCGGCGTGGAAGCAGTTCCACGCCTTGCCCGTCGTCGAGTCCGGCGGACGTTTCGTCGGCGTTCTTCGATATGCGTCGATCCGGAAGCTCGAAGAACGCTTGCTCGACACCGGGGCACAGGATCACGGTGCCCAAACCGCCGCGGCGCTCGGCGAGCTCTACGGCCTCGGGCTACGTGGACTGGTCGAGTCCGCGGCTGCGGTCGTCATGGGGTCGGGCAAAGCCGATCGGGGGCGTAAATGAGCACCGCTGTGCACGAGGTCGTTGGCCAGTTCATGCGTCTGCATCCTGGGGAGGCGGCGCGGCAAATGGAAAGCGCCGCGCCTGAACAGGTCGCCTCCGTGCTTGCTGCAGAGTCGCCGCAAACGACGGCTAGGGTGCTTGGTTACATGCAGGGAGACTATGCCGCGACTGTCCTGGCGGCGGCAGGAGAGCAGGGCGTCGAACACCTCGCGTCCGGGCTCGATCCCGCGCACGCGGCCAATCTGTTCGCACGCCTCCCCGAAGAGACACGTTCCGATCTGCTCGGTGCGGTCTCCACATCGTTGGCCCAAGAAATCAAAGAGATCCTGGCTTTTCCTCCGGGCACCGCCGGCCAGATCATGGACGCGAGGGTCGCCGTCTTCACCAGGGAAACGTCCGTGCGAGACGCCCTCGAGCGAATTCAGAAGCTTCGCAATCGAAGGATCTCCGATCTCGTCATCATCGATGACGAGGGAGCGTTCAGCGGCGTGGTGCGCCTGCAAGACGTCGTGGGGGCGGCACCGGACCAGCAGTTGGCAGAGCTCAAGAGCCCACGCGTCGTCTCCGTTCATCCGATGACCTCTCGCGAAGAGGTTGTCGAGCTGTTGAACAAGTACCACCTCTCGAGCCTACCGGTGGTCGACCTTCAGAACCATGTCGTCGGCATCATTCGACAGGTCGGCCTCGTCGAGGCTGCACAAGCGGACGCCATCATGGATCTGCAGCAGATGGTCGGTGGTTCGAGAGAAGAACGCGCGCTCTCTCGCCCTTGGGTGGGCGTACGAAGCCGTCTTCCTTGGTTGAACATCAACTTGGTCACCGCCTTCCTGGCCGCGTCGGTCGTCGGCCTCTTCGAAGGCACGATCGCTCGCTTCACCGCGGTCGCGGTTCTACTTCCGGTCGTCGCCGGTCAGTCCGGCAACACCGGAGCCCAAGCTCTCGCCGTCACGATGCGTGGGCTCGCCCTGAGAGAGTTCCGTGTGTCACAAGGCTTTCGCGTGCTCGTCAAAGAGCTGATCGTCGGCTTGGTCAACGGGATCGCGATTTCCATCGTGACTTCCATCGGAGTCTATCTTTGGAGCCGAAACCTCGGTCTCGCCTTTGTCATGTTTTTGGCGATGATCGTCTCGATGATTGCGGCATCGGGCGCCGGTGCGATGATCCCGATCGTGTTGGTCAAGCTAAACCGAGACCCGGCGACAGCGTCTTCGATTATTCTCACGACCGTGACGGACATCGTAGGATTTTTCACGTTTCTGGGGCTTGCGACCTTGCTCGCGGACATGCTCGCGGCCTCTTAGCGGGCCGATGCGCGTCGAGAAGCTGGTATAGAGGAGCAAGATGGCCAAGAAACCAAAGATCCAAAGGAGCCGCATTTCATGAACGATCCGCACGCCCACTTAGATGCGGTGGGGATTGCCTGGCGCCTGGGCGCAACGCTTTTCTTCGTACTCCTCAACGGCTTCTTCGTGGCCACCGAATTCGCGCTCGTAAAGGTCCGTGCGACGCGCATCGACAACCTGGCGAAGGAAGGAAACCGAAGCGCCGTCGTCGTCCAACACATCCTCAAGCACATGGACCGCTACCTATCGGCGTGCCAGCTCGGCATCACTCTGGCCAGCCTGATCCTCGGCGCTTTGGGGGAGCCCGCCGTGTCGGTGTTGCTCGTCGCGGCGCTCGGCGGGCTCGGTATCGAAGTTGCCGCGGATGCGACCTGGGTTCCGATCGTCTCGATCACCCTTGCGTTCGCCGTGATCACCGTCTTGCACATGACGGTGGGCGAACAGGCACCGAAGATGTGGGCGCTTCGCCGGGCCGAATCGACAGCACTGCGTACGGCGCTGCCTCTGAAGCTCTTTACGTGGGTATTCACTCCGTTCATCGCTGTCATCAACAGCATCTCCAACCGATTGCTGCGTATGGCGGGCTTGCCGGCGCATCACGGAGACGAGGCCACTCACACCTCCGATGAGATTCGATCGATGCTCGCGCTTTCCTGGGCTTCGGGGCACCTCTCGAAGCTCGAGCACGACGTCACCGGCAACGTCTTTCGAATCATGGAGCTCGAGGTTCGGCACATCGTCGTCCCACGCATCGACGTCGCGTATCTGGCCATGGGCCTCCCCGACGAGGAAAACGTCGCGGTCATCCGGAACAGTGGCCACAGCCGCTTGCCCCTCTGCGAAGTTGGCTTGGACACAATCGTTGGCTTCGTACACACCAAAGACGTGATGCAACAAGCCCTCGATGCGAAGCCGCTCGATTTCCGCGCTCTGGCCCGAGACGCGATTTTCGTCCCCGACACCATGTCGATTTCCAACTTCCTCATCGAGCTGCAATCGAACCAACAACACTGTGCGGCCGTCGTGGACGAGCGCGGGACCGTCATCGGTTTGGCATTCCGGGAAGACGCACTCGAGGAAATTGTGGGCCCGCTCGGCGACGAGTTCGATGAGATGGCTCGAGAGTTTCAAAAGGTGCAAGAGGGCGTCTACGAAATTGCGGGCCGCATGTCCGTGCCCGAAACCTGCGATAGGCTCGATTTCGAGCTGAGCGAAGACGAGGCCGAGGACGAGGACACCATCGGCGGCCACGTGACCGCGCGCCTCGGGCGCATGGCAAAGCCCGGCGACCAGGTGCTCGTTGGGCCGTACGTCGCAACCGTCTTAGATGTCAGCCGCCGTCGCATCCGACGCCTCCGTCTGGAGCAAGCCCCAAGCGAAGACGAGGGCGAACCAGAAACCGTTCTCTGACCCGAGGGGAAACGCTCCCCTTAGGATTGCGCCACGAGTTGCTTCGGCAACGCCGGCCTCCGCATCAGTCGAACGAACCCAGCCATTTGGGCGCCGAGGTAGTGCGTCGTCGCGCGAAACGGCGAGAGCTGTGCGTCCGGTTCCTTGCCGTCGCTCATGCGCTCGAGTTGGGCGCCGTGGTATCCCGCCTCGGCCATTGCGCTGAACTGCTTGTCGATGAATCGAACCGGCTTCAACGGGGATACGATCGACGGGTCACCCGCGATGAGCTTCGCCGGAAAATCTGGGTCCACGGCGAGCGGCCGTGCAAGACCGATCACATCGACCGCGTCGCTCGAGAGCACCTCGTTCATCACTGCAGCCGAGCGCAAACCTCCGGTCAGCATGAGCGGCCGCTTGAAGGCCTGCCGAATTCCCTCCGCGTACTTGAAGAAATAGGCCTCCCGCGCCTTGGTGGTTTCGGCCCTGTCATCATCGACACCGACGAGAAGCGCAGGGCTCTCGTAGTTGCCGCCGGAGATTTCGAGCAGATCGATGCCCTCGGCGTCGAGCAGGCGTGCGACCTCGATCGACTCTTCGTGGGTGAAGCCACCCCGCTGAAAGTCGGATGAATTGAGCTTCACGGAAACGGCAAAGCCAGGTGAAGTCTCCCGGCGTACTGCCCGAATGCACTCCAGCAGAAATCGAGCGCGATTTTCCAGCGAACCGCCCCATTTGTCGGTCCGGAGATTCGTCAGAGGAGACAGAAACTGGCTTCCTAGGTACCCGTGCGCCGAGTGGATCTGCACGCCGTCGAATCCGGCCTTCTCCGCCTGCGCGGCCATGACGCCAAATCCCTGAATCAGCGCTTCGATCTCGTCGGATTCGAGCGCCCGTGGCTTCGCAAACGACGCGATCATCTTGACCGCATCGCCGGCTGAAGGCGCGACCGGCTTGCGCGTGATGAACAAGCTCGATTGACGGCCCGGATGGCTCGCCTGCATGATCACTTTGGCTCCGCCGGACTTGGCCCGGCGAGCGAATTCTTGAAACGCTTCGAAGTTGCTCCTCGCGTCCAAGACCACGTTGCCCGCTTGTTCCAAAAAAGCGCCGGTCGATCATCACGTTGCCCGTGATCAGAAGCCCCGCGCCGCCATTCGACCAGCGTTCGTACAAACGAAAGTGCCGTTCGTTGGGGTCACCGTCGATGGGGTCGGCCATGTTTTCGGTCATAGCGGCCTTGGCTACTCGATTCTTCAGCGTGAGGCCGTTTGGGAGCGTGAGAGGGGAGTTGATCATGGCTTGCCGATCCTGCAGCGCACCACCGCCCTTGACAAGGTCTCGAAGACCGAGCCGGTTGCGAACCGGGCTCAGGCAGCAGGCTCACGGTCGGCGATGCCGCGCGTAGCAACGGAGCACCCAGTCGATCATCCGGTAACCCCGCATCTTCTCGACCCATTCATCCCCGACCTTGCCGTACGCCATTCGGGGATAGAACGGGTGCTCCGGCGGTCGTGCCAGGGGCGAAAGCATCGAGGCCATGGTCAGGTCCGCCAATGTGAACGTGTCGCCCACCAAATACGGGGTCGGATCGCGAAACGATGCGTCCCGCCCTTGAAGGAAGTCGCGAACAATCTTCTCGCTCACCGCAGTCGCCTCCGGATTCACCCGAAGAGCCTTGAACGCAAGCCTGCGAGACGCCGGAAAAACGAGATTGTGCATCCGCGCTTCGGCGGGACGCACGTTGAGCGCCCACGCCTTCTTTAGCAGCTCCAAATCTGCGCCGATCGCAAGGTAGGCCATCCTACGGACGTGGGGGCCAAGCGACCTGGCTTCGTCAGCCACCCGAAGAACTTCCTCTCGATGCTGAGCAGGGACCAACACGGGCTCGGGAAAACGCTGCTCGAGATATGCGCAAATCTCAGCGCTCTCTTGAATGACTCGACTGTCGATGCTCAGAACCGGCGTGTAGGTTTTCTTCAGTCGCCAGGTTCGCAGCATGTGCAGCATCGGCGCCCAGGACACTTCGGTGTACGAGACGCCTTTGTAGTCCAGCGCCCAGCGGGCGTTCTCGCAGAAATGCGAAAGCGCAAAGGTGTTCAGAATCGTCGGCGTGTCGGCCAAAGCGCAGTTTCTCCTTTAGCGTTTGAATCGGTTCAGCCCAAGTATAAGGCCCCACGCCAGCTTCGACGCTGTTTGTCTCTGCCTGGTTTCATCAGAGTGAACACGAAGTATAAGGGGGGGCCAATCTCGATGCGAATCGACCCTTTCATGCCAGCCCTCGTCGGCCTCGAGCCCAGCGACTTATGCCCAACTTCATCGTGACCCAAGCGCGCCGCGCACTGCGCCCATCCCAACGTCCATCGACGTGCTCTACCGTGATGACGCTGTGGTCGTCGTCGACAAGCCTTCCGGCCTGTCCGTTCATCGAGGCGACGACCAAGGTTCGACCTTCGCGCTCAATCTGACACGCGATGCCATCGGTCAGTGGGTTTACCCGGTGCATCGTCTGGATCGCGCGACCAGTGGCGTGCTCGTGTTTGCTCTATCATCTGAGCATGCGCGCACGCTTCATGAATCGTTCAGCGCGCCTACCGTGCACAAGACCTACTTGGCATTGGTCCGCGGCACGCCTCCACCGCACGGCGTCATCGACAGCCCGATGGCCAAGCGTGAAGGGGGCCCGGACGTAGAATCGTTGACCGAGTACGAAACGCTCTTCGTTTCCGACAGGCGGCTTTCGCTCGTCCAGGCACGACCGCAAACTGGACGTCGTCACCAGATTCGCCGCCACCTTCGACGCATCGACCATCCGATCGCCGGCGATGTCAATTACGGAAACGGACCGGACAACCGTCGCTACCGCGCCGAGCTGGGCCTCTACCGGCTCGCACTCCACGCGCAACGGCTATCTTTCATCCACCCTGCAAGCGGGGAGCGCATCGCGTTCGAAAGCGTCGTGCCGGAGGATTTGGCCGGCCCCTTGCGGCGCACCGGAGTGCCGGAGGCACTGTTCGAAATCGGATTTCGCGACCTTGGCTAGAGCCGGCTTGCAGCTTCGCTCAACATTTGCTTCATATCGGTCCATGCCCGACTTCGACACCGCCGACTTCCACAACATTTTGCTCGCCGGACCGCGCTCGAGCGGGAAAACCACCCTCGCCGAGGCCCTACTGTTTCGCGCTGGCGAAATCGGTCGCCAGGGCAACGTCGACGCAGGCACCGCGACCAGCGACTTCGAGCAAGAAGAGCAAGCGCACCACTACTCCGTGTATTCGACGCTCCTCCATGCCAGCCATAAAGGGAAGCGCATCAACGTCCTCGACCTTCCGGGTGCGCCTGACTTCATTGGACAGGCGATCGCCTGCCTTCCGGCCGCCGAGACGATGGTCTTGGTACTGGACCCGGAGCGTGGGATCGACAGCGTGACCCGGCGCCTCTTGAAGCTCGCCCGCAATCTCGACCTGCCGGTGGCCATCGTCGTCAGCCACATTGGAGAAGGCACCGCAAACCTGGGTTCATTTCTGAGTGGGCTCAAAGAAGCATTCGGCCGCGGTTGCCTTCCGATCAACTTGCCCGCGGACAAGGGCAAGGCTGTCATCGATTGCCTGTTGAACGGCGAGGGCGACAGCGATCTCGGTCCAGTTTCTGGCTTTCACACGGAGCTGCTGGATCAGATCGTCGAGATCGACGACGCGCTGATGGAACGATACCTCGAGGGCGAGGAGCCAAACTACGACGCCCTTCACGAGCCGTTCGAACGAGCCATGGATCAGGCGCATGTCATCCCCGTCTGTTTTACCGATGCCCTGAGCGGCGCAGGGGTCGAGTCGCTACTCGACATCATCGTGCGACATTTCCCGAGCCCCCCCGAAGGGAACCCGCGCCCCTTCTTCATCGGCGAAGGAGAGGGCGAAACGCCGTTCGTCTACACGGATGACGCCAGCAAGACCCTCCTCGCCCGCGTCTTCCACGTCACCACAGACCCCTACCTCGGCAAACTGTGCCTGTGCCGGGTCTACCAGGGCACCATGAAGGCGGGCGAGCAGCTCTTGATTGGCGACGGCAAGAAGCCCGTTCGGCTCGGCCACCTCTTCAAGCTGCAGGGGAAGCAGCGTGCGCCCGTGACCGACATCGTTGCGGGTGACCTGGGAGCGATTGCCAAGCTCGAGGAGCTACATCTGGGCGATGTCCTTCACGACGACCATGCCCTCGACCACGTTCACCACAAGGCGCTGCCGTATCCCACCCCGCTCCACGGCCTCGCCGTCGTGCCCAAGACCCGCGGCGACGAAGACAAGATCGCCGAGGTCCTTGCACGGATCCGGGAGGAAGACCCCACCTTCGAGGCGCATTTCGAGTCCGAAACGCATGAGCTCGTCGTCCATGGCCTAGGCGAGATGCACTTGAGCCTGGTGATCGAGCGCATCAAAAACCAGGGCGTCGACGTGGAAACCAAGCCGCCGAAGATCGCGTATCACGAAACGATCATGGGGCAGGCAGAAGGTCACTACCGGCACAAGAAGCAAAGTGGCGGTGCCGGCCAGTTCGGCGAAGTCAAGCTTCGCGTCGAGCCGCTCGAGCGTGGCGCCGGTTTCGAGTTCGTCGACAAGATCGTCGGCGGGGTGATCCCAAAGGGTTTCATGCCGGCCATCGAGAAGGGCGTTCGCGACATCATGCGGCAGGGCGTCGTCGCGGGCTACCCAATCGAAGACGTGCGCGTGACCGTCGTCGACGGCAAGACCCATTCGGTGGACAGCAAAGAGATCGCCTTTCGAACCGCCGGCAAGTTCGCGTTCAGAGACGCATTCCTCAAGGCCAACCCACAGATCCTCGAGCCGATCGTCAACATCGAGGTCACGACGCCAGGAGACGCCGTGGGGGCGATAACCGGTGACCTCTCGAGCCGCCGAGGCAGAGTATTCGGAACCGACGTGATGAGCAGCGGCGCGGCCGTCGTGAAGGCGTCGGTTCCCCTAGCGGACATGATGGACTACGAGCCCACCCTCAAGAGCATGACCAAGGGCCGCGGCAGCTTCACCATGGAGTTGAGCCACTACGACGCCGTTCCCGAACGAATCGCGCAAGACCTCGTCACGAATCACGGCGCGCGCTGAGGGACGCGCTCGCGGCGTCGGCAACGCCAAGCTCTCGCCGAATTCGCTGGTACTCCCGGCTGATCCGTCCATCGGTATCGCGTACGGAACAGCGAACGCGATGGAGCGCCTGTGCCGGCTGTCGTGATAGCTCGAATACCGTGAGGAACGGCCCTGGCTTGTCCGCGCGCGTCGAGAAGTCCGCCTGGCCGCTCAAATGCAGATCGTGCTCGGCTGCCGCGGCCATGACCCGCTCGCTCCAACGCGTCTGAAACACCACGTAGAGCCGAGCTCGTTCGGCAAGCGCTCGGGAGGCCGTCTCCACGTAGGCCTCCACCCCACCACGTTCCTCGAAGCGGCATGCGCGCCGCTGTGCGTCGTCGGGCAGCACACCAGCGCCGAGGGGGAAATAAGGGGGCGACCCGGTGATGAGATCGTAGCGCTCGCCAAACCCGAGATCGCGAAAATCCGCGCGTCGGACGTCGATTTGGCTTTCATGCTCTGGCAGCTCAGCAATCGCTCGTCGTGCCATGGCAACCGATTGAGCCTGCGCCTCGACGCCGACGGCGATCTTCGGGCGGAGCTTGTGGCTGACCATCAGGAGCACCGAGCCTACCCCGCATCCGAGGTCGAGGTATCGGGCGGGCGCCACGGGATTTCGATGGATTGCGTACCAGGCGGTGATCAGGTCGTCGGTGCTCGTCCGATGCCCACCGGAACGCTGAAAGATGTGCCAATCGCCAATGAGTCGATCGCGCCCCGCGTCGTCAGGCCAGTCCACGGGCTCGGAGGGAAGCCGCTGGGTTCGCATCCTCGATGCTACCGGTCGATCGCCGCTAGTCAATTCCAGGCTTGCGTTGCGCCTCCATGAAGCGTTTGCGTTCGAGCCGCGCGGCCGCAACCGCCTTCACCGCTTCTTCGATTCTCGGACCAAGCGCCTCGTTGGTTTGGTTGAGGCGGTCGACGAAGGCCTGTTCGAGCGGAGCCTGCCTCAACACCAGGTCGTAGAGCGCGTCGAAGACCTCGACTACTTCGGGCTCGAGGCTGTCTTCTTCTCCGCGCACTTCATCTTGGGATTCGCGATCCTGCGTCCGCAGCCCCGGCTCGACCCTTCGGACCGCCGCCTCGGCGTCGCCCTCTCCCAGCCACCGAAAGACCGCGTGAAGGGTTTCCTCCGGAGCGTCCAGCACCGAGTCGTAGGCCACCATGTAGAACGGATAGCGGCGCGTCACGATGTCGCTGATCAAGGAAAAATTCTCGACCCACCACTCGACAAGCGGCGACATGATTACCGGCGGCGGTAGGGGGCTGCTCGCGTCCTTGCGGGCGGCTTCCTGCGCTTCGCGCTCGATGACGTAGAGCCGATGGACGGAGCTCAGGTACTGGCGCCAGGGACGAATCGTTGCGACGACTTTGCCGATGAA
>RCNF010001380.1_pt1 | contig 12744 bp, 13 predicted proteins | sample 2041311 | NCBI WGS metagenome assembly RCNF01 (sample SAMN09708228, study PRJNA481090) | Marine sediment metagenome, whole genome shotgun sequencing project. | biome: marine sediment; feature: ocean; material: sediment; isolation source: Sewage treatment plant 2 marine sediment (STP2) ... | reverse complement strand
CGGCTTCGATTTCCGGGAGCTCGATGCGGAAGCCCCGCAGCTTGATTTGCCGGTCAAGACGGCCTGTGTATTCGAGGTTACCGTCGGGGAGCCATCGGGCTAAGTCCCCGGTTTTGTAAAGGCGTCGAGGTTTACCCGGGACTTCGATTTTAATGAATTTTTCGGCGGTGAGTTCGGGGCGGTTGAGGCAGCCCCTGGCTAAGCCGGCACCGGCAATGCACAGTTCGCCGGGAATACCTATGGGCGTTGGGTTATGGTAAGTATCTAAAATGTAGATTTTAGTATTGGCTGTCGGTTTACCGATAGGGAAATTTTCAACGCTTTCCCCTAGCCTGTAACTGCTTGCGACGACAGTGGCTTCCGTGGGACCGTATGTATTAACCAGTTGAACCTTTTGACCGAAGGTTTGCCGCCAATGTTTAACGTGTTGTATCGAGGCCGCTTCGCCGCCGATGATGACCAGACGCACCGGGCCGGGCCAATGGTATCGGCTGCCCGGTTCAACGATTAATTGCTGCCAGAAAGCCGTCGGTAAATCCAAAATGGTGACGGACATCTTTCGGCAGGTTTGTAAAAAGGTCCGGTTGGTGCTCATCATAGCCCTGTTCAATGTGGTGGGGGCTATTATAATGATGATTTTGGATAAACAGCAAAATTCTAAAACACTCTACAGCTTTGGAACAACGATAAAAGAATTACGCCGTATTTATTTTGTTCAAGGCATATTAGTAACTGGTATTGGCGGGCTTATAGGTGTGCTATTAGGCTCTTTGTTGATATGGTCGCAACTGGCCTTTGGCTGGCTGAAAATCACACCCACACTGCCCTATCCGGTAGAATATCAAGTTATAAATGTGGGCATTGTATTAGGTACAATTTTAGTTTTGGGTATTATCGCTTCCAAAATTGCCAGTAGTAGAATCAACAAAACATTAGTGTCGCACTAAGCAATCCACTTTTTTAACCTATCCGGCTAAATAAAATACGGAACAGGCCACTGCGCCATTTTTCCTTTTCCTGCTTACAATCATAACTATAGTACACTTCTTTTTCTTTAGTTCTTGTACTTAAAATAGCTTCGTTCTGGAATAAGATCAACGCTATTTTATCAATCATGGGTATTCAGCTAGTTAACAAAACACATCCAACTTAGGTATAAAAAACATAACTTTACGCCGAATCCTAAACCAGCTTAATGGATATTATTACCCCTTCCTTACTGTCTGTCGTTGTGCCTTTGTACAACGAAGAAGATAATGCAGTATTATTGACACAAAAGATTCACGAAAGCCTAAAAGGTTATACGTATCAGATTATTTATATCGATGACTTTTCTACGGACCGGACAAAGCAGGTAGTTAAAGAAATGCAAGATGAAAAAGTCCATCTTATTGAACTCAAAAAGAACTACGGACAGAGTTTAGCACTAGCAGCAGGTATAGATTATGCAGAGGGTGAATACATCATCACCATGGATGGCGACCTTCAAAACGACCCCAGTGACATTCCAGAAATGTTAACCTATGCGGTTAATGGGGAGTTTGACCTAATTACGGGTATTCGTCAGAAACGCAAGGATTCGCTTGTAAAAAAAATCCCTTCTAAAATTGCTAATTTTTTAGTACGTAGGGTTACCAAATTAGACATAAAAGACAACGGTTGTGCTTTAAAAGTGTTTACTAGAGATATCGCAAAGGACCTGAACCTTTACGGAGAAATGCATCGTTTTATTACGCTTCTAGCATATTTAGAAGGGGCACAAATCAAACAGGTTCCCGTTAAACACCATGCAAGACATGCCGGAGTTTCTAAATATGGTTTAGAGCGGGTTTTTAAAGTTGTAGCAGATATGATGCTGCTCCTCTTCATACGAAAGTACTTTCAGCGACCCATTCACCTATTTGGAATTTTTGGTTTTTTAATGATACTACTAGGGGTACTCATTAACATGTACTTGCTCGTTGTTAAAATTGGCTTTGGAGAGGATATTGGAACTCGACCTTTATTGATGTTCGGTATGATGTTCATCTTGGCCGGTATACAATTATTTACTATTGGTATTGTGATGGAACTACTGATTCGAACGTACTATGAGTCACAGAATAAAAGACCTTATAGAATCAAAAAAGTTAGTGTAGGTGGTAAGGCCCAGTAAGGCTATAGCCACTATTATTAAGCTGGTCGTCAGCGGACTGCTTATCTATTTTATTTTTTCTAAGATAGATCTACAGGAAATCGGAAATACGCTGCGAAGCAGCAATCCCTATTACTTAGGTTTAGCCTTGGTTTTCTTTCTTTCGTCAAAGATTATAGCTTCGTTTCGACTCAATCTTTATTTTCATCAGTTGGACGTATTCCTGACCTATAAAAGCAACCTAAAGCTCTATTTTTTAGGTATGTTCTACAATCTCTTTTTACCAGGAGGTATTGGCGGGGATGCCTATAAAGGCTATGCGATTAAAAAAAAGTTTGAAGTCGCTACGAAAAAAGTAGTCAGTGTACTTGTACTCGATCGTTTGAGCGGTCTTTTGCTTTTATTCGTATATGCGTGTTCCTTGCTACTGCTAATTCAGCAAGAAACTATTTTAGCATTAACTCCATTGTTTTTGGCAGGTATTCCAATTTCCATTTTAGTCTTTTGGTTATTAAACCGAAGCTTTTTCAGATATACGCTTCCTGTATTTTGGAAATCGGTAGGATATTCCGCTTTCGTCCAATTGGCACAATTAATTTCTGTTTGGTTTATTATGAAAGCTTTGGGTATTGAACTACATCAAATCGCCTATTTGGTCATTTTCTTGATTTCTTCTATCGTTTCCGTTATACCTCTTACCATTGGTGGAATCGGAAGCCGCGAAGCGACATTCTTCTACGGCGCCTCTCTGCTTGAACTTAACGAGAACATATCCGTAAGCATCAGTGTTATTTTTTTCTTGATTACCGCTTTAGTATCCCTTGCGGGGATTTGGTATCACTTTAAAAAAATCGATTTGGAAACAATAGAAAGCACCCCTAAGAGCAGCATATAAGACCACCTAATAAACGTGTATTAGATACATCTTATTTAGCACCTTATGTCGTGTATCTGGGTTTAGAAACTTAGCCTGTAAACGTGTAATTCGAAAATGATCTACCGAATACTCTATATCCCAATCCAATCCGGAATTGCGTAACAACGAAAGTTCTTTAGCATCAGCATAGACCCAAACATCATGGGTTGATTGAACCTCCTCCAAAGTGGTTAGCTGCACCGGGCGCTTGTTATAAAAATCCAACGACCACGTATAATTTTGACCTATTTTATATATTTTATCTACTGGAATATTATTCTCTTTTACCAATTGGGACATTGAAGAACCACCTTGATATGCTAACAGATTAGGATAAAAATGAAGGTTCAGCACCGTATTCAATAATAAGGAAGCACAAACGGAAACCGTAATCAGGCGCGCGAACCTACCTTCTCCCTTTAAACAAAAATACACACCAATACTCGCAACTATTCCCAATGCGATATACACCGGAATACTGCTTAGTTTGAATACAAAAAAGCAAATTAATGATGATGCGATGAACACAATCGCCAAAATAAAATACTGACCAACCAAGAACATCTTGATAGCCCTAATTTTTTGATTCCGATATAAGTTATACACATATGAAGCCGTGAGTAAGGAAAATAACGGAATGGTCACATTTAGATAATGTGGTAATTTGAATTGGGCAAAACTGATAAGGATAAAAATAAGGATGATGCCGCCTGTAGTCAAAAACTCCGTATTTGGACGGTAGGCAAACTTCATTTTGACAAAATTCCGAATCCTAGTGCTTATAGCTGCAATCGCCAAGATGGTCCAAGGTAAAAAGACCCATAAAAAGGTATGAAAGAAAAAGAAATAATCGCTACTATTCTTGCCCATCCCCTCTCCGCTTAATCGCTCAAAACTTTGTTCCCAAAAAATAAAGAAGATGCCGCTTCGGTCAGATATTCCACGGATGACCTTTTCTGGGTGCATATCAAACTGGTGATAATAAGCATACAGCATAGGTGATATAACAATACCGAACATTACCAAGGCAGCAAGTACTTTCCAATTAAGAAAAACCTTCCAATTTCTCGTGTATCCTACATGGCATAAAATGGGCAAACCTATTACCAACAAGGCTATCTGACCTTTGGTTGAAAAAGCAATACCAGCACCAAAAGCACCCAACAAAATGGCTCCTAACCTACCCTTTTCTATAAACGTAACTAGTTGCCAAATAGCAAAAATAGTGAAGCCAGTGAGCACGGCATCGGTGCGGACGTCTATTACGCCCAGCACTATGGTCTGTGCTGTTAAGAAAATAAGCGCTGCTAATTTTCCGGTATGTTTGTTATACAATAAGTTTCCTAGTCCATAACAACTATATGCGCCTAAGAGTGTCGCCAGCAAACCGGGAATCCTGTACGCCCAATCGTGAATTCCGAATATCTTATAAGACAATGCTGCCAGCCAATAATGCATATGAGGCTTATCTAAATACTCGTTTGGTCCTTTAAAGAGATTTAAAAAATCGTTCTCTTGAACCATGCGCATGGCCATAACGGCAAACTGTGCAGAGTCGTTTTCCATCAGCGTTACGAACATCCCACCAATGTAAATAAGAATAACTAAGCCAATTAAAAACCAGTACCTTAAGTTAGATATCATAGTGAGAATTTCCGGAGTGAAAATATAAATAACTTTGAAAATAACCAGCCAAAAAGGCTACCCAAGAGTGCGCCAGTTAAAACATCCAATGGAAAGTGAACGCCAATATACACTCTGCTATAGGCAACAAAACATGCCCAAAGTAACAATAGGGGTGCAATGCCTTTGAATTGAGATGTTAGGATTTGACCAAAAAATACTGCAACAGCAAAGGAATTGGCGGCATGAGCGGAAAAGTAACTGAACTTACCGCCACAGCGACTTTTTACCAAACGCATTACATCCATAAGTTCGGGATCGTGGCACGGTCTTAATCTACCTACCCCATATTTAAAGAAATTACTGAGCTGATCGCTTACCGTAATTAATAGTGCCACTGAAATGACCAGCACCACCGTTTTTTTTAAACCATACTTTTGATAGGACAGCAACAATAAAAATAAATAAATAGGAATAGCGCTAAGCTTATGAGAAACAAACTGCCAAAAGGTATCCCATGAAGACGTTCCCAATCCGTTCAGATATAAGAAAAGCTCATGGTCCCATTCTAAAAGTGTTTCTATCATACTTGGCTACTCTTCGTATCTAGAAACCTCGCGATCGTAAAACGCGGTTGCTGTGTTGACAAGACCTTCCATCTCTTCTTCCAAATCTTTTTCATCTTCTTTGGAAAATTCCTCAAACCATTCCACTTCATCATTTTCCAAATTGATGATAAACCTTGGATACTCTGTATGAATTACAAAAATGGCATTTGGATAATCTGTATTATCACCTAGAATAAATTTTGGTAGCTCCATAGGAAAATGTATAGTTTAATTTTATCAGCTTTATTTAAGTGTCAAGACCTAGCAACGGCTTCTTTACGTATCAACTTTTTTGTCAAATAATTAAATCGAATATACAACATAATGGCAGATGCCGTAAGGCCTACTAGAAGTCCCAACCAAATTCCGACACTTCCCAATTCCGTATGCAAGCCTGTATAGTAAGACACCGGAAAACCAATCAGCCAGTATGCAATAAAAGTAATAATCGTGGGAATCTTTACATCTTGCAAGCCCCTCAAAGCACCGAGTACTACCACTTGGACACCATCTGAAATTTGAAAGAATGCTGCCACAAATAATAATTGTGCGGCTAGGACGATTACCTCCGTATTATCTTTGAGATTTAAAGCATCATCTAAATCTAAGTAAATGGTAGGAAACCAGTTTCGTCCCACTAAAAATAGGATGGCGAATACAATTTCCAACAAGAACGTAAGTAAAAAGATAGATTGGGCTATTCTGCGGAGTTCGGTAAAATTCTTTAACCCTTTCTGATTTCCTACGCGTATCATAGCTGCAACACCAAGACCCATGCCAAACATGAAGGTCATGCTGCTCAGATTCAAGGCAATTTGATTGGCCGCTTGCGGGTTTTTACCCAGCACACCACTTAACCAAATAGCAGCAGTAAAAATAGCCACTTCAAAAAACATTTGTAGTGCAGATGGAAAACCAAGTGCAATGATTTTTTTCATGACGCGTTTCTCTAACGCTCTGAAATTAAAACCGGTTACAAAAGGATAAAACTTATCCTTACTCCTTAGGAGCACCCAAATATAAATCACCATTACCACTCTTGAAATCAAGGTGCCAATTGCCGCGCCCACAATACCCATTTCCGGAAACCCAAAAGAACCGAAAATTAGTAAATAATTGAGCACGATATTAATAACATTAGCCAATATCGTAGCATACATAGGATATTTGGTCTGGGACAAACCTTCCGAAAACTGTTTAAAAGCCTGAAAAACAATCAACGGTACCAAAGAAAAAGCGACCAAATCTAAATAAGGCATGGCCAACTCCACCACCTCAATGGGTTGCTTCATCATAAACATTAAAGGCTTGGCCAGTAGAATAATACCAAAAAGCGATAACCCTAATATGGTACAAAGCACCAAACCGTGCTTTAATGCACTTTTTGCGTCCTTTGCCTTACCTGCTCCGTCGGCCTCGGCAACCAAGGGCGTAATTGCCGTAGAAAAACCAATACCCAAAGACATGGCAATAAATACAAAACTGTTCCCTAAAGAAACCGCTGCCAGTTCTGCGGTACCCAATTGACCCACCATAATATTATCCGCGAACTGCACAAAGGTGTGACCAAGCATCCCTAAAATAACAGGGACGGACAGTTTTATATTATATCTAAATTCCTTGGTGTACTTACTAAGCAAAAGCTATGTTTTTGAAGATGCAAATATACTTTTTAAATACTTATGCTCATGGGAACATATATTATAGCCCTAGGTGATTCTTAGAGAACGAAGCGAGATATAATACGCGTAACAAATCATTAATTGTTTAGCTATAAACATTCTAGTACTCGAATCACCCAAACTTTTTTGCGGCGTTCCAATACACGTCCATTTCTTCCAAACTCATTTCTTGGAGTGATTTTCCTTGTTTAGCAGCCTCGGTTTCTAGATATTGAAATCGGTTCGTGAATTTTTTGTTAGTCCGTTCTAAGGCATTTTCAGGATTAATTCCCAAAAATCGAGCATAATTAATCATGGAAAAAAGCACATCGCCAAACTCGGACTCCATCTTATCGGTATCACCAACGCGCACTTCTTCTTGCAGTTCCCCTAATTCTTCTTGTACTTTTTCAAAAACCTGTTCTGGCTTTTCCCAATCGAAGCCTACGCCAGCCACTTTTTCCTGTATTCTACTCGCTTTTACCAAGGCCGGCAAACTTTTAGGAACGCCTTCTAGCACACTTTTCTTCCCTTCCTTAAGTTTTAATAGTTCCCAGTTACGTTTTACATCAGCCTCATTGGCAACTTTAACATCTCCATAAATATGTGGATGCCTATGAATCAATTTTTCGCAAATGGCATTGGCTACATCTGCAATATCAAAATCTTTGGTCTCCGCCCCTATTTTGGCATAAAAAACAATGTGCAGTAAAATATCCCCTAGTTCATTCTTGACTTCCTCCATATCATTATCCAAGATGGCATCACCCAACTCGTAAACCTCCTCTATAGTCAAGTGCCTTAACGATTGTATGGTCTGTTTTTTATCCCATGGGCACTGTGTTCTTAACTCCTCCATGATTGTCAATAGACGGTCAACCGCGGCTAATTGCTCTTGTCTTGAATGCATTATTGTTTGCTTTTCTACAAAATTACAAATTGCCCAAGTTTTAAGGAGTTATTCTTAGGCTTATTTGATAGTTTGGTTATTAGGGTAACGCCCTCCTAGGTAGCAGACACTGCAAGAGCAGCGGCGATTTGATGGCGTGAGAATGGAGTTATTGGTGCCGACGTGCAGAGGTTAGCACTATGCCTCAAGTTTTACACTCCCATTACTCACCTCCTTCTAGAAAGAATTGAAGTATGCTAAACGAAAAATTAAATGTATTTTCAAGCCTTTAACAAGAACGATTACTATGAAATCAATCGTATTCCTATTATCCTTACTAGCATTTAATTTCTCCTGTACCTCACAATCTAAAAGCATTATAGCTAAGGGGGCGGACCTTGTTTTAGTAGCCGATGGATACGCGTTTACGGAAGGGCCGGCATCAGACAAGGAAGGCAATGTCTTTTTTACAGACCAACCTAATAATCGTATTTTGAAATGGGATGCGCAGCGTAATACAGTTTCAACCTATATGCGTCCAGCAGGGCGCGCGAATGGACTTTACGTTGATTACCAAGGAAATCTTTTGGCCGCTGCAGATGAAAAAAATGAACTTTGGCTAATTGATGCTGACAAGAACGTGAGCATTCTTTCTCATCAATTTCAAAATAAGAAATACAACGGCCCTAATGATATATGGGTCGATAAAAAAGGGGGTATCTATTTTACGGACCCTTACTACCAAAGACCCTATTGGCAGCATAAAGAAGCTGAACTAGCAGCGCAATCTGTTTATTACATAGCTCCTAATAGTACTGATGCAAAGGTAATTGCTACTAATTTTACGCGTCCTAACGGAATCATAGGAACTGCGGATGGTAGAACGTTATATATTGCAGATATTGGAGATGAAAAAACCTATTCTTACACGATTGAAGCAGATGGTACTCTGAGCAATCGCCAGCTTTTTACCCGAATGGGTTCCGATGGTATGACAATAGATAACCAAGGGAATGTCTACCTAACTGGAGATGGTGTTTTTGTGTTTGACTCAAAAGGAAATCAGATAGAACATATTGACACCGGTGCCGATTGGACGGCCAATGTTACCTTTGGAGGAACAGAACAAAATATGCTGTTCATTACTGCCTCCAAAGCTGTGTATACGTTAAAAATGAGCGTAGCAGGAGTTCGCTGGTAAGGGTAATCCATTACTAGAATTTCTTAAGAAAATAAAAAACTTACAAAAATAGTACGCATCTTCAATGACAGTTCTGGATTATTCCAAAACTGGCCTATTTTAATTATCTTCCACCATATAAAGCCAAACTAAATGACTGTTTACATTTTCGAATTTATAGGAACTGCCATGCTTATCCTTATTGGCAATGGCGTGGTAGCCAATTTAGTACTCAAAGGTACCAAAGGTGCAGATCTTGGTTGGGTGGGAATTTCAATCGCATGGGGTATTGCTGTATTTATAGGCGTGTTTATTTCTGCCGATGCTAGTGGCGCCCATTTAAACCCAGCGGTAACCATTGGATTGGCCACAGCAGGAAAATTCTCTTGGGGATTGGTACCGGGCTACATCGTTGCACAGATTTTAGGCGCAATGATGGGTAATCTACTAGTTTGGCTCACGTATAAAAAACAATATGATGAAACTGATGATTCCGCTGCAATCCTAGCTACTTTCTGCACAGCTCCTGCTATTAGAAATCCGTTTTGGAACCTAGTAAGCGAAATCATAGGAACATTTACTTTGGTCTTTGGTGTATTTTATATTGCCGGCGGAAGCTGGGAAGAAGAAGCTATTTCACTTGGTTCTTTGGACGCGCTGCCAGTGGCACTATTAGTTATCGGTATCGGTTTTGGCCTAGGTGGTGCAACTGGCTATGCTATTAATCCTGCAAGGGATTTTGGCCCACGTCTTTTGCATGCCATCCTTCCACTTAAAAACAAAGGTGCTAGCGACTGGAGCTACGCTTGGGTTCCCGTTATTGGCCCTGTTATTGGAGCCGTATTGGCGGGTTCTCTTTTTATACTATTAGCCTGATAAAATTGCCTCGTTACTAATGCAAGCGAATTTTTTAATTCTAAACTTAATGCGGCATTTACATTTATTCATTTTCAACATACTTATGGTAGCACCCTCCTTTGCACAACAAATTATCAAAGTGCCTTTTGAGCAACAAATCGAAATATCATGGAAAGGAAGCGAAAAGGAGTATGTTTCCAGTATTTGGCAGAACATGGTGGTTACCAATGTTTCTATTCCTACTCTAGAAGTATTCGTTCCTGTAGACCCTAATGGAACCAGCGTTATCATTGCCCCTGGCGGTGGACTTTACGCGCTTAGTATAAAAAGTGAAGGAACCGATGTAGCTAAATGGCTTAATAAAAAAGGAATCACTGCCTTTGTCCTAAAATATAGATTAGTGCCTACAGGAGATGATGGTGTAAAAGAATACTCAAAAGACAGCCGAACAGAAAATAAAGTTGAGCAACGCGTTGGAAAAGTACTACCGCTTTCTATAGCAGATGGAATTTCAGCCATTTCCTATGTGAGACAAAATGCAGAAACATATAATATAGATGCGAATAAAATTGGCTTTATGGGTTTCTCTGCCGGTGGAGCTGTAGCTATGGGCGTGGCTTACAATTATACTTCCGAAAACAGACCCGACTTCGTTGTTGCTGTATATCCATGGACCACTGTTTATCCAGTACAAAAAGCCCCTAAAAACGCACCGAAACTTTTAGTGATTTGCGCTACGGACGACGCGTTAGGGTTGGCGGGCGGAAGCATTGAACTCTACAATTCTTGGTTAAACGCAGACCACACTCCAGGTTTACACATGTATTCACAAGGAGGACATGGTTTTGGGATGAAAGAACAAGGTCTGCCATCCGATTCTTGGATTCAAAGGTTTTATGACTGGGCGGTAGCCGAAAAACTAGTAGTACTGCACTAAATAAAAGTAGTCAATACCGATAAAACAGAATTTAAGTGGATAAAAAGCTATTTGTTTTATGTAAAATAAGCAGTCATCCAACTCCCTTGATAAGTTTAAAAGTAACCTAGGTCGAAAATCGTTTGAGAAGAGATATAATCAGTATTAATTTACACATTAGCATTTTAGATACATGAGAAATAGTAGTTTCTTCATTTCGTTTTTATTGGTAGTTTCCACCTACGGTCAAGAATCCGCACCATTTTCCGAGGAGGTACGTTCCATTTCTAAAAAATATGATTCCGTTTGGGACAGTAGCAAGGAAAGTATTGTTTTCACCGGGAGCTCTAGCGTCCGCATGTGGACTACGTTAAAACAATTATTTCCTGACCATCAAATTTTGAATACTGGTTTTGGAGGTTCCCAAGCCACAGATTTGTTATACCACTTAGACCCTCTGGTTCTAAGTTATCGTCCAAAAAAAGTATTCATCTATGAAGGTGATAATGATATATCAGCAAAAAAAAAGCCTAAGGAAATTATAGCAACAACGCATAAAATTATTCAAGAGATTCATAATGCAAATGCCTCGGTCAAAATTGTTTTAATAGCTGCTAAACCTAGTATTAGCAGATGGAAATTACGAGGAAAATATAAAAGATTAAATCGAAAATTTAGGAAAATGAGTGATGAGAATCCGCTTTTAACCTATGCCGATGTTTGGTCGCCAATGCTTAATGGTAGAAAACTAAAAAAAGATATTTTCATAGAAGACGGTCTACATATGAACCAGAAAGGATATGACCTCTGGTATGAGGTCATCAAAGATTTAGTTACTAACCCATAAATAAGAACAATGATTAAAAACACCCTAGTTAGAGCACTCTTTTCGCTCTCGTTGGTATGCGTATTTTTTGCCTGCACAGAAGAACCTAAGAAAAAAATTCCAATGCCGGTAACAGACCTTTCTACAGAAAACCTTATTCCAAAACCTTTAAAAGTAATTCCTACCAACTCCGCCTTTGCCTTAGATGAATTTACAGCTATCTATACAGCTAAAGGTGCCGCAGGATTCCAAGAAGTAGCTGAATTTTTAGCCGATAAGTTATCGAAAAAAATAAAACTTCAAGTGCCCGTGAACGATGAATCTCTGCAAACGGTAGAGCGCGTAATATATATTAATCAGTCAGATAGCACAGAGCTAGACGCACCAGAAGCGTATCAATTGTACATCAACCAAGATTCTATTATTATAAATTCAAATACGGCCGAAGGTGCTTTTAGAGGCATACAGACCCTAAGGCAACTGGTCCCAGATAGCAGTAACGATACCTTGGCAATTCAAAAAATATGGCCAGTCCCGACAGGTGAAATTATAGATAACCCCAGTTTTGCATATAGAGGTTCCATGTTGGACGTTGCCCGTCATTTCTTTGCCGTGGAAGATGTTAAAAAATATATTGATATTCTATCTTACTACAAGATTAATGTACTGCACCTGCATTTATCAGACGACCAAGGATGGAGAATAGAAATTAAGTCATGGCCAAAACTAACAAGTATCGGTGGTAGTACCGAAGTAGGTGGTGAAGCTGGTGGTTTTTATACCCAAGAGGACTACAAGGAGATTGTTCGCTATGCAGCAGAACATTTTATGACGGTAGTACCAGAAATAGATATGCCTGGTCATACCAACGCGGCATCAGTTGCTTATCCTTTTTTAAATGGAAATGGGAAAAAGCTTAAATTATACGAAGGAACACATGTTGGTTTTAGCACATTTGACACAAGAAAGGATACTGTATATGCTTTTGTAGATGATGTGGTACGGGAAATATCAGAAATTACCCCTGGCCCTTATTTCCATATAGGCGGCGATGAAAGCCATGTAACCAAAAAGAAGGATTATATCTACTTTGTGAATAAGGTAGAAAAAATAGTGCAAAAACACGGCAAGCG
>RCNF010001379.1_pt1 | contig 12745 bp, 5 predicted proteins | sample 2041311 | NCBI WGS metagenome assembly RCNF01 (sample SAMN09708228, study PRJNA481090) | Marine sediment metagenome, whole genome shotgun sequencing project. | biome: marine sediment; feature: ocean; material: sediment; isolation source: Sewage treatment plant 2 marine sediment (STP2) ... | reverse complement strand
CAACGACTACTATCTAAAACTTTGTGGTTCTGGCGGTGGTGGTTATATTCTTGGTTTTACCGAGGATATAGACAAGGCTAAAACGGCACTCAAGGACTACCAATTAGAAGTGGTCTATAACTTCTAGCGATACCCAAACTAAATGCTTAATAGAAAAAATAAACTCTTGCTGTTAAAAGTATTGAGTCTATTTTCTGTAGTTCGCGGTTACAACATTCTAGTCATAGCACTCGCCCAATATTTGGCCGCTATTTATATTTTGGCGCCTGACTTGCCTGCGCGAAGTGTAGTGTTTGATATTAACCTTTTTCTTTTGGTGTTTGTTTCCACGCTTGTTATAGCCAGCGGATACATCATTAATAACTTTTACGATGCCGAAAAAGACCTAATCAACAAACCTGCTAAGAGTATGTTGGATCGTTTGGTAAGTCAACGATTTAAGTTAAGTGCATATTTTATTCTCAACTTTATAGCGGTTTTCGCCGCAAGCTATGTTTCGTTTCGAGCGGTGCTATTTTTCTCTGCCTATATCTTTGGTATTTGGTTGTATTCCCACAAGCTAAAAAAGGTGCCTTTATTAGGAAATTTTGTTTCGGCTATTTTAGCCATTACCCCATTTTTTGTCGTTTTTGTATATTACAAGAATTTTGAAACCGTCATTTTTGTCCATGCTATTTTCCTCTTTCTGTTGATTTTGGCTCGGGAAATGATAAAGGATCTTGAAAATATTCCAGGTGATATGGCGCAAAATTATAAGACGATACCAATTATTTACGGACCAAAGGTTTCTAAAGTAGCAATCGGCATTTTAGTACTACTGACCCTGATACCCTCCCTTTTACTTATTTTTAAATTTGATATTGGATATATGGACTATTTCTTTATTAGCTGTGTAGTCTTACTCTTGTTATTTTTGGTCCTATTACCTAAAGCTACCACTCGAAAACATTATATCTGGCTGCATAATATTTTGAAGTTTATTATTGTATCTGGTGTTTTCGGGATTCTTTTGATTGATGTAGATTTAGTCTTAAATCGTATTTTATGATGGATAATATTCTTAAAGTAGCCTTGGCGCAGATAGCACCGGTTTGGTTGAATAAAGAGGCTACCTTGGCAAAAATCGAAAAGACCATTTTAGATGCGGCCAAGGAAAAAGCCGAATTGCTAGTTTTTGGCGAGGCGCTTTTGCCAGGCTATCCTTTTTGGTTAGCGTTGACCGATGGCGCAAAATGGGATTTACAGGTGAACAAGGAACTCCATGCACATTATGTTAGAAATTCTGTTCAGCTAGAAGCAGGGGAGCTGGATGCTGTATGCGCTTTGGCAAGTGAGCACAAAATCGCTATTTATTTAGGTTTGATGGAGCGGGCTAAGGACCGCGGAGGGCATAGTATTTATGCTTCATTGGTATACATTAATCAGAGTGGTGAAATTAAATCCGTTCATCGAAAACTACGACCTACCTATGATGAACGTCTCACCTGGGCACCAGGCGACGGTAATGGACTGCGAGTACATGCTTTGAAACAATTTACAGTGGGCGGACTCAATTGTTGGGAGAATTGGATGCCTTTGCCTAGAGCCGCGCTTTATGGTCAGGGAGAAAACCTGCATGTAGCAGTATGGCCAGGAAGCGAACATAATACAAAAGATATTACACGATTTATCGCAAGGGAATCTCGGAGTTTTGTTATTTCTGTTTCTGCTTTAATGCGTAAAACCGACTTTCCAAAAGGAACGCCACATTTGGAGAAACTTTTGGAAACCGCACCAGAAATATTGGCCAATGGAGGTTCTTGTATTGCAGGTCCAGACGGAGAGTGGATACTACCTCCAGTCCTTAACAAAGAAGGCATCATATTCCAAGAATTAGATTTTAATCGTGTCTATGAGGAACGACAGAATTTTGATCCGGTTGGGCATTATTCGCGGCCAGATGTGACGCAGCTTACCATAAATAGGGAACGCCAAACTACAGTGCGATTTACCGATAATTAATACGTGGTTATTTCCTCCCCTCAATAGGCATCAACTCATATCCTTGATTGATCCCTTTTTGAATGGGCGGAACTCCTTTTTCCATCCAAACGGGTTTTGCATCGCCCTTTAGAAAATAATCAAAGAACTGTGCCATACGGATATTAAAATCGGTTCGATTCTGCATTTTCAGTGGCCAGTGTGGCTCGCCATTGTAGTTAAGGAACCAAGAAGGCTTGCCTAAACGGCGTAAGCTTACAAAGAATTCTATGCCTTGGTACCAGGGCACATGGCCATCAGCATCGTTATGCATGATTAACAATGGGGTATTTATTTTATCGATATTAAAGATAGGGGAGTTCTCTATATACCGGGCAGGATATTCCCATGGGGTACCACCAATTCTACTTTGGGTATGTTCGTATTGGAATTGTCGGCTCAGGCCAGTCCACCAACGAATACCGCCATAAGCACTGATCATGTTGGGTACTGGCGCTCCGGATTCTGCTGCTTTGAAAATATCTGTTTTTGTGACCAGATAGGCAATTTGATAACCGCCCCAGCTGTGTCCTTGTACGCCAATATTATCCTTGTCCACGAAGCCTTTTTCTACAAGCGAGGTGACGCCGGGAATCACACAATTATAAGCACTTTCCCCAGGATAGCCTATGCGGTATTCTATATCTGGATTAAAGATGACATAACCTCTACTAGTATAAAAACTATAGTTGAGCGAGGAGCGTTCTGGCTTTGGTGCTCTATGCCTGTGGATACCATTCGAACTTTTTTCATAAAAGTTGACGAGCATGGGATATTTTTTATTGGGGTCGAAATCTTCGGGCTTGACCAACATGCCTGTAAGTTCTTTTCCATCCAAAGAAATCCAGTTGACCAGTTCTATGCTTCCCCAGTTGTATTCTTGTTGTTGTGGGTTGGCATCGCTTAATTTTAAACTCTTTTTAAAACCAAGATTAGAAACGCGAAGATTCGGAAATTCAGTAAAGGATTCCCGTGTGTAAATTAAGGCATCGTCCAATAACGCCTTTTGTGGTGTTGAATAGCGATGCGGACTAGATAATAAGGTTTTTATTTTTCCATTTTTTGGATTGTACTGGGCATAACCAGCATCTTTGGTATCTTCGTTAAAAGTAGTCAGCAACCAATTTTGATCAACAGGAATATATAGTAATTCATCGTCTAATGCAACATAGCGATACACCGTTTTGCTTTCTCTACCGGAAGTTAGTTTGGTGCCTGTACCCGTTTTGGGGTCAAATTGCCAGATATCGTAGCGGTCGTAAAGAATAAGGTAGACATCGTTTATTGTCCATCCCGCAGCACCATAAGCTGACGGAAAATTAGGGGAATCGTTCGTCTCGTTAAAAAACTGTTTTCCCTTGGTCAACGCTTTTAAGTTCCCGGCAGGGAGGGTGTAACTAATCCAGGTACTGTCCGTTCTGCTGTATCCATAAGCGTATTTTGCTTTGGGACTCAGCTGTACTCTGGGCACTTTGGTCAAGGATAATAACGTTTCTCCGGAGTTAGTACTTATCAATTTATAGTCATTGTCCCGCCTTCCGGTCCACTGACTTTCGAGTTCATGGGGAAGGGTAGTGTTAATTAAAGCATAGAGAGCATTACCCTCATCACCCAATTCGGAATTAGGAAAATCGCTTGTGGCCAAAGGCACTACTTCATTATTTTTAAGATGTACCGTGGTGCGGTAGCTGGCAATAGAATCGTTCTTTAGCTGTAGTTCTTGCACCGTGTATAATCTTGGTTCATTATAGGTCCACACCTCCACATTTACGATTTCATCTTCTGTTAGGGTAGTATCTTTTATGATAGGCGGAGTTGCCAGACCAAAGAACAGTTTGGACTCGTCCTTTGAGAATTCGATATCGCCATAGGAAGAAACCATATAGCCAGTTGGCGCGGTGGACGGGTCTACTATTTTTTTGGCTGTTTCGTTTCCTTTATTCCACACAAAGAGCTCGTTAGGTCTTGTTTGAATTTTGGTGGTGTCCGTGTCTGTAACAAAGCCTAAATGGGTTCCGGAATCACTTAGACTTAGATTAAAATATTTTGCTTTTTGTGCGTTGTGGAGTTTATGACTGCTCTGGGTTTCCATATCTATCAGATAGACGGCAGCATCATCTTCTTTATCTTTACCAGTAGTTGCGTAGGCCATCGATTTTCCTTCTTTTGCAAACATGAAATCGGTTACATAGGGCATTGTGTCCTGTTTTCCTGTTAACAAATTCCTTAGCACTAAGTGGTAGCCATTCTTTTTACCGACTTTTTTAGGTTTTTTCTTTTTATCTACTTTATCCTCAAGGGTGTCCTTTTCCTTTTCTTCTTTTACTTCGTCTATGTAATACGCCACGTAGCCCGACCATTTTTCTGGGAGCTGAAAGGATTTTACGTTCGCTATTTTTGTAATCCCATTTGTGTTTAAGTCTAAAATCCCTAAAGAATCTTTAGGCAAATCTTCCTTTTTAGTTTTTCTGCTTTTCATAGCTCGGACACTGTCTTTCCAAGCGGTAATAGTAAACACTACAAATTTCGAATTGTAGGTAAACGCTGCTTTATCAGCCCTTTCATGTTCAAAAATTAGTTTTCCATTGGTATCCTTTACTTTTAACGCAGCATCTTTTTCCCCTTGCTCCAGTTCGTAAAGGACATAATTCCCGTTCGGAGAAATACTAGAATTTTGGACGGTATTCCATAGTTCATAATCATTATGATCTAACACCTTTTTTTGAGCGAAAACGGATACGGATACGAGTACAAAGAATAGCAAAAGTGATTTTTGAATCATGATGAGTTTTAGATTTCCTTAAATATAGAAAATAATTAAAAAATGGAGGGTAATAGAAATCGATTTAAAACCCACAATATTAATTTGATATGGAACGCTTTGCTACCTTTGCACCAAATATGAGTACTATGAGCAGGGAAGATTCCAACAGAGGTAAAAAGGCATCGGGAAGACAGGGTGGTAATTTTAAGAAGAACAGTTATGCTAGAGGCAACGCTCCTATTAAAAAAAGTACCGCTCCTAAACAAGTCTCGGATCCTAATTCTATCCGTTTGAATAAATATGTGGCCAACTCTGGGGTTTGTTCCCGAAGAGATGCCGATATCTATATAGCTGCCGGTAATATTACGGTTAATGGTAAGCCCATTACCGAAATGGGTTACAAAGTGAAGCTAACCGATGAGGTGAAGTTTGACGGTCGTCTATTGAATCCGGTGAAAAAGGAATATGTAGTATTAAACAAACCCAAGGATTTTAGTACGACCATTAGGGATGAAAAGGGTAAAAGACATGTTTCTGGTTTGATATCCAATGCCTCAAAATCGAAATTATTGCCTGTTGATAAGCTAGATAAGGAGGATACCGGATTACTGGTTTTTACAAATGATGGAGACCTTACCAAACGCTTAAAAAGCCCAATTAACGGACTCCGAAAAATTTACCATTTGGTACTGGATAGGGATTTAATTTCTGCTGATCTTCAGAAAATAAAAGAAGGTGTAACTGTAGATGAAAAGGTAGTGCGGGTACAAGACATCAGTTATATCGATAATTCTCCAAAGCGAGAAGTAGGCGTAGAGATATTTAGTTCACGCGCCAAAATATTAGAACGTCTCTTTAAGCAATTGGATTATAAAATCATGAGGTTAGACCGAGTTGTATATGGCGGATTAACCAAGAAGGATTTACCCCGTGGACATTGGCGTTTCTTGACTGACCAAGAAATCATCAATTTCAATATGATAAAGTAGTGTTTTTTTAAAAAATTTAAAGACTAGCGCAGCTATTTCTCATCATAGGCCTTTCCTGAAAAAATAGATAGTTTGATAGTAGAATAGCTGTATTATAAGGTTTTTGTTTCATCCTATTCCAGTAGGAAAAACACCTAACTAGCTCTTTTATTCGAAGTAAAATTTAATCTCTGGAATACCCATCTCCAAATAAGTAACTAACAATAATACCGTGGGTATTGCCCAAGGGCGAATCGTTAAAAGTTAGATTATAGCTATAAATCGCCCTGATATTTTTTAAGAGATACACGCCTGCCAATAGGTTTATGGAGGAATTGGAACGATATCCGGCACCCAACTCGAACTTGTTTTTGTAGCTAAAGGATATGTTTGTGTCTATCTGCAATGGAGCCCCATTTTCCTGCTTTAGCAGCACACTCGGTTTTATCATAATTTCCTCAAACTGATTGGAAAAGAAACGGTATCCCAAATACCCATAAAACGGATTGGATAGGTCTAAGTTTTCATCATTAGAGGCCAAAGCGTCACCAAGGATATTCGGTGACGAGAGTCCCAAATAAAAATTAGCAAGGTTCAATAGGATACCTACCCCAACCGTAGGGATAGTAGCATCTATATTCGCCGCAAAATTAGGATCGTTCATAATACCTAGTTCCAGAAGATTGTCCTGATATTGTTGTACACCAGGCGATATGGAGAAGGACAGTGAATTAGGTGTGTATATTTGCCAATACGGTCTGTTGCTTTTGGTATCGAAGAAAATTTTATAGGAATAGGTTGCAAATGCGCTGGTAGATGTAGTTACTCCTATTTCATCCCTAATAAAACCGGCACCAAGGCCTACTTTTCCTCGATTGAACGGACTATGAATACTTAATGCAAAACTTCTGGGACTACCTTCTATATTGTTAAAGAAGCCTGAATTGTTCAAGGTAACCTCTGTACTTGATGCCAGACCTGCATAGGCGGTATTGATCAAGTAGGGGTTATAGTTGTATTCCCCAAATGTGGGCGTTTGCTGTGCATTTAGGTTTTGATGACCAAATTGCACAAGTAAGTTCAGCGCTATAAAAGCGATATAAGTTGATATTTGCTTCATTATGTTATCGCTTTATGACCAGGTACCCCTGTGTTTTTTTGAGGTTATGAGCTCCTGATACCTGAATGTTAAAGAAATAAGTTCCGCTGGGAAGTTCGTTCGCACCCATACTCGTTTTTTCATTGGCCATACCCCTGAATGCATTAGAACCATTATTATAACCCTGTACTTGGAACACCATATCTCCCCATCTATTATAAATAGATACAGTATTATCTGGATTATCTTCAATACCTTCAATTACCCAATAATCGTTTACATTATCACCATTAGGAGAAAATCCGTATTGTGTTAAATCTGGTAAGGTTTCTGTTGTAAAACGTTCTTCAGAACAACCTATAGCATTACCGTCCTCGTTGTATGGTATAACGGTAACAAAAACAACTGTATTTTCTGTAAAATCTTGGTTAGGTACATAACTTAAAACGCTACCTAAATCACCAGAGAAAATCTCTAAACCTCCAGAGCTTGTTCCAATACTTAGGTTATAACCGGTTGCATTATTAACCTCATTCCATGATATCGCCGTTGCAAGCGGAACATTTGTTTCATTCGCTTGAGGACTACTTAAAGTAGTACAATCTGGTACTGTAATAGTATCCTCTGTCATAAAACTTTCTTCTGCACATCCTATAGCGTCCCCAGCTTCATTATAGGGAATGATATTGACGAATAGTATCGTATTTTCTTCAAAAGCTGAGCTTGGGTTAAAACTTAACGAATTGCCTACATCTCCTGTAAAAACTTCGGAACCTCCAGAACTGGTTCCGATGGAAAGTCTATAACCCCTTGCACCATTTGCGCTATTCCAAGAAAGACTGGAACCAACAGGTACATTCAAAGCATCTGCCAGCGGACTATTCATGTTAGTACAATCAGGAAGGTTAATACTATTTTCTGTAGTAAAACTTTCTTCTGTGCATCCCGTGGTTGCGCCATCCGCATTGTATGGAGTTACGGTTACGAAGATTGTTGCATTTTCATCAAAAGCTCCAATAGGTGTATAGGTTAATACATTGGCCATATCGCCGCTGAATATATCAGCCATGCCAGAACTTGTGCCTACGCTAAGTCTATATCCGGTTGCAGTGGTTACTGCATCCCAATTAATGGCTGTTGAAACGGAAACATTAGTTTCTGTATTTAAAGGACTATTTAATAGCGTACAGCTTGGAAGATTAACAATATTTTCTGTAGTAAACTTTTCCTCTGCGCACCCAACAGCATCTCCATCCAAATTGTAAGGAACTATAGTGATAAAAATAGTAGTGTTCTCTTCAAAGTTTATTGAAGGGTCATAAATTAAAATATTACCTATATCCCCAGTAAAAAGCTCAGAGCCTGCTGAGGTGGTGCCAATGGATAGTCTATATCCAGTTGCGCCTGTGGCAGCATTCCAAGTAATATTGGAACCTACAGAAACATCAGTTTCATTGTTTAAAGGACTATTTAGCGTTGTACAATCCGGTAGGGCTATATTATTTAGGGTAGTAAAACTTTCTGCTACACAACCCATAGCATCCCCAAACGTGTTGTATGGAGTAATGAGTACAAAGATTTCCGTGTTTTCAGGTAGGTTGTCTGACAGATTTAAGGTGGTCACGTTACCTACATCGTCCATGTAGATATCGTTTGCTCCTGAGCTAGTTCCCACAGAAATCCTATAACCAGTTGTATTGGCCGCAACGTTCCATGTTATATCAGTTGCCACAGGAACATCAGCAGCATTGCTCAAGGGAGTACTCAAGGTTGTACAAGCTGGTGGATTTGTAAGGCTGGATGTGCCTGTTCTAAAACTTTCTTCGATACAACCCGTAGCATCACCTATAGCATTATAAGGGATAATGGTAACATAGTGCGTTCTGTTTTGCTGAAGAAGGTCAGTAAAAGTATAGGAAGTATTAATTCCAACATCAATACTATTTGCTACTTCTATTCCGCCCTGTGTGTTACCAACCATTACTAGATACCCTGTAGCACCGTTTACTGCGTTCCACGTTATGTCAGTATCAATAGGTACTCCCGTTGTTCCATTACTTGGGCTTAATAAGTTAGTACATGCAGGAGGAACAGGAATAATTTCTGTTCTAAAGCTTTCTTCTGTACATGATGTAGCATTACCTTCCTCGTTATACGGTACTATGCTAACGAAAATATCCGTGTCCTCCGGTAGGTCGTTTGTTAGTTCAAATGTAGTAGCATTATTAACATCCACACCGTTCATAATATCTACAGCTCCCGTTGTCGTTCCTACGGTCAACCGATAACCATCCGCATTGGCAATAGGATTCCAGCTGAGGTCTGTGTTTATAGAAACATTGGTGGCACTATTTAAGGGTTCGGTAAGACTTGTACAATCTGGAATAGTGGCAATAATTCCTAATATAGTAAAGCTTTCTTCTGTGCAAGGCCCTACTGCATCTCCTGTATCATTAAAAGGAACCAAAGTTACATAGACGGAATCGCCGGTATTAAAATCTGCCGCAAATTCGTAAAAGGTGTCGTTGATAGTTTCGTTATTTACCAAGGTAATATTACTAGGTTGTACTACCACCGTAAGCCTATAACCTCTTGCGAAAAGCGAGGGTTGCCAAGTTAAATTCGTATTTAAAGGTAGATCTATAGCTCCGTTGAGGGGCGAGGTTAATTGTGTGCATTCTGGAACAGGACAATCCAAGACATCATTGGTAATATTCCAACTATAAGTATCAATCATAGTTTGGCGTTCTTCTGCAGCATCACAATAAAGTAAGCCTTCTGCACCAAGTGTAAGACCGCTTGTCAATGTCTGTTCTGACCACGATATTAAGGTGTTATCGTAGTTTTCGCGAATTAAGGCGGTATTGTCGAGCATATCGGTCATGTTCGTTACACCTTCTACATTCCAATCGCCCAGGTATTGATCAAGTGCAGTAGTATTATTAAATGCGGATTCCATATTTACGGTTCCCAAATCCCATTGGTCCATAGCTTGGTTATAGGCAGAGGCATTTTCGAACATAGCCTCCATGTTGGCTACACCTGATACTCGCCAGTTATTTAAACTTTGGTTGAAGGAACTTGTGCTGCTGAACATTTCCTCCATTGTAGAGACACCTCTAACGTTCCATGAGTTTATGTCTTGGTTGAACGCAGCTGCATTTTTGAACATGGTCTCCATAGTGGTCACCGATGCTACGTTCCATGATGTTAAGGGCTGGTCAAAGGTAACTGCATCTTCGAACATGCTTAGCATCGTTGTTACAAAAGAGGTATTCCAAGCGTCTATTGGTTGATTAAAGATTGTTGCTCCTTGAAACATTTCTGTCATGGTAAGTACCTCTCCTGTATTCCAATTTTCAATAGTTTGGTCAAATGCAGTAGCAGTTTTAAACATGGCTTGCATATTGGTTACCGAAGCAACGTTCCAATTCCCTATTTCACCATTGAATACTGCGGCACCCTCAAACATGGAAGGCATCAACGTTACAGAGGAAACATACCAAAGATTCAAGGGTTGGTTAAAAACTAGAGCATTTTCGAACATGGAGGTCATATTTGCTACGGCACTTACTTCCCACTCATCTAAGGGCTGGTTGAATGCTTCTGCGTTTTCAAACATAGTGGACATATTTACAACCGAGTTTACCACCCATTCGTTCAGCGGTTGGTCAAAGACCAATGCCCTCCTGAAAATAGAACTCATGTTTATGGCATTTGTTACATCCCAGTCGTTTATGTTTTGATTGAAAGAACCAGCGTCTTGAAACATTTGGCTCATATTCGTAACCAAGCCCACTTCCCATAAATTTAGAGGTTGGTCAAACGTTACGGCATTATCGAACATGGCTAACATATTCGTTACTTTGTCTACATTCCAGTCATTTAACGGTTGGTTAAATACTTCTGCATCTTTGAACATACCTATCATGTTCAAAACATTATCTACATCCCAAGATTCAATAGGAATATTAAAGGCTTCTGCATTTTCGAACATACTTTCCATGTCAATAACCTTCTCTACTTCCCAATCTTCTATGGCACCATTAAATGCTACGGCACCTTTGAACATATCTTTCATGGTCGTAACTTCCCTCACGTCCCACAGGTTTAGGGACTGATTAAAGATATCTGTTTGTTCAAACATTCTGGACATGTTTTGAACCTTGCTGGTATCCCAATTTCCAATAGGTTGGTTAAAGGCGTCTGCACCAAAGAACATACCGGACATATTCTCTACAGTACCCACGATCCAGTTATCCAAAGGTTGGCTAAATGCTCTTGCCCCGATAAACATATAGGACATGTTCTCCACGTTGCTTACATCCCAGGCATTTATATCTCCATTAAATATCTGACAGCTATTGAACATACCTCCCATGGAAGTCACAGCACTAAGATTTGGGATGTCGGTTGCATTGTATTCCATATTAATGCAGTAATAAAAAGCCCGCTCCATAGACTGCCATACTTGCGTTCCCCATTGGTCTATAGAGAGCAGTTTTATGTTATCGGTATTGGAATAGTCGTGAAACGGAGCTGGAAAATCGCCTATAATAGAAACGGTATAAGTTCCCGGAGCAAGATAGGTATGGGTAATGTCTCCCGTTACATTATTATCGAACTGATCATCGCCCCAATCTATAGAGTAATTGTAGGTAAGATAACTTGGATACCCTGTATTTGCCTCTATTTTTAATTGGTTGGCATTGGTAGTGTCATTATCTGTAATGGTAGTGTCATAGGTTAGTTTAAAAGCATCTGGGCTATTTATCCATGATGGCACTACGGTAAAGTTTTCTTCGGTACAGCCTACTGCGTCTCCATCGGTGGTATTATAGGGAACTATAAGAACGAATACCTCATCCCCGGATACTAATAAGTCATCACCAGCAGGCGTCTCAAGGTTAAGACCTACAATATTTCCGCCCGCGACATCATAGCTATCGAAGGGAGTGGATTCAATACCGCCTCTAAGTACTTTTACGGTAACCTTATATCCCGTAGCACCAGGTGTCTGTGCCCAGGTAAGGTTTGCACTCGCGGGTACATTTGTATCTCCGTTTACGGGAGAGACCAAATTGGTGCAGAGTACAAAGGAGCAGTTGATGATATCTCCCGTAATGTTCCATCCAGAATTGTTTATTAGTTCTTGTCTAGCAATCCTACCATCGCAATAGGTTAGAGTTGTAGCACCTAGGTTTACATTTGAATTTACGGTTTGTGCCGCCCAACCTATTAACGAGTTGTCATAGTTTTCTTGGGAAAGTCCAGAATTGGAAAGCATGTTTGCCATATTTGTAATACTGCTAACATTCCAAGTTTCTAGATTTTGGTTAAAGGCATCTGCGTTTTGGAACATTCCGCTCATATTCGTGACGGATGTCGTATTCCAGTCAGTCAGTACTTGGTCAAATACTTGGTTTTGGCCAAACATACTAGTCATATTAGTTACATTGTCTACATCCCAGTTATTTAAAGGTTGATTAAAGACTTGCGATAAATAGAACATATAGCTCATATCGGTAACGTTGGTAACGTTCCAATCATTCAATGGCTGATTAAATATGGCTGATTCTCTAAACATACTAGCCATATTGGTTACGTTATCCACGTCCCAACTACTAATATCTTGGTTGAAACTAGGTGCATTTTCAAACATCCCTCGCATATTCGTGACATTGATTACGTCCCATCCGCTTATATCTTGGTTAAAATCAGTGTTGTCACGAAACATATAATTCATATCCGTAACGTTACCAACTTCCCATTCATCCAATGGTTGGTTGTAGATAGCTCCCCAAATCCAGCCATCGAACATACTGGCCATGTTAGTTACATTACTCACATCCCAATCGTTTAAAGGATGGTTAAACGTTCTGTGCCTGTGAAACA
>RCNF010006211.1_pt1 | contig 12749 bp, 8 predicted proteins | sample 2041311 | NCBI WGS metagenome assembly RCNF01 (sample SAMN09708228, study PRJNA481090) | Marine sediment metagenome, whole genome shotgun sequencing project. | biome: marine sediment; feature: ocean; material: sediment; isolation source: Sewage treatment plant 2 marine sediment (STP2) ... | reverse complement strand
ACTGCGCCTTTTTATCCCGCTGATTTTTAGCGGGGGTATATGAAACTTTCTACTTAGCACCCCAAGGGCATTTCCTGCGGGCACCATTGGTGATACTTTTTACGACTTAATTAAGTTTAAAAAACCTATTATGGGTAGCGACAAATGTCGTTGTAAGGTTAATAGCTATGAATTCAGCCGACATACTTGTTTCAAATGGAATTGTTCTGACTTTAGACAAAGAAAACTCACAAATTAAAAACGGCAGTGTTGCCATTAAGAAAGATAAAATCGTTGCCGTGGGGGATGCCGACGAATTTGCAGCATGGGAAGTATCCCGGATCATCGATGCGAGCGACTGCATAATAATGCCGGGCCTTGTGAATACCCATACCCATGCAGCAATGGTTTGTTTCAGGGGACTTGCAGACGATCTACCCCTGATGACATGGCTTAATGATTATATTTTCCCTGCTGAGTCAAAACTCGATGAAGAAAAAGTCTATCGCGCAACGCTTCTTGCCTGTGCTGAAATGATCATGTCAGGAACTACGTGCTTTTGCGATATGTATCTTTTTGAAGATGCTGTTGCACGTGCGGCAAAACGTTCAGGAATGCGAGCCGTTGTCGGAGAAGTGCTGTATGATTTTCCTTCCCCCAATTACGGCCCCATCGAGCAGGGTTTTGCTTACAGCGAAATGCTTATTGAAAAGTGGGAAAATGATCCTTTGGTTAAAATTGCTATTGAACCACACTCGCCTTACCTTTGCTCACCTGACCTTTTAAAAAAAGCTTTTTCCATCTCGCAAGCCCATGACCTTCGCCTTGTAATCCATGTTTCTGAAACCGAAAGCGAAGTGAAAAATATTAAAGATAAATACGGCCTGACACCTATAGGACACCTTGCTGATCTGGGCGTCCTTGCACCGAATCTTCTGACATGCCATTGCGTTGTACTCACGGATGAAGATATCTCACTTTTACGACAATTCGATGTAAAGGTTGCACACAACCCTGAAAGTAATATGAAACTAGCCTCAGGCATTGCACCTATTCCAGAGCTGTTAAAAGAAGGAATCTGTGTCGGACTGGGAACCGATGGGTGTGCAAGTAATAATAATCTTGACCTTTTCCAGGAAATGGATACTGCCGCCAAGCTTCACAAGGTAAATACGTTTGACCCGACAGTCATGGACTCTACCACAACACTGAGAATGTGTACCATTGAAGCGGCACGTGCACTCGGTCTGGGAGAAATCACAGGCTCCCTTGAAGTCGGCAAGAAAGCAGATATCATTGTACTGGATACAAAAAAACCTCATCTAACCCCGATGTATAATCCAGCCTCACACCTTGTTTATTCTGCAAGGGGAAGTGATGTTATAACAACCATAATAAACGGTGAAGTAGTTATGGAAGATGGAAGACTCCTTTCACTCGACCTTGACAAAACTATGGATGATATAAGAAAGATTGCGGAGAGTATAAGAAGATGAAAAAAGAAACTTTACATTTGCTCATGCTCAAAGATAATCCCGATGATGCAAAACTGGCGGCAAAGGCCATTGAAAGTGATGAATTTACTATAGAATGGAACAGGGTGGATACGGAAGAATCATTTAGAAAAGCCCTGGATGAAAAACCGGACTTAATCCTTGCCGATTACAGCCTGCCAACCTTTGACGGTATGTCTGCCTTGAAAATAAAGGAAGAAACAGCACCTGAGATCCCGCTGATTATCATTTCAAGTACAATCGGCGATGATGCTGCAGTTGAGTGTTTAAAAGCCGGAGCAACCGATTATGTTCTAAAAGACAAAATATCTCGTTTGGGGCAGGTAATAAAACGGGCTCTTAAGGAAGCAGAAACATACAAAAAACGCATGCGGGCCGAGGAAGCTCTGCTAAAGAGCGAAGAGAATCTGCACCAGGTGCAAAAGATGGAGGCCATAGGAACACTGGCAGGGGGTGTAGCTCACGATTTTAATAACATACTTATGGCTATTCAGGGAAACGTCGATATTGCTTTGATGGACGTTGAAAAAGACAATTCTGTGTATCTGAACCTTATGGAAATTCGAAAAGCATCGAAACGCGCTTCCGACCTTACTCGACAACTCCTGCTTTTCAGCCGCAGGCAGCCAATGGAACAAATCCCTCTTGATCCTAACGAAATAATTAAGAACCTTTATAAAATGCTAAACCGTTTCATCGGTGAAGATATTGTTCTAACAGTTGATCCGGCAAGCGATATTAAGATGATTAAAGGAGATGCCGGAACTATAGAGCAAGCGATAATGAACCTTGTAGTCAACGCCCGGGACGCCATGCCTGGGGGCGGAAAGATTTTCCTCGAGACCAGAAATGCACTTTTTAACGAAGAAGATTGCAAGCTTTACAGTAACGCAGAACCCGGGGAGTTTGTCTGTTTTTCAGTTCGTGATACCGGAGAAGGCATCGAACCATCCATTTTAGACCGTATTTTTGAACCTTTCTTTACAACAAAGGCACAGGGAAAAGGAACCGGGCTGGGGCTCTCAGCAATATATGGTATTGTCAAAAAACACGGAGGGTGGATAAACGTGGAAAGCATACCTGATGACGGAGCCACCTTTAAAATATATCTACCGGCCATTTCTGTAAGTTCTGAACAAGAACAGCAACCCCTTGTTTCACAGGAAGAATTCAAAGGCAACGGAGAACGAATTTTACTGGTCGAGGATGAAGAAGTGGTAAGAAATCTCCTTGTCGAAATGCTAACTGGGAAAGGATATAAAGTTATTTCTGCGACCACTGCAAGAGAAGCACTTAATATCTTTAAAAAAGAGAAGGGCGCTTTTGACCTTGTTTTTAGCGATGTGGTTCTGCCTGACATAAGAGGGCCAAAACTTGTTGAACAGCTTCTAAAACAAAAACCCGGAATCCGTGTTTTATTCACAAGTGGATACAGTGATGAAAAAGCAGACTGGCAAGTTATTCAGCAGCTTGGATATCCGTATATTCAAAAGCCGTTTACGTCGTATGACATGCTAAAGACTGTGAAAAAGGCGTTGGAAAAGTAATGAATTTCGATACTGTTATCCACAACTGCACGATCATTACTGTTGATCCTGATTTTGATATAATTAAACACGGTATAATCTGTATAAAAGACGGCCGCCTTGAGCGGATTTCGGCAAAGGCTCATGAACAAGAACTGCCGGACTCAAAAGAGGTAATCGATGCAAAAGGCGGGATTGTCCTGCCCGGCCTGGTCAACACACACACTCATCTTCCAATGACCCTATTCAGGGGACTTGCCGACGACCTTCCCCTTAATATTTGGCTGAATGAACATATCTTTCCTGCTGAAAAAGAAAATATAAATCCCAAATCCGTCCGTTATGGAACACTTCTGGCCTGCAGTGAAATGCTGCTTTCCGGGACGACAACCTGCTGTGACGGATACTTTCTTGAAGAAATAGTTGCGGAAGCTGTTAACGACTCAGGTATGCGGGCTGTACTCGGTCATGGGGTTATCGATTTTCCTGCACCAGGAGTTGCCGATCCTTCAGAAAATATAAAAACCGCTGTAGCATTTGTGAAAAAATGGCTGGGTGTTTCTCCAAACATCATACCTTCGATATTTTGCCATTCTCCCTATACCTGCTCCACCCGTACATTGAAGGATGCCAAAACTGCTGCAGATAACGAAGGCCTTCTTTTCCAGATTCATGTTTCAGAAACAAAACAGGAACTTAATCAGATACAGTCAGAACACCGGATGACTCCGGTTGAATATCTGGATAGTATCGGAATACTTGATGCCAACACGCTTCTTGCCCATTGTGTCTGGATAGACGATCATGACATTGAAATAATTGCAAAGCAAAATGCAAAGATCTCCCATAACCCTGAAAGTAATATGAAGCTTGCTGCAGGCGTTGCACCGGTTCCGCGCTTTCTCGATTCCGGGATAACGGTGGGTCTTGGTACGGATGGATGTGCAAGTAATAACAATCTTGACCTTTTTCAGGAAATGGATACTACTGCAAAGCTTCACAAGGTTATCAGCCATGATCCCACGGTCATGGATGCAAAATCTGTTATTGTCATGGCGACCATTGGCGGTGCGAAAGCCATAGGTCTTGGTAATGAGATAGGTTCTATAGAGGTCGGCAAACAGGCGGACCTTATTATTATAGATACTGACAAACCTCACCTGACTCCCCTGTATAATCCGGTATCCCATATTGTTTACGCAGCTTCGGGATCAGATGTACGGGATGTTCTTGTTGCAGGAGAATTTCTTGTTAGAAACCGAAAGCTGTTGACTTTAGATTTGGACGAGACCCTTGAAAGAGTTACTGAAATCAGCAAAGTGATTAGCAGTAAAAATTGATGTCCCATCTACTGCGTTGCAGCGGTTTTTCAGAAACTCGGCATACTACATGTATTGCCTCGTCTCTGAAAAACCGCTGCGCCTTGTATATGGAACTTTCTACTTAGTCATCGGTGATACTTTTTACGAGTTTATCAAAATTGATGGCGTCGTAAAAAGCCATTTTTTAACCACTGAGCTCACAGAGAATATCTTATTTTATTAACTATTTATCTCTGTGATCTCCGTGGCCTCTGTGGTAAATTTGATTTTTTACGAAACTCTGAACCTCTGAACTGTGAACCCTTGAACCTGAGTAGTTACCATGAATCTTAATGAAATGATAAAATGTGCCCGGGGAGAAAAGCAGGCAGACCTGCTCCTTACCAACGCCAGCATTATTAACGTATTTTCAGGTGAAATTATTCCTGGCAGTATAGCCGTGGCAAACGGATACATTGCAGGATTCGGGTCGTATCCTGCAAAAAAAGTGGTCGATATGAAAGGACGCTTCGTGGCTCCTGGATTTATCGATGCACATGTTCATATTGAAAGTTCAATGTCGTGCCCCACCGAGTTTGCCCGTTGTGTATTGCCCCATGGCACTACAACCGTTGCAGCCGATCCCCATGAAATAGCAAATGTTCTCGGCGCAGAGGGTATCGGCTACATGATCGATTCGAGCAAAGATCAGCCGGTAAATATTTATTTTACTCTGCCTTCCTGCGTTCCGGCTACCGATATGGAAACTTCCGGTGCAAAACTTGGAGCAGATGATCTTTTACCATTTATGAATAACAGCCGGATTATTGCTCTTGCGGAAATGATGAATTTTCCAGGTGTAATTTACAGAGATAATGAGGTTTTAAGAAAAATAGAAGGCATGAAAAAACAAAGAAAACCTGTTGACGGCCATGCACCAGGCCTGACAGGGCGCGATCTTCATGCCTATATTTCCGCAGGTATCTCAAGCGACCACGAATGTACTACTGAAAAAGAGGCTAAAGAAAAACTTAATGCCGGAATGCATATCATGATAAGGGAGGGAACAGGAGCAAAAAACCTTAAAAATCTTCTTCCCATCATTAACCGACAAACCGCCCGCCGCCTAATGTGGTGTACCGATGATAGACATCCCCATGATATTATCAAAGAAGGTCATATCGACTTCATAGTTCGCAGCGCTATCAGAATGGGTCTCGACCCGCTAACTGCAATACAAATGGCAACTATAAATACCGCCGAGTATTTCGGCTTAAATAATGTGGGTGCCATTGGGCCTGGCAGACAGGCTGACCTGGTAGTCTTTTCAGATATTAAAAATCCTGTCATTGAAGAGGTTTATTTTCGGGGAAATCTGGCAGCCAGAGAAGGAAAGATATTGCCTGAAATTAAAAAACCCGCTCCTTTAAATATCAGGCCATCAATGAATGTTAACATTGACAAAATAGATTTTTCTATTCCCGCCGTATCCAAGCAGGCAAGAGTCATAGAAATAATTCCCCATCAGCTTATAACAGGCCAAAGCCTTATTAAAGTAGCTGTTTCCGGAAATTTGGCAGTATCCGATATAAAGCGCGACATACTCAAAATTGCTGTTGTTGAAAGACACAAAGGAACCGGAAATACAGCAGTGGGTTTTGTAAGAGGTTTTGACCTAAAACCTCTCGCATCCTCTGTAGCTCATGACAGCCACAACATCATAATTGTCGGCACTAATGACGAGGACATGAAAACTGCTCTTGAAGCTGTATTTAAAATGGGCGGCGGGCTTGCCGCAGCATGCAATGAAGAGATTCGCGCCGAACTCCCTCTTCCCATTGCCGGTCTTATGTCTTTGCAGCCTGTAAAAACGATTAAAGAAAAGCTTGATAATCTTATTGATATCTCCCGGGAGTTCGGCTCATCCTTAAACGATCCTTTTATGACTCTTTCTTTTTTGGCACTTCCTGTTATCCCGGAATTAAAGATCACAGACAAAGGGCTTGTGGATGTCGCAAAGTTTAAAATAGTTCCCCTTTTTGAGAAATAAAAATACTAAGCAAAAATATTCTGCAAATAAAATAAGTTATCATTCATCCAGACTTGACATTCTATCGAATAAGATTTATTTTATATCAATATAAAAATATTTAATGCTATTCAAATTACCGATAGCCGGCATGCCAGCTACTCTCCTGCGCTTCTTTGCTGTGCAGACAGCAAACATAAACCATCTGACACTCTTTTGATTCTACTCTAAAATTGATTAAAACCTTACAACTGTTTTTATAACGCCAAGATTTTCTTAAAGATCAAGTCGGTAAATAGCACATATACTGACCTCCGCGATAATATCGGCACTCTTCTTCGTTTTCTTTGACTATGGATGTAACGGAGGATAGCCATGAAGATCGGTACACTTAAAATCCCCATATTTATCCCTTAAAGGGAAAGCACTTTACTCCTTTAAGGGAATCCTTTGCTCGCCTAATCCTAATAAATTTATTCTTAATTTTTTAAGCTCTCTTGCCCTTTATTTATCAAAAGGCTCTATCATTTCATTTATACACAATTTACAGGGTTCCGGGCAGAAAGGAGGTTGCGTCATGTATGTTAAACAAGCAGATTTTTTTTGGGGAACAAGCCAGATTTTCGTAAACGAAGTTATGAAAATTTCAAAGAAAGAATCATGGGAGAAAGGGTATTTTCTCTTTCACGAGGGGAACCCTGCCAACCGCTTCTATATATTGTTAAAAGGCCGCGTTAGGTTAAGCATCGGCAAGGCCGGACAACTGGTTTACATTGTTAGCCGTGCTGGTGAGGCTTTTGGTTGGTCAAGCCTTATCGGCTACAGCTCTTATTCAGCATCCGCAGAATGTATGGAACTTGTAAAGTTGATTACTTTTGATAGGGAAAAATTCCAAAAGATACTAAAAGAAGATCCGGCCGATGGACTTCTTTTCTTCCAGGGCCTTGCAGCAACGTTAGGGAATCGACTGTTACAGACCTACAACATGATTTCTGAAACAGCTGAATATGAAAAAATGCTTTCTCTCGGTACAGGACAATTTAAAAAGTCTACTGCAGCCACATAGGATTTAGCTCATCTGCCATCGTTATTTATGCTTGACGGTTTCGTAAATCCCGCTGCTTTTTAGCGGAAGAATTTGCTCCGCCTGCGGCGGATTACGAAACCGTCTAAATCGGACTTACAAATAACTAAATCATAACCTCCTGATATGATAGATTAGTTATTTTCATCCACAGGGGCGCAAAGCGCCTTTATTAGCTCTTTACGAGACCATCATGCTTATCTGTTAACAAATAAGTGTGGCTTAATTGGGAACCGGAAATGAAGAAATGAGAGAATCAGCCTATAAAAAATGGAAAGACCGGATTGTTTCTGCGGAAACGGTCATAGATAAAATCAAACCCGGAATGAGCATTTTTCTCGGAACCGGCGCAGCTGAACCCCGAACTCTGGTAAAAAAACTGATGAGTTCTGATTCCGGTAATTTGCAGGATCTGGAACTCATCCAACTGGTCAGCTTCGGCGATGCCATATCCCTGAAAAAACTACGGCACTACAAGTACCGCCTCAAGACTTTCTTTTCCGGTTGGGTAGCCGACGAGGCCATTACTGAAGGACAGGTGGACCTGGTTCCAAGCCGCTTTGCATGGATACCAAAACTGATTGAATCCAGACAAATCTCCATCAATGTTGCATTTATTCAGGTTACGCCACCTGATGGAAATGGAAATTGTAGTCTTGGCATAGCAGTAGATGTAGCCCGGCAGGCCATGGAACAAGCTTCATTAGTTGTGGGAGAGATCAACTCACGGATTCCCCGCACTTTCGGTGACACGTTTATACACATTTCTGATTTCGATCTGCTGGTAGAATCTACACAAGAGCCTATTTATTTCGACCGCTGGCTTGTGAGTCCAGTATTTGATAAAATAGCGGCCAATGTCAGCTCGTTGATTGAAGATGGAACCTGCATCGCCTTTTCCATCGGTCCCCTTTATGAGGCTTTGGGACGTCACCTGGTCCATAAACGACATCTTGGTATTCATTCACCTTTCTTTACTGATGCCCTCATGGATCTTGTGACAAGCGGCGCAGTGACCAATCGTTACAAAGAAACCTACCGGGGCAAGTCTCTGGCTTCCTATGCTTTGGGAACACCCGAGCTTATGTCCTGGTTAGACCAAAACCCTTTAGTTGAATTTCAAGGAATCGATAAAGTATTCCACCCGAGCCAGATTGGTCGTAATCCTCGGTTTATGGCTGTACTCCCGGCCCGCAAAGTAGATTTAACCGGTCGGATTGCACTCCAGATAGGTAAAGGAAATGTTGCCACCGGACCGGCGGAAGTGCTGGATTTTTTCCATGGAGCTGAAATTTCCGCAGGCGGTCGTACAATTTTTGCTATCCCCAGCCGAAATCGAAACGGGGAACCCAACATACGAGTCTCTGTCGAAGAATTCCCTAATCAATTCAGTTTGCGGGAATCGATAGACATGGTGGTTTCAGAGCATGGCGTAGCATCTCTGAAGGGATATACGATTCGGCAGCGAGCTCAAGCCCTGATAGACATTGCCCATCCGGATGACCGACCAGAACTTATTGATAATGCAAAAGCGGAGAATATTATCTATCAGGATCAAATTTATCTGGCGGAAAGCGCCCATCTGTATCCGGCGGAGATCACAACTAGTCATACATTTAAAGGTGGCGTGGAGGTCAGGTTCAGAGCCATTAAGCCTTCAGACGAGGAAGAAATGCGCCGCCTTTTTTACCGTTTCTCCGACATGGCAGTGTATTATCGATATTTCGGCCACATTACTGCAATGCCGCATACCAAGACTCAGGAATACGTTAATGTGGACTGGAATCACACCATGTCTATTGTTGGACTGGTAGATGAAGCCGGCCATGGACGAGTAATCGCGGAAGCAAGGTTTATTAAGGAACCGAACGGACTTAATGCAGAAGTAGTATTTGTTGTGGATGAAAAATACCAGGGCCTGGGCATTGGGACATATCTTTATAATTTGTTAGTTCGTCTGGCTAAAGAAATGGGCGTACAGGGCTTTACCGCCGATGTGCTCTTCTCAAATATAGGAATGATGAAGGTTTTTAAAAAGGGAGAATTACCGGTAAAGGCTACTCTTGAAAACGGGGTTTACCAGCTGACTATCCCTTTTGACACAAAGCCTTCCTCATTCGGCAGTAATATCCATTAATCTATCAGGTTCCGAAATGTGTGTATAACTGTTTTGAATTTAGATATTCGGTATTTAAATCAAATAGATACGGAATAAGGAGGCAACATGAAAACACAAAAACGCTCTATTCCAAAAATTATCGAAGAGCAGGTTAAGAAATGGCAAATAATGAAAGTAAAGGAAAAAAAAGCGACTGTAATTTTCCCTGTCATTACTATTTCCAGGGAACCAGGCAGCGGTGGCCGTATAGTAGCGACAGAGCTGGGCAAAAAGCTCGGTTTTGATGTATTTCACCAGGAAATCATCAACGAGATGGCCGAAAGCGCCCAGGTAAGCAGCCGCATTCTGGAAACCCTGGACGAAAAAGGGCTTTCAGTTTTAGAAGAATGGATAACATCCCTTGTTGATAACCGGCATCTTTGGCCGGATCAATATCTTCGGCATCTTATGAAAGTAATCGGTACTATTGGAAAACACGGAAGCGCAGTAATTGTTGGCCGGGGGGCTAATTTCGTGCTCCCTCCTGAGGGAAGGATTAGAGTTCGGATTGTAGCACCATTAGATGTAAGAGTAGAAAATGTATCCAGCAATTTCGGGGTTTCTGCTGAAGATGCAAAGCGACGTATTATAAGGACCGAATCCGAACGTAGGGCTTTTATCAGAAAATATTTTAATGCCGATATTACAGACCCCATCAATTACGATCTGGTGCTAAATACAGGGACATTAAGCATTGAGGCTGCTGCGAATGCTATAAAAAGTGCCTTGGAGCAATAATACATCGCTATTTTCTCTGTCAGAATTTTCAATACAATTTAAAAAAATAAATAAAACTTTGCTGATTCGTCATTTACATCTACGCATTACAAAATTTTGTTGTAATTCTATATTATTTACCTATATATTGCTTGAATTGGAATTCCAATTCAGGCTAAATCTGAATATTGCCCGATATTTTAACTAACTGATATCTCTGGATATTTCTCCCCAAAGGTTATTTTGCTGAACCGTTAGGGCTACCTCCGCTTAATCGAATTCCAAAGTTCAAAATAAAATTCTTAAACTTGTTCTGCGAAAGGTTTAAACCATGAAAGTAAACGGCAGGCAAATGCGCCCCATCTGGCTGGATGAGAATCAAAAAGTTGTCAAGATTATTGACCAGAGGCGTCTTCCCCACGAATTTATTATTGAAGACTTAAAAACAACGGATGATGTAATAAGGGCAATAAAGGACATGTATGTAAGAGGCGCCCCTCTTATCGGTGCAACTGCGGCATACGGTGTATATCTTGCGACCTTAAATTCTCCGAGCCCAACTATTAGTAAAGATTATCTCATAAAAGAGTGTAGTAAAATCAAATCTGCAAGACCCACGGCAGTAAATCTTATTTGGGCTGCGGACAGAGTTTTGTCTAAAATTCTGGAAGTAGAAAGCACCCGGGAAGTAATTGATACTGCAAAAAAAGAGGCTGAAAAAATTGCCGATGAAGAAGCTGAAAACTGCAGGAAAATAGGCAAATACGGTTTGAAACTGATTGAGAAAATCAGTCGCTCAAAAATCGGAAATACAGTCAACGTACTTACCCACTGCAATGCAGGATGGCTTGCATGTGTTGAGTACGGCACGGCAACAGCACCAATTTATGCTGCTTTTGACAGCGACATAGATGTACATGTATGGGTGGACGAGACGAGACCCCTTAACCAGGGAGCAAGGCTTACAGCCTGGGAACTTGAAAAACATGGTGTAAAACATACTGTAATTACAGACAACGCCGGTGGTCACCTCATGCAACACGACATGGTTGATATAGTGATCGTCGGCACGGACAGAACCACATATACCGGTGATGTTGCAAATAAAATCGGTACCTACCTGAAAGCGCTCGCTGCCATGGACAATGATATTCCTTTTTATGTCGCCCTTCCGTCAAGCACTTTTGACTGGACACTGAGAAACGGAATCAAAGAGATTCCCATAGAAAAACGTGATCCGGATGAAATAAGATATATACAGGGTTTGGATAACAACACTATTAGAAGCGTTCTGGTTCCTCCCCCTAAAAGCCCTGTTGCAAATTACGCATTTGATGTCACACCGGCAAGGCTTGTGACAGGTTTTATAACCGAAAGGGGTATCTGCAAGGCAAATGAAGATGATATAAAAAGATTGTTTCCGGAAAAAAGACAGGCACGGAAATAAAATCCTTGAGTCAGCTCTGTTTATTCTCCAGCTCAGTTTTTACCGCTATTCCTATTTTTTCTATAGTGTATGGTTTTTTAATATAGGCTCCGGCACCCAGGTTTTGAACCTTTTTGACCCGATCTGTTGCAGAAAACCCGCTTGCGATGATTGCTTTTTGGTTTGGATGCAACTGGAGAATTTTTTTATAAGTTTCCAGACCATCAATTCCGGGGTCCATGATCATATCCAAAACCAATAGATCTGCTGAATGGTCCTTCATGTATTCAAGGGCTTCTTCACCACTTGATGCTGATGTTACTGAATAACCCAATTTTTTTAGTATCAGAGATGCAATCCGCCGTTGCTCTTTGATATCATCCACTACCATGACTGACTCTCCCTTTCCCATATATTCTTTCAGTGGCAAGGCTCCCGCATTTCCTCCTACTTCTTTTCTGGTTACCGGAAAATAAAGAGTAAATGTGGTTCCTTTTCCTACCTTGCTTTGAACATCAATATATCCTTTATGGTCTTTCACCGTTCCCCACACCACAGCCATGCCTAATCCTGTCCCGCTTCTTCCCATTACCTTTTTGGTAAAAAAGGGCTCGAATATTCTCTCTAAATCCCCTGCTGAAATTCCTGCCCCGGTATCTGATACGGTTAAGACAACATAATCGCCTTCATTTATATTATCATAACCTTTGATGGGTTGATCAATATATCTGCTTTTTGTTGATATGATTACATCCCCGCCATCAGCCATTGCCTCTGCGGCATTATTAACCAGGTTCATGACCGTTTTCGATAGGTGAACCGGTGAGCCCATTATATTTAGCAAGTTCATCTCAAGATTGCTTTTAATTTTAGTCTTTGAATGAAATTCTATTAGATTTTCAAATTCTGGGGATTCAAGATATCTATTTACAATTTGATTCAGGTTGATCACTTCCGTAGCGACAATCCCTCTTCTTGCCAGTGTCAACAAGTCATTCACAATAGCAGCAGCTTT
>RCNF010007367.1_pt1 | contig 12755 bp, 12 predicted proteins | sample 2041311 | NCBI WGS metagenome assembly RCNF01 (sample SAMN09708228, study PRJNA481090) | Marine sediment metagenome, whole genome shotgun sequencing project. | biome: marine sediment; feature: ocean; material: sediment; isolation source: Sewage treatment plant 2 marine sediment (STP2) ... | reverse complement strand
AAAAAGCTACAGTCATATAACATATTGAAATTAAATATTAATATATATCAATCCTCATCATATCGCCTCAATGTGTAGCCAAATTAATCACAACCCTCTCCCTTTCTAAGATCATTCTTGTTTCATTTACGGCAATAAGGTCCAGAAAAATTCAATGATTTCAATAAGAAAAGATCAAAGTAATCTATCTGCTCATATGTGGCATTTTTATTGCAGTTAAGAAGGTCAACATGGATCATCAGTTAACGTGATAGGAGGCCGCTAAAATGAAAACAAAAAACAAGACGGATAAAAAAGAAAGAAAAATGAGTTTCGGAAACCCTGCCGGAACAAAAGAGCATCCGCCCGAATGGGTCGAGCATTTAAAAACACGCTACAGGGGTTCATCACGGCCATGCCGTCATGCTTTTATGGGACTTATCAATATTCCAAAGATCTGTGCATTTAACTATGAATGCTTTCATTGTGCTTTTGACCAGATGCTGGATGAACCTGGCTGGACGAATATGGTCTTGTTCAATTCATCCTTAGCTTCAGCGACAATTTAGTATTTGGTTATTCAAAACGTATCCTGCTCAAAACCGGATAGAATAGGATACCGCGGGGACAAGGCCATGGAGGATAAAGGAGGTTAATAAAATGAAAAGAATGGGAGTCATAGATCAAAAAAGGAAAAAGAAGCGGGTTATGGGATTCCAGGTGGTTGAAGATAAATGTATTTGGATGAAGGCTGGAATTGTCAATTTCCGATTGTGTGACAATGCTTATGATTGCTACAATTGCCCCTTTGATAATGGGATGCGGCGTACAATGGAGTCCGGGCGCCAGACCGAAACGGAACGGAAAGAACCCGCATGGGTTGAGCATTTAAAAACACGGTATCAGGGATCAGAGCGACCCTGCAGGCATTACTTAACCGGACGTATCGATGCCCCGAAGATCTGCCCCCTGAACTACGAATGTTTTCATTGTACTTTTGACCAAATGCTGGATGAACTCGATTTTGAACAACTCCACAATCCACCCAACTACGATTTAGCATCCGGTTACCGCATGGCCGACGGCTATTATTATCACATGGGCCACAATTGGGCTCGTTTCGAGCATGGGGGACGACTCAGGGTCGGATTTGATGATTTCCTGGTGAAGTTATTCGGTGGATTGCAATTTCTCGCCCTTCCGCCTCTGGGGACCACCCTGACAAAAGATCAGGTCGGACTGACTTTCGGTCGAGAAGATCATAAAGCCGCAGCCCTGTCCCCGGTAACCGGTACGGTTCTGGCAGTGAACCACAAGGTCCGGGAGCATCCCGAAATCACCCATGAGGATCCTTACCATGAGGGGTGGCTATATATGCTGGAACCTGATATGCCGAAAAAAAATCTAAGAGGACTCTATTATGGCAATGAGAGCATTCAGTGGATGGAACAAGAGAGCCAGAAACTGTTGAATCTCATGGGACCGGAATATGAACAACTGGCAGCAACAGGTGGTCAGCCCATTAGCGACGTGTTCAGTAATTTTCCTGAGCTCGGTTGGGATTTACTGACGAAAACGTTCCTTAGAACTGAAAAAATTTAAAAGAATTTTATCAAATTTTTTTAGTAATTCTTCATGAATTATTTGGACTGGCGGAAAAGACGATCTTTAAGAAAAGTTGAGCAGTACCTGCACAGATAAATGGGTGTCTCATCTAGGTCTTGGATATCTCCCGAGAAATGCATGAGGCACCTTTTCTCCCGGCAATGGAGAAGATTGAAAAGATGGCCTAATTCATGAAGGGCGACTTTTGCCGCCCTTTCAAAAATCAGTGACGATGGAGAGGAAGAGCCATCCGGATTCTTGCCCAGTCTGAACAGGGAGACCAGTGCGAATTTTCCCCCCTGTTTTGCCTCGCCAAAGACGTGCGTAAAAATGGGAATAAAGAGGTCCGGATTAAGAACACCGATGATCTTGTCATAATCTTTAAACCTCATAGACTCAAATGCTTTGAGAATAATGCCCGCATTGTACTGAAACCGTCTTTCATCAAGAGCATATCCAGGATATTCCAGCGGTGGCAGGATTTGTACGGAAAGATTAAAATAGCCGGAGATATGTGCCGCGATGACCTTTAAGGCAATTTCGGGAACTTCTCCAAGAGGAACCACGCCAACGAGTCTTTTTTTTGAGCTCATGAAAAATTCGGGCTAAACCCTCCTTTCCAAATTAAACCGTTTAATCTTTTTATGCAAGGTAACACGGTTGATTTCCAGAGCTTTGGATGCCTGAGTCACATTCCAGTCGTATTCTTCAAGGATCTGTTGAATATGCTGCTTTTCAACTTCTCGCAGGGACAGAGGCCTTGATAAGGAAGCGGGAGAAGACCGAAGGAAAGCAAAATCCTTAACCCCGAGTGTCCTGGATTGGGCAAGCACCACAGCTCTTTCAACGGCATTTTCCAATTCCCTGACATTTCCCGGCCAGTCGTAGCGTTTTAAGAGTTCCGTTGCATCACGGGTGACGCGATCGACCTGTTTTGTGGTTTCATGTCCGTACTTTTCAAGAAAATGCTGAATTAATAAGGGAATATCCTCCTTTCTTTTCTTTAGCGAAGGAATGTCTATCATGATTACATTAATGCGGTAAAAAAAATCCTCTCTGAAAAAGCCGTCGGTAATTCCTTTTCCCAAATCTCGGCTGGTGGCTGAAATTAATCGAAAATCAACATCAACAGGCTCCCTGCTCCCGATACTGGTTATCTTCTTTTCTTCCAGAACGCGCAGCAAATCGATCTGCATTTTCGGGCTGATCTCTCCAATTTCATCAAGGAACAGGGTACCCCCTGAAACCACTTCCAAAAAACCCTTACGGGCATGAGTTGCTCCGGTGAAAACCCCTTTCTGATGCCCAAAAAGTTCACTTTCCAGCAGGGTGTCCTGTAGTGCACCACAGTTAATCGCAATAAAAGGGAGATGGGATCGACGGCTTTTTGCATGTATGGCTTTTGCAACCAACTCTTTCCCGGTACCGGTTTCCCCGATCAATAGAATAGAAGAGTCGCTCTGGGCAACCTCAGGGATCAGGTTGAAAATATCTTCCATTGGGGGAGACTGTCCGATAATGTTATCAAACCGGGTAATTTCCTCCAAACGCCCTTTCAGATAGTTGTGCTCGAATAAAAGTTTCTTTTGATTTGATATCCTCTCCATTACAAGGGAAAGTTGATCCGGCTTGAAGGGCTTGAGCAGGTAGTCGCTGGCCCCGATTCGCATGGCTTTTACCGCCGATTCAATGGATCCATATGCCGTGATAATGACAACGATGGTATCAGGATATTCTGTCTTTACCTTTTCCAGCAGTTCTATGCCATCCATTTTGGGCATCTTTATATCCACAAGCAAGAGCTGAAAAGGGTACTTTTCCAATTTATCCAAAGCCTCAAAGCCAGATGAAGCGGTATCCACCACATAGCCATATTTTTTACCAGTGGAAAAGGGATTCCCGGACGATTTCTTCATCATCCACAACCATGATGCTCATCTTTTCATCCATAGTCTTCCTCCATCGCAGGACAAAATAAGTTAATGGGTGGGAAAATTCAAAACAAATGAAGTCCCCTCTCCCACTTTACTGCTTACCTGAATATTACCTCCATGATTTTTTATGACGCTGTAAGCAATGGATAATCCAAGCCCGGTGCCTTTTCCTTGTTCCTTTGTGGTAAAAAATGGGTCAAAAATGTGGCCCAGGTTTTCCATGGAGATTCCATAACCGGTGTCCACGATTTCTACCCGCACATTCTTTTTTGCCCTTTCCAGTTTGGAAATTATGCTCAATTGTCCACCTTTGGGCATCGCTTCAATAGCGTTGAAAATTAGATTGAGAAAGCATTGTTGTAACTCGCGGCCATTGCCATGTATCATTGATAATTCCGGATGTAGATAGCTAATCAGGTCGACATTTCGAAGTTTCATTTTATGGCGCGTCAGGTTAATGACCGCATCAAGGACTTCGTTAAGATCTATGTCCTTGTGTTCCCTGGGACTTTCGCGGGAAAATGAAAGCAGACCGGAAACAATACTTCCACAACGTTCCAATTCTTTGGACATGAGAGAAAGATATTTTTTAAACTGCTCCAGATCCTTTGAACTCGGCTTACCTTCGGCCAGGATTTCCTGCATTAAATAGCTGAATGTCAATAACCCCTGAATGGGGTTGTTAATTTCGTGAGTGCAACTGGCCACTAATTTGCCCAGCGAAATCATGCGATCTTCTTGAACCAGTTTTTGAAGATCAGATTTTAATTCCTTCACCTTCTTGTCCCATCGGTGTGATAATTCATTTGTGATATCCCTCCATACCTCAATGACACGAAAAATTTCACCGTTTTGATCCTTTAAAGGATAAGTGACTATATTGCAGTATGTTGGTTGACCTTCTGGGGATAGATGCTCGTGGATAACATATGCGGATATACCGGTTCTCAGAGTTTCCACCATGGGGCATTCCATTTCGGACTGTGCACTCGAACACGGAGCACTGTAACCGTGGGAAATTTCGTAACAGTTTGCTCCAATAACCTCTTCTTTCGATTTATTTACAGCCTTTAAGTATGCTTCATTTGTTTCAACGATCGTAAAATCTGTATTTAAAATCACAATTGCAGCCGTACTTTGCTGAATAAGAAAGTCTGAAAATGTCTTTTCAATAACCAATAGCCGTTCTGCTGATTCAAGGCTCTGATTAACGTCGAAGAGTCTTCTCATTAAACCGCCGATGTTGTGTTCAAGTACTCCGACCTTCTTAGGTCTGAAGCGTATGATTTCGAGCCACACTTCTCTGCTGCCGGTCAGATCAATAATGCTATTTAGATTTTTTATCTTGAAAAGGTCCTTTAAATTACTGGTGGTGTATATTCCCAGTTTATTGGCCAGAACAAAACCTTCAGCCTCCGGGTTGATGTCACAAACCCCCAATATATTAATGTTTAGATAAGGCAGTGGTTCACTCCGGAGAAGATCTATGAAGAATTTACAGGCTCTGCCTCCGCCCACGATCGCCAGATGCATGGCATGGGTCATCCCATCAGTCAAAAAAAGCGATTTTTCCGTACTATATTTGTTTTTTTGATTCTTTTCTTTCATGATCTAACCTGTCAATTTATATCGCTCATTCTCTAACAGGTCAAGTCGAATCCAAATTGTTCATTATTTTAATGTTCCAGAATTTTATGAATTATGTTTATCTTTTAACTAAAACTCGCAAAAAGTATCATTGAAAAGTTGCCTAACCTTCGTGCAACTGACCGAAAATATCACTTTTTGTCATGGTAAAAATGTGAATACCCGGTTGACTTCCGATGGGGGATATGATTGATTGTTAAGGAGTTTGGCGAAACTTAACTTGGCAATTTACCTGTCCCACCCTGATAATTTTTAAACCATCCGGCACAAATGCATGGAATGTTTAAGTGTGCTGATATGGAGCCTGATATGCATAAAGATACAGAGAAAAATTATTTACTCAAGGCCATTGCCGCGTTCAAAAGAAAGTTCACGGTGATTTCGCCGGAATACAAAATTCTGGCTTTAAGCTCACAGCTTAATAAGACGATCGACTCTGAAATCATCGGGCAACACTGCTACAAAGTATTCTACGATCGTTCTTTACCCTGCGAAAACTGTTCGGTAAAAATAGCTAAAGAAAAAGGGAAACCTGCCTTAATGCCCAAGCCAGGAAATTTTTTGGATCTGGATGAAATGCCGTGTTATTTTGCTTATCCGATCTTTTCCGGAAATGAAATTGAAGCCTTTGTAAGCATGGATTTTGATCTTCCCACCAGAGGAGGAATTGAAGAAAAGCTGCAACGATCAAACGTTTTATTGCGAAATCTCATTCAAAGCTCTATAGACTGTGTAATTGCTGCTGATATGAAAGGAAAGATTCTCATCTTTAACGATGCGGCGGTTGAGGTTTTCGGCTACACTGAAGATGAAGCGCTTACTACTCTCAATGTTCGAAATATTTACCCCGGCAACCAAGCGTTTGAGGTTATGCAAAACCTCAGAAGTGAGAAATACGGCGGAAAGGGAAAACTTAAATTATATCATGTAAATGTTATAAGTAAAAATGGCGAGCACATTCCCATCGAACTGAATGCAACCAAAATTTATGAAAAAGGGCAGAAAATAGCTACCATCGGTTACTTTCGTGATATGCGCGAGGAGTTTCGAACAAAAAATGAGTTGGAAAATACCCGGATTCAGCTCTTGCAGGCGGAAAAGATGTCTTCTCTTGGAAAACTGGCCGCAGGAGTCGCCCACCAATTAAACAACCCCCTGGGGGGAATTACGCTGTTTGCCAAGCTAATCATGGAAGAATATGATCTTGAAGAGGGGGCCAAAGAAGATTTGCGCCGCATCCTGAAAGACGCCCAAAGATGCCGTGATACGGTTAAGGAACTGCTGGAATTTACGCGACAGACCCGTCATTTAATGAGACCCCATGACGTAAACCAGGCGCTTTCCCGGACTCTGTTTCTTCTCGAAAGCCAGACCCTGTTCCATAATATAGATGTAGAAACAGACCTGGACTCATCACTCCCCCTTGTTCAGTCTGATATCCAGCAACTTAATCATTTATTTATGAACATCATTCTCAATGCCGCCCAGGCCATGGAGGAAAAGGGGAAGCTCACGGTAAAAAGCAGCCTGATGCCGGATGGCAACCTGGTTTGCATAGAAATATCCGATACAGGTCCTGGAATACCCGAGGATATTCTTCCCCACATTTTTGAACAATTTTTCACCACTAAAGAAGAGGGAAAAGGAACCGGTCTGGGTCTCAGTCTGGCTTACACTATCGTGAAAAATCACGGCGGTAATATCATGGCAAAAAACAAGCCGGGACAAGGAACGACATTGATTGTTGAGTTTCCCATTGCGGATAAGGGAAACGAAGGAGAAGAAAGTGGAGATAAAATCTGACGCCATAATATTGGTTGTGGACGATGAACAGGATATCCGGGATGCATCTGAACGAATCCTTACCCGAATCGGTTTCCAGGTTCTAAAGGCATCTCGCGGGGACGAGGGGCTGGCTGCCCTGAAAAAGGAGAAAGCTTCTATTGTGCTTTTAGATTTGAGAATGCCGGGCATGGACGGATTGGAGGTTCTCAAACACATTCGTGCGCTGGACCAGTCAATTCAAGTCATCGTGATCACAGGATACGCCACGATAGAAACAGCCATTGAAGCCATGAAACTGGGGGCCTATGATTTTATCTCGAAACCCTTTGAGCCTGATCAGTTACGTATCGTAGTTAATCGCGCCTGGGAAAAAATATGCCTCACTCAACAGGCTGAAAAGCTGGAGGAAGAAAGAAAAAGGACTCTGGCTGATCTGGATACAGAGAAAAGCCGCATCCATACTATTTTAGAATCTTTTCCGAGCGGTGTGGTTGTAACAAACTCCAAAGGCCAGGTGGTTTTAATGAATCCGGCATTCAGAAAGCTTCTCCAACTTGACCCCGGCCTGAATACGGGCAATCCGATTGAGGAGTATGTGCCGGATAAAAAACTTTGTAACCTTATAACAGAAATTTCACAGGGAAAACATGTGGACTATGATGATATTCCTGATTATGAATTTTCTCTTTCAGACAAAAAATATTTTATGGCAACCGGGCAGCCGGTCTTAGGAGAGAGAAAGGAGTGCCTGGGAGCAGTTCTGAATATTGTGGATATCACATCCATGAAGCTTCTGGATCAGCTTAAATCAGAATTCGTTGCAAAAGTGTCCCATGAACTTCGCTCACCCCTTTCAACCATCCATGAGCAGCTTGCGCTGGCAATCAGAGATATGGTCGGCGAAGAGTCTGTACAAGATCAGCATATACTTGCCCGTGCCAGGGAAAAAACAAAAGGATTAATTGCTCTGATCGGAGATCTGCTTGATCTTTCCCGTATAGAAGAAGGAATTATCTGTCATGAACCCCAACCCGTTAAACTTGATGATCTTCTGGAAAATATAGTAGACTTTTTACAAACAAGTGCGAATAAAAAAAACCAAACCCTTGCAATTGAGTTTTTAAAAGATCCACTTCCTCAACTTATGGCCGATCCCATTGCTCTGGAAAGCATTTTTGGAAATCTGATTACCAATGCAATTAATTACACACAGGAAGGCGGACGAATTAAAGTGGAAGTTGATATGGCCGGAGTTAATGTACGTGTAAAAGTTAAAGATAACGGGTTTGGTATAGATAACAAATATCTGAATAAAATCTTTGATAGATTTTACAGGGTAAAGAACGATAAAACAAGGTATATTACAGGCACCGGCCTTGGACTGCCCATAGTAAAGGGACTTGTAGATTCAATGGGCGGCCTTATTGATGTGGATAGCATCCCCGGCAAGGGAACAGAATTTACCGTTCTTCTTCCAATTAAGAATTTATAAATTTTCGTCAATCGCTTTCAAAAATTCCTCCGGTGGTGCCTGAATACCTGTCCAAAGGGCCAGAGTGCGTCTACACTGGAATGCGAGGGTTGACAGGCCATCCATAAATCGTGCGCCATTGCGCCCGGCCAGGTCCTCCCAAATATTTTCTGTTCGGCCATAGTTAAGATCAACTATCAGCTCGCAATCTTTTATGTTGAGTTTATTCAGCAATGTATTCATTTTTAAAGATTCATCCGGGCTTGAAACAGAAGTTGCATTAACCACTATGTTTGCAGTAAGAGTTCGGTCCTCAAGAGAATAAAGCGGTATTGCTTCTCCACCAAAACTATCCACAATCTGACCGGTTTTTCCCTGGTTACGGCCGGCTACGAAAACAGAGGTTGTTCGGAGCCAGTTTAAAATAAATACAATTGCCCTGGCTGCTCCGCCCGTACCCAAAACAAGGGCCGATTTGCCTTCCACATCAAACCGAGCATCATTTAAGGCGTCCATGAAACCAATGGCGTTGGTGTTGTAACCTTTAAATAAATCACCATTACGTACGATTGTGTTAACAGCGCCGATAATATTCGCTCCCTCTGAAAGGATATCTAAATGCGGTATGAATTCTTCTTTATAAGGAATCATGACATTTGCGCCGGAGATGTTCAGGACCTTAATGCTTTGCAAAGCCTGAGCGATCTGGTCAGGAGCAATTTGAAACGGCACGTATGCCGCTTTTACTCCAAGCCGTCTCATTACCGCCGAAAATATGATGGGAGATTTTGAGCGAATTACCCGTTCATCGCCGCAATAAACCTGCATCAGAAAATTGATTTGCAAATTGTATTATTAAAACTCGTTAGCTGCAAAAGGCGGTCACTACATCGCGGTCTCCGGATGAAAAACTAAAACTTCCTTGAGATCGTCTCCAAGGTATTCTCTTTCATTCGGCCCGAGGATCCCTAAAGAAAGACATATCATAGTCCACAAATGAACTGTCTGCCATGCGTGATTGTTTATATCACTGAGATCGTGGACCTGGGCATGGCAGTTATGGCACGGCGTAATGCAATAATCCGCTTTTGTTGCCAAAATCTGGTCTGCTTTGAGCTTGCCGTAAGCCCGGCGTTCTTCAGGATATCCTGCCTGGAGAAAGCCGCCGCCTCCGCCGCAGCAGTAGTTGTTAGACATATTGGGGTACATTTCAACAAAATTTTCTTCGCCCACAACCGCTTTCACCGTATACCGAAGATCTTCCGCCACCGGATCACCATAAGTCTTGCGTACCAGCTGGCACGGATCCTGTACCGTAAATTTAATTTTTAAGTCCTTGTTCCAGTCGGAATTGACCTTTAACTTGCCTTCACGAATCCACTTTGCATACAATCGAATAATGCTCTCGATTTCAAAGTTGTGCTCAATGTTGAATTTTTTCAGTCCGGCCCGGACTGCAAAAAGTTCGTGCCCTCACTCGGTATTGAGCCAGTACTTGCATTTTAAATCATCCACTGCCTTGGCCTTGACCCTCACAATATGCTCCCAGGCCTCGTTGTCGGCCAGGAACATGCAGTAGTTTTCCGCAGCCCAGCCCTTGGTTCCGTACGTCCAGTCAGCCCCTACAAGATGAAAAATCTTCCAGACCGGTACCATTTCGTCCGGCTCGGTCACCGGCTCTCTGGAGTTCTGGTTGAAATAGAATTCAGCCCCTTCCCTGTTGATTGACGCCTGCATATCCTTGAATTCAGGCTGGGATTCCTGGTATTCCTCAAGCACGTCCTCGACTACAAACTGGAAATCGTCCTCAGGTGTCCCCATGGCACTACAGGTATCATGCTTCAATGCCATGTCACATGATCCCAGAATCCCCTTGGGCCGCTCTTCCCTGGGCCAGGATGCCCTGGCGTTAAAAACCAGTTGCGGAATATCGATTTTCATGGGACAAGCATAAATGCACCGCTGACACATGGTACACATCCACACCCAAGGTGTGCTTGTGATTTCTTCATCCATGCCCAGCGCCGCCATGCGCAGAAACTTCCTGGGATCCAAATTCTCCAGACCCGTGGCAGGGCACCCTGAAGAACAGGCACCGCAGGTCAGGCAGAGATTGAGATTTCCTCCTTCCGGGAGAAGCTCCTTTACCTTATCCAAAAAAATGCTTTTTTTTCTTCCTTTAATCTCAATAACCTGAGATGACATTATTCCCTCCTATAAATTACGGGCTTCGGACAACCCATGGTTTCCTGCTATTCAAGAAGCCGTTTAATACTCGCCGTGATTTCCTCTGCTGAAGCCGGTTTTGCGATATAATCATCGGCTTCGGTGCTCATCCCATCCTGGTGGGAATAACGGGTTGATGTCACATGGGAAGCAACGGCGGTCAACAATACCACAGGGATATCAGCATATTTTTCATCCGCTTTTAATTCCCTGCACACTTTGTATCCGTCCATTTCCGGCATCATGACATCCAGAACAATAGCGTCCGGCGGATTTGAACGTACTTTTTCCAATCCCTCAACACCGTTGTAGGCTATCTCAACTTCAAAGCCTTCTTTTTCCAAATTTCCCTGAACAATGGCAGCGAAATCAGGCTCATCATCAACAACAAGGATCCTCTTTTTTTCACTCATAATGTACCTCCTTTATAATTGTCATTCTTCATTCTTCATTCGTTATTTGTTGTTCGTCATTAATCATTGGTTATATGCCCCCTCACCATCTAATCTTCTAATCTTCTCACCTGCGACCTCCAATCATTCCACACTCGGTCTGGGATACAGTCCGGATTTCTCCACAATCTCGGGAACAACTTCCTCCCATTCAATGGCCATAACATGAAAACCACGGACCCCTTCCACCTCTTTAAGTCGCTCAATTGACTCAATACAGATTTTTATACCCTCTTCCGCCTGTTTTTCCTTAGGAGTATCGGCCATCCTTTTAATCATCTCGTCCGGAACTTCTATACCAGGCACCCTGTTTTTCATATACCTCGCCATTCCGACAGATTTGAAAGGAGTCATCCCTGCAATAATACTGACTTTTTCAGTAAGACCCCGGTCACCGGCCATCTTCATCCAGAGTTCAAATTTATCAAGGTCGTATATACACTGGGTTTGAATAAATTCCACACCGGCGGCAATTTTTTTTGCAAGACGAGGAACACGGATCTCAAAAGGATCGGCAAAGGGATTTGCCGCTGCTCCCACAAACATCTCAGGGGGGCGTTCGATATTGGCACCTCCTAAAAACTTATGTTCGTCCCGCATATGCCTGACAGTCTGAATCAATTGCATGGAATCAATATCATGAACATTTTGACCAGTAGGACAGTCTCCGAAACTCTGGTGATCTCCGGATAGACAAAGGATATTATAAATATCAAATGAGGCCGCTCCAAGAATGTCGCTTTGCAATGCAATCCGGTTTCGATCCCGCGTCACCATTTGCAGCACGGGTTCGAGCCCCATAAGCTTAAGGCGTATGCAGGCCGCCAGACTGCACATGCGTGTTACGGATGTTTGATTGTCGGTGATATTAATGGCGTCCACATGATCCTTTATAAGATTGGCTTTTTTGATAATCACCTCGGGATCACTTCCCCTCGGGGGGCCACACTCGGATGTAACGGCAATATGGCCGGCAGCCAGAACTTTTTCCAGTTTGCTTGGTGTTTTTACTTTCATTCCTGCACATCCTCCCTGACAACTTTTCTGGGTCCCCCTGCCCTGTCGGTGGACCAATCTTTCAAGGGGCTGAGTTTTTCGTAATCATCGAGACTGTTTAATGCCTTTAAGCGATCAATAATCAATTGCCAGGCACAGTCGATTTCCTTGTTAATTTCACACTTGCCATGGTCGGAGCCGCCACACGGACCATTTAAAATCCTCTTGGCGCAACGGGAAACCGGACAAATTCCAGCTGTCCGAGCCAGGATACACTGTCCGCAGGCCTGGCACCTTTCCGTCCATAAACCCCGTTTTTCGGTTGCTCCAAGGAAACAGGTGTTTACCCCGGGATATATCGGGGTTGTGTGATATTTTTCGGCCATAAATTGAACACCCACTCCACAGGCAAGGGAAACAACAGCATCATATTTATCCATCACATCACGAATCTCTTCGAGATATTCGTGATCACACTGTCGTTCCAGAGTTTCTTCATCGATTTTAACTTCACGGCCCTGGTTTAAAAAATACATTCTAAGAGCCGAAGCTAAAATACCCACTTCTTTCTTACCACCTGCCTCACAAACCGTGACGCACTCGTTGCAACCGAGAACAAGGATTTTTTCATGACCTTTGATTTCCTCTATAATTTCTTCA
>RCNF010004797.1_pt1 | contig 12756 bp, 11 predicted proteins | sample 2041311 | NCBI WGS metagenome assembly RCNF01 (sample SAMN09708228, study PRJNA481090) | Marine sediment metagenome, whole genome shotgun sequencing project. | biome: marine sediment; feature: ocean; material: sediment; isolation source: Sewage treatment plant 2 marine sediment (STP2) ... | reverse complement strand
AGCCGCCCCGTGCACCGCGGACCAGGCCATGAGGCCCGCGTCCTGCACGCTCTTGGTCAACAGCCCTTCTTGCTCGCAGCCTTCGAGGATGCCGCGAAGGCCAGCAAACGCCGCATCGCTCGCTTCGCAAAGCTCGGGCACGTCGCGCGATGGCATCCAGCCGAACATCAATCGGAAGAGCTCAGGATGCTGCGCCGCGAACTCGAGGTAGCCCAAGCCGGCTCGCCGCATACGCTCTTCGCCGTTGGCGCTGCCGTCTTGTTCAGCGAGCATCCTCTCCCGAAGGCGCTCAAAGCCGCGGACGGCGAGGGCAGCCAGCAGCGCGTCCTTGTCTTCGAAGTGCCGGTACGGGGCTCCCGGGGTCACGCCCAGCCGTCGCCCGACTTTGCGAAGCGAAAGCCCCCCAGGGCCGTCTTCTTCGAGGAGCAGCTCGGCCGCCTCGAGCAAGGATTCGCGCAATTCGCCGTGATGATAGGCCTTTTTCGCGGTTGCCATGGGGCAGTGTAACTTAATCATGGGACCTCAGTAAACAGTGTTGACATCGGCAGTAAACGCCGTATACATTGATGTATACAGTGAATACATCAGGAGGTCAACATGAACAAGCCACTACTCACACTCGGAATCATTCTCTCTCTCGGCACCGTGGGCTGCGCCGGCTTCGGGGTTCAGCAGACCTCGAGCCTCAGCGGCCAATTCCAGAAGCAGCAAGGGCTCGACGGGCTCTGGAGCGCTACCGGACAGGCGCCGGGCCAGGGGCTCGAGGTGCCACGCTATGCCGATCAGAGCCTCGGCGAGCTTTGGAACGAGGGTGTCGAACCCGTCGAAGCGGTGCGAGGCGATGATCCTTCGCAGCGTCGCACGGGCGGCGACCTTTGGAACCCCGCCTCCGTGACGCGCAGCTGGGAGACGGACCGAGGCGAAACGCAGGCGCCTTCGCGCAGCCTCCTCTTCGGTGACTCCTCGGGCGGAGGAATCTGGTACTAAGCGTGCGTGCAAGAACGAATCGTCGTCTTCACGTTGCTGAGCCTGAGCTGCATCTCGGGGTGCGGCACCTTGATGCTGGACGCGAAGACGCGTGGGTGGGTGGTGGTCGAGACCGCCGACCTGCGCGTCCGTAGCGATGCCCGCCCGGCCCGTGCTGTCGAGCTTGCGGCGCAGTACCAACGGATGCACGACGCGATCGCCGAGCACGAGCTTCCATGCGGCTTCGACCGACTCACGGCCCCCATCGATGTCACTCTCTTCGAGCAGTCCGGCGACATGAGCTTCCATCAACCGCCCCAGACCACCCTTCTCGGGCTCCAAGCACAGATCGTCGTGCACACCGCAGCTCGAAACGCCTCTCCGGCTCTATTTTCGCATGAGCTCACCCATCGCCTGCTGTCGGTTTGCTTCCCGGCAGCAACCGTTTGGTTCCACGAGGGGATGGCGGGCTTCTATCAAACAGCGCGCTTGCACGGCGATACGCTGGAGCTTGGTTTTCCCCCGTTCGTTCTCCCGCCTCGTTCACATTGGAGCGGGTCACCGCAGGCCTATCGGACCGAGATCAACGGCGAGCCTGTGACCGTGTTGCCCGAGGCGGGCGTACCCGGGGCAGAGGCGCTGCGCGCGATGAGCCCCACCGAATTCTACGCCGACGACGAGTTGGCCAAGCTCCTAAACTACGCCGGCGCCTGGGCGCTGGTTCATCTGCTCAAGCTGGGTGACCTTTCTCTTGCGCCTCGCTTCATTGGATATCTCGAAGCGCTGCACGCTGGAAAGGAGGAAGGCGCGGCGTGGCACGCGAGCTTTGGAGACCGCGATATCGCGGGACGGTACAAAGCGTACCTGTCCGAGAACTGGAGCGCGCGCGTCCGGACGATGCACGTATCCGAGCCGGAAGGCTTGGCCGCGCGACCGATGTCTAGAGGTGAGGCCGCGTTGATGCTCGCTCAGCTCGAGCGCTGGGACGACAAGAAAGGGGCGAAACGCGCCCAGGCCTACATCGACTTTGCTGGCGAGCAAGACTCGACACGCCTTGCTGCTCTGCTGTTTCGCGGAGCCTTTTTGAAAACCCTCGGTGACGAAGCGGGGGCACGTGCTTCCGTGGAGCAAGCACTCCAACGAGACGGCGCGAACCCGGACGCGCTCGCCGCGATGCTTCAATTCCACATCAGCGATGCCGCGACGACCGAGCCGATCTCTGAGCGCCTCGATAGCGTGCTTCAGGCGCTCCAGCGGAACGCCCGAAGCTCCTATCACTTCGCCGTCGCCGCCTGGTGGCAGACCTATGTGCTCCACGACGTTCCGACTGGAATCTCACTCGCGAAGCGTGCCGTCGAGCTCGATGGGACGAGCTTCATGGCCTACGTCAATCTGGCGGATGCCTGGGCGTTGCTAGGGCAGCTAGACAAGGCGGTCGGGGCCTATCTAGCCGCGCTGGCGCTTTCACGATACCGACCTTCCGAGGCCAGGGAATACCTCGAAGCAGGCCTCGCCAAGGTCCGTGCAAAGATCGAGGAACCCGAGCCCATCGAGATGGGACCCTAAGATTACAAACTGTTAACTTGCGCGAGATGAAGAAATAAGTTTACTTTATGTTAAGTAAATGACCCTTCTCCTCGACACCCACGACCCTCTGCCACCGGCGAAACCCATGCCGCGTCACAAAGGCCATTGGCTCTGGGGCGGGACGTTCGACTTTCAGCGCAACCCGGCCGAGTTTGTGCTCGAGGGTCATGAGAAGTACGGCGACGTCTTCGTGACGCGCGTGCTGACCGGCCAGTCGTTCTTCATTCGCGATCCTGCCGTCGTCAATGCGATCAACGTCACGCACGCCAAGCACATCCACAAGCCCAAGGTCGTGAAGCAGATGTGGAAGCCGTTCCTCGGTCAGGGGCTGGTTCCAAACGACGGAGAGTCTTGGAAGCGACAGCACAAGTTGATCATGCCGGGCTTTCACAAGATGCGCGTCGACGCCTACGCGCCAACCATGGCGGCGTACACACGCGACATGATTCGCGGCTGGACGAATGGCGAAACACGTAACTTTAGAAAGGAGATGTTGGAGGTCACACTCCGACTCGTAGCAAAGACACTATTCGACACCGACCTTGCGCACGATTCCCAGACGGTGCACCAAGCGATGGAAGACATCAGCGAAGCGCTGATCGACCATGCTCAAACGCCGATTCCGGCTCCGCGCTGGTGGCCGTCCGAGCGCAACAAACGCATGGTGCGCGCGCTGGACGCGATGGACGGCGTGATCGAACGGCTCGTCTCAGCGCGTCGAAAAGACCGTAAAGACCGCGGGGATCTGATGTCTCACATCGTGTTCGCGACCGACGAGCAGGGCAGCATGTCGGATAAGCAGATGCGCGACGAGCTCATGACCCTCATCTTCGCCGGCCACGAGACGACCGCGCATACGCTTACCTGGGCCTGGTACCTGCTTGCGACCAACCGTGACAAGCTCAAAAGAGCTCAGCTCGAGGTCGACGAAACCATCGGCGATCGGCCGATCGGAGTCGAGGATCTCAAAAAGCTTCCGTACCTCGAAATGTGCCTCAAGGAATCGCTGCGCCGACTTCCCGCGGTATGGATTTACGCGCGCGAAGCACAGCGCGACCTGAGACTCGGCGACTACTTCTTTCCGAAGGGCGCAATCCTGGCGGTCAGTCCACTGGCCACGGGTCGCAATCCAAAGTACTTCGACCAGCCGCTCGAGTATCGGCCCGAGCGCTGGACGCGCGAGTTCGAGCGTCAGCTTCCCAAAGGCGCCTACGTGCCTTTTGCGGCAGGCCCGCGGGTCTGCCTCGGCAAGCAGTTCGCCATGATGGAGATGCGCATCATTCTCGGTACCCTAATCCAGAACGTCGACATCAACGTCCTCGAGGGCTTCGAGCCGGACTTCGAGGCCCAGCTTTCGCTCAACCCGGGAGAGCGCGGCATGCCGATGAAAGTCAGGTTCCGCGAGGGGGCGCCCGTAATGGCGGGCCAAAGCGGCAGGCCCCCGGCCGGCGCCCGCACGCACGCGGCCTAGTAGCCGACGGCTTCGAACGCTGCCTCGGCGTGTCCGTCGCGGCCGAACTCTCGGCCGAGGATTCATAAAATCATTACGTTTTCCACTGCTCGATAACGGTATTATCGAAAAATTGCAGCCTTAATACTTGACGCAGCGCGTCGTCATCCCCAGACTGTTGGGACAAGGAAGGCGGGTCACGGGCCCCAGCAAGTGCTCCGCCAAACCAATCGGGGGTTTCCCATGAATTCGCAACTACTACTCGTCATCATGTCTATCGTCGCGCTTCACGTCGCCGCCATCGGAGGTGGGGGCTTGGTGCTGGTCATCATGCGGCTGCTTGGCCGCGGGCCCGCCACCGCCAATGGAGCAGACGACCGAGACTCGATCCACTGAGTGGGCCGCGCGAGCTCGGGGCAGGCTAGGTCAGCACCAGGAAGCCTGGTGGCCCGGCTGCTCTAGAAGCTCGCGCAGGTTCGCGGACACGACCCGATAGCCGACATTGCCGTAGAGCTTCTGCCGGCCCTGGTTCAGGTAGTAGGTGGGGCTGCCTTCGATCTTGTGCTCGTCACGGAGCTCGATGTCGCGGCAAAGCTCGGCCATGGCTTCGCCCGAGCTCAGCTTCGCCTCGATTGCCGGGATGGGGATTCCGAGCCGCGTCAGGACCTCGAGCAGCACCTGGCGACTCGAGATGTCACGGGCTTGCTCGAAAAACGCCAAGCGAACCTGCCATATCGCCTCTTCGAGAACGTTGCGCCCCGCGAGCTCCTCGCTGCGGGCCGAGTTCAACCTGCCCTCGTCCATCAGCAAGCGCACCGCGCAAAGCATCTCGTGCGCGGCGGCGGAGGTGGTCGGCGCAACCTGGCTCCAAACCCGTTCGTGCACCGAAACGTGAGGGAAGCCCTCGGCGACCCCGCGCACGTGCTCGCCGAAACCAGCATAGCCACCTCGCTTCTTCCAGCCTTCGTCGATTCGATGCCGCGTGGCGCCAAAGATCGGGATGAAGCGGTACTCCAGCTCGATCGAGGACCCGAACTCCTTGCGGAGCTGGTCCAAGCGGGCTTCGGCCACGTAGGCCCAGACACACAGGACGTCCGAAACGTACGAGATCTGGATGGTCATTGGACCACCAGATAGACGATGCCGGCGATGAAGAGAAGGGCAAAGACCACGAGCCACTGACGCCAGATGTCGTTCTGGAGTGCTGATCCGTCGGCGGGTTCCATGGCCTCCGTGCGGGTGCAGTTCGGACATCGCGGATCGTTCCCAGCGTACTTGGGAACGAACTCGAGATCACAGTCGGCGCACCGGTAGCGGTCAGGCATCGCGGTCACCAGCTACCCATGCTGCCCATGTCGTGAACTTGGGAAAAGCCCTTGCTTTCGAGGAGTCGCTTGGCCATCGCGCTACGGGCGCCGCTCTGGCAGTAGAGGACGATTGGGCTACTCTCATCACCGAGCTCGTCGGTGCGACCCGAAAGCTCTTGAATCGGAATGCTGATCGCGCCCTCGATGTGACCGCCGGGCTTCGGACGTCGACGAGCATCGCCCCCTCCGCAACGAGGGCGCGGGCGTCGCTTCCCGAAATCCGAACGGCGGTGAACCGCTGGTAGAGCACGAACACGACGATGATCGCCAAGACGACGAGGATGATTTTCGAAATCATGCGCCCAAGGATAGTCCCACCCGCCGCGAGCGCCAGAGCCACGTTTGGGGTTGAAGGGGACTGATCCAAATGCGGCACCGAGGCACAAAGCGCGCTAGACCTTCGGCATGAGCGAGCCGAAGGGCAAGGCCGAGGGCCAAGAGAACGCGCCGAACTTCGTCCACGATTTGGTCCGCGACGATCTTCGCACGAGCAAGCATGGCGGCCAGGTCGTGACGCGATTTCCTCCGGAGCCAAACGGGTACCTGCACATCGGCCACGCGAAGTCGATTTGCTTGAATTTCACGGCGGCCGCCCTGGCCGAGCAGGGGCGCTGCCACCTGCGCTTCGACGACACGAACCCGGAGGCCGAGGACACCGAGTACGTCGATTCGATTCGCGAAGACGTTCGTTGGCTGGGCTTCGATTGGGGCAGCCACGAGTACTTCGCATCCGACTACTTCGAGAAGCTCTATGATTGCGCCGTCGATCTGATCAGGCGCGGTTTCGCGTACGTCGACAGCCAGACGCTCGAAGAGATTCGCGAAGGGCGGGGTGATTTCTACAAGCCGGGCGTGAACAGCCCACACCGCGATCGAAGCGTCGAAGAGAACCTGGAGCTCTTTGCAGGCATGCGGGCTGGCAGGTTCGAAGAAGGTGCGCACGTGCTGCGTGCGAAGATCGACATGGCATCCAAAGACGTCAATCTGCGCGATCCCTTGATGTACCGTATTCGCAAGGTCACGCACCATCGAACGGGTGACGACTGGTGCATCTATCCCATGTACGACTACGCACACCCGATGTCCGATGCGTTCGAGGGAGTCACGCACTCGGTCTGCACCTTGGAGTTCGCGCACCACAATCCGCTCTACCAGTGGTTCGTTTCGCACTTCGACTTCGACCCGACACCCTGGCAGTACGAATTCGCGCGTCTGAACCTCACGTACACGGTCATGAGCAAGCGGCTCTTGAAGCGGCTCGTCGAAGAGGGTTACGTGAGCGGCTGGGATGACCCGCGGATGCCGACCATCGCTGGAATGCGCCGTCGAGGATACACGCCGTCCGCGATCCGGCGCTTTGCGGAGCGGATCGGGGTTTCGCGCCGGGACAGCATCGTCGATGTGGGCCTTCTCGAGCATGCGCTTCGCGAAGACCTCAACGCGACCTCGCCACGCACCATGGCCGTGCTGCGTCCCCTCAAGCTGGTGATCGAGAACTTCCCCGAGGGCGAGGAAATCGAGATCGAGGCGCCCTTCAGCCCTAATGACGAGAGCTTCGGTTCGCGGCGCCTGCATCTGACACGCGAGGTGTTCATCGAGCGCGACGATTTCATGGAAGAGCCCATGAAGAAGTGGTTCCGCTTGGCGCCAGGCAAAGAAGTGCGGCTTCGCTACGGCGCACTGGTGACCTGCAACGAGGTGGTCAAAGACGAAGCGGGCAAGGTCGTCGAGTTGCGCTGCAGCTGGGACCCCGAGTCCAAGGGTGGCAACGCGCCGGACGGGCGCAAGGTCCGTGGCACGATCCATTGGGTGAGCGCCAAGCACGCCGTCGACGCGGAGGTGCGCCTCTACGACCGTCTCTTCAAAGACGAGAATCCACTCGACGAGTCACTCGAAGGCGACTTCACGTCACGCATCAACCCGGAATCGCTCGAAGTGCTGCGGGGCGCGAAGCTCGAGCCGAACCTCGGGGCACGCGGGCCCGGCGAACGGGTCCAGTTCGAGCGGCTTGGCTACTTCGTCGTCGATGCCGACAGCACGCCGGAGCGCCCCGTCTACAACCGAACCATCCAGCTCAAAGACTCCTGGGCCAAGCTCGCGAAGCGATAGCGCGTTTACTTCCCCTTGAACTTTGGAGGCCGCTTCTGAAAGAAGGCCATCACGCCTTCCTGCAAGTCCTCGGAGTTCATGACGCGCTCGAGCGCCGCGAACTCGTGCAAGAGGCCGTCCTCCAGAGACTTCGGGCCGCCTCGAACGACCGCATCGAGGATACCCGCGACGGCAAGAGGCGCTTTCGCGGCGAGCTCCGACGCGAGTTGAGCGACCTGCGTGTCGAGGTCCTCGGGCTCGCAAACCCGGGTGAGCAGGCCCGCTTCGAACGCTTCATCGGCGTCCAGCTTCTTGGCGAGGAGCATGATTTCGAGCGCGCGGGCGCGTCCCACGGTGCGTGTGAGTCGCTGGGTCCCTCCCCAGGCGGGCACCACGCCGAGCTCGACTTCGGGCAGGCCGATCTTTGCGCCGCGCGCGCCGATCCGAAAGTGACAGGCCAAGGCGATTTCGAGTCCTCCGCCTAGGCAGGCGCCGCGAATCGCGCAGACCACCGGCTTGCTCGAGGTTTCGATGCTGCGGATGACGCGCAGTCGCTGCTCGATGAAGCCCCGAACACCTTGATTGGCTGCCGCCGCGCCGAATTCGCGAATATCGGCACCTACCGAGAAATTCGCATCCCCTGTGCCTTGCAGGACGAGCGCCCGAACGCTTTCGTCTTGCTCGACTTCGTCGATGGTCTTCTCGAGCGCGTCGATCAGGGCCATGCTCAAGCGGTTGTACGGCGGGTCGTTGAGCACGATCGTCGCAACCGAGGCCGCGCGGCGAAGGAGGATCGGTTCTTTTTCGCTGTTGACGGCTTCCATCGCCTGTCCTTCAGTACCACATCGGGGCCAGCCGCTGCGCGGAAACCTCTGGTATGCTCGCGTCCGCCGTGCGCATTTTCATCGTCATCGTCATCCTCGTTGCGCTGGTCGGTCTTGCGATCCTCGCCTGGCTTACGGTGCGCGGTCCCAGCGCTGCGCAGGCCGCACGCATCGCCGAGGTGCTCGAGGACAGCCGCCCTGCCGGTGAGCCGACCGCATATGCACACTGCGTATCTTGTCATCTGCACGACGGCAGCGGCAGGCCCGACGGCTCGATCCCTCGACTGGCCGGACAGAGGCGCGCCGTCCTCGAAAACAAGCTCTACCGGCTGAGAGCCGGAACGATGCACCTTCCGGTGATGGATCCCTACGCCCGCACCTTGCTGCCCAACGAAGTCAGCGAAATCGCGAGCTACCTGTCCCAGTTGCCCGAGATCGAGATCGCGCCCAGCGCCGCCAGCGACGAAGAACGCGCCCGGGGCGGAGCCCTGTACGCGCAGCACTGCGTCTCGTGCCATGGCGCCCGCGGCGAAGGAGACGATGGGCTGTTCGCCTCGCGGCTTTGCGGTCAGTACGCCGGCTACCTCGAACGTCGTCTCGACGAAGCTGCGGCGGGCACGCGCGGCGCGGCCGATGCGATCATGCAGGGAGTGGTCGACACGGTGCCCGTCGACGACCTTGGGCTGATCGTGACCTGGCTGGCGGCCGGAAAGGGATGCGCGTCGCCATGACAAATCGATTCACCCGCAGACGATTCGTCCGCGTGACTGGAGGCGCCGCTGCTGCGGCGTCGATCGGTGGACGGGGCTTGGCGCGAGCCGCGGCGGCGGACGAAGCAGTGTTGGCGACGCGACATGTGAACGTGGTGGTCATTGGAGCAGGGCTCTCGGGGCTGATGGCGGGGCGCGAGCTCCAGAAGCGGGGCGTCGATTCCTTCATCGTCCTCGAGGCGCGGGAGCGCGTGGGCGGACGCACCCTCAACATGCCCATCGGCGGTGGGCACATCGTAGAGGTCGGTGGCGAGTGGATCGGCCCCGGTCAAAACGCCATTGCCGCCCTGATCGACGAGCTCGGGATCGGCGCCTTCGATCACTACTACAACGGCGACACGACCTATGACATCGAGGGCCGGATCTCGCGCGGGCTCCTGCCGGACGTGAGTTTTTCCGAGGCAGTTGATTTCGGCAAGGTCGCCTGGCAGCTCGATCGTCTCGCCAAAAAGATGCCCATCGGCGAACCCTGGCGCATGCCGGATGCTTCGGCGCTCGACCGGAAGACCCTCGGAAACTGGCTCCGCGAGCACGCTGCGACGAGCTTCACGCCGTCGGTGTTTCGCTTGATCAGCCGTGCGGTCTGGTCGGGGTATCCGGAGCGCATCTCGCTGCTCTGGGTCCTGCACTATCTGCGCTCGGCCGGAGGCATCTTGCCCGTGATTCTCAACGACGGCGGGGCCCAGGACCAGCGCATCGAAGGAGGCTCTCAGGTCATTTCAGAGCGCATGGCGTCCGACCTCGGCGATCGCGTTCTTCTCGGCCGCCCCGTCCTTCGTGTGGAGGATCGCGATTCCCGGCGCGTGCGGGTGGTGACTGCAGCCGAGACCTTCACCGCCGACCGCGTCATCGTCGCGATGGCGCCCGCGGACACCGCACGGATCGACTTCACACCGGCCCTTCCCAAGCCGCGCCAAGACTTGGTCTCGGGCTGGGCGCGCCTTCCGCGCCTTCCCTTGGTCAAAGCCGCCATGCTCTACGAGCGTCCCTTCTGGCGAGCCGACGGCCTGAACGGCGCGATGCAAAGCGACCGTAGCCCCATCCAGCTCGTGTTCGACAACTCGCCCGAAGACGCATCGATGGGCGTGCTCAGCTGCTTCCTTTCGGTCGTCGAGTGTCCCCACCTCGCCGACCGCAAACTGCGCGAAGAGGGTTTGAAAGAAGAGCTCGCGCGCTACTTCGGGCCGAAGGCGCTCGACGCAATGGGCTACGTCGAAAAGGACTGGGCGGCCGACCCCTGGAGCACCGGCTGCATCACTCCGTTGACACCTGGCGTGCTCACGGCGGGTGGCGAACATCTTCGAAAGCCGAGCGGCCGTATCTTCTGGGCGGGCACCGAAAGCGCCAAGCGCTGGTGTGGGTACATGGACGGCGCCATCTCCGCGGGCGCGCGCGCGGCCAGCGAAGCGCACGCATCGCTGAAGGGCTAGCGCCCTCAGATTGCGCTGAGGATCCAGCGCCGGCTGTCGACCGGGTCGATCACCGCATCGATCTCGAAGTGAGCCGCCATGTTGACGGCTTTTCCGCGCTCGTAGAGCTTATCCACCATTTGCTGGAACATCGCTTCGCGCGCGTCGGGGTCTTCGATCGCCGCCAGCTCTTTGCGAAAGCCGAGCTTCACCGCCCCTTCGAGGCCCATGCCCCCAAACTCGCCGGTCGGCCAGGAGATCGTGAACGCGGGCGCTTTGAAGCTCCCGCCCGCCATCGACTGCGCGCCGAGCCCATAGCCCTTGCGCAACACGATCGTGCAAAAAGGAACCTCGAGCGAGGCGCCCGTCGTGAAGAGCTTGGCGGCGCGTTTCACGAGCCCCGTCTCTTCGGCGTCGGGCCCCACCATGAACCCTGGCGTGTCGCACAAGAATACCAGCGGGATTCCAAACGTGCCGCAGAGCTTCATGAAGTCGCTTGCCTTGTCCGCGGCCTCGCTGTCGATAGCGCCTCCGAGGTGCATCGGGTTGTTGGCGACGATGCCGACGGACTTGCCTTCAACCCGTCCCAACGCGGTGACCATCCCAGCGCCAAAGCCGCCCCTCAGCTCCAGGACCGAATCGACGTCGGCCAAGGTCTCGATGACGCTGCGCACGTCGTAGACGCGAAGGCGATTTTCCGGAATAGCCGAGCGGAGCATACGCTGGTCCGCGCAGGTCCAGTCGGGGAGGGCGCCCTGAAAATACGAGAGGTATTTCTTCGCCGCAGCGACGGCCTCGACGTCGTCGTCCACCAGCACGTCGATCACGCCGTTGCGATACTGAGACGCCGAAGGCCCAACGTCTTCAGGCGCGTAGACACCGAGACCTCCGCCTTCGATCATCGCGGGCCCACCCATGCCGATGTTCGAAGCCTTCGTCGCAATCACGACATCGCAGCAGCCGAGGAGCGCGGCGTTCCCCGCGAAACAGCGGCCGGAGTTCACGCCCACGAGCGGAACCTTCCCGGAAAGCTCGGCGAAGTACTGAAATGCCCGGCAATCGAGGCCTGCCACGATCGCATGGTCCGTGTCGCCTGGGCGGCCGCCACCACCCTCGGAAAAAAGGACGACGGGAAGGGCGCGCGCCTCGGCGAGCTCGAACATGCGGTCCTTCTTGAGGTGATTCATCGTTCCCTGCGTCCCCGCGAGCACCGTGTAGTCGTAGGACATCACCACGCACTGCGTGCGCTTCTCTCCAAAGGCCTCCCCGTTCACACGGCCAACGCCCGCGACCATCCCGTCGGCGGGCGTGCGCCGAATCAACTCGTCGATCGACCGCCGTCGCCTCTGGGCTGCAATGACCAAGGCGCCGTATTCGACCAGGGTTCCCTCGTCGACGAGGTCCGCGACGTTCTCGCGCGCGGTGCGCTGGCCCGATTTGCGGCGCTTTGCCACGGCGTCCGGGCGGTTCTCGTCGAGACCAAATGCGTGCCGCTCGTCTACCTCGGCGAGGTCCGGCCGAACCTCGTCGCGCGACCTGGTCTCTTCTCCAGCCGCCCCCGCCTCCCGACGTGTACCTGGATCCGGTCAGCCGGGGTGTCCCCTCTCACCAAAGCCTCGATCTCGGCTTGGGCAGCTTCGAGACTGACCCCTGGCCGGAGTCGGGCGATGGCCTCAAAACTCCAACCTTCCGTGGCATGGTACCACTGGGATCCGTAGTTGTGGCCCGAAGGCACCCAAACAGGCCTTTCACCGGTGGCCGTGGGTGAAAGAAGTCCCTGCGTCCCCTCGAAAAGCCCAATCTTGAAGCGGAATTCCGGGGGCATGACCCCGATAACCGTATACGGTTGATGCTCCAGGAGAATTGTGGTTCCCAATACTCCCGGGTCGGCCCCAAAACGATCACGCCAGAGCCCATCCCCAAGGACCGCAACGAAAGTCTTTTCCGGTCCTATCTCTTCCGGACGAAACCAACGCCCCAGTTGGGGTTGAATTCCAGCGACATCGGCCAGGCTCGCCGACCCCTCGCCCACGGTGAGGTTCATGGGATCGCCGTGGCCCTGGAGGGAGCCGCCCGCATAGAAGTAGAGGGCCACATTTTCCAGCGTGGACGCATGGGCCTGCAGTTCTCTGTGTTCCGGCCCATAAAGGGACTCCGTCACCCATTCATCCCGTGAGTTCAACCGGGAAGTCCAGATGGAGACGAGACGATCCGCATCAGGGTAAGGGAGCTCACGGAGGAGGGTGGCGTCCACAACAGTATAGACCGTTGTGGTGGCGCCGATACCGAGACCCA
>RCNF010001374.1_pt1 | contig 12756 bp, 8 predicted proteins | sample 2041311 | NCBI WGS metagenome assembly RCNF01 (sample SAMN09708228, study PRJNA481090) | Marine sediment metagenome, whole genome shotgun sequencing project. | biome: marine sediment; feature: ocean; material: sediment; isolation source: Sewage treatment plant 2 marine sediment (STP2) ... | reverse complement strand
ATGTTGGCGCTAAGCGCGATGCTGTGGTTCCCCGCAATGAGATCGAAAAGATTGGTCCAGAGCAATTCAATAACCTAAAACCTGGTTGCCGGCTCCCTGTGTATGTGCTGAGAGCACCGAGAGGAACTGGAGACTTGCTCGTTTCAATCGAAAGGGGCCTCGAATTTGAAGACTGGGATCGAGCCGAAGCCTGTCTCGCCAGCAGTGAGGTGCTTGAGCTGGAAGTCATAGGCTGTAACCGCGGAGGCCTATTGGTTTTGTATGGGAAGCTTCAAGGCTTTGTCCCGAACTCGCACATTTCTGAGCTCCGGCGAGGAATGACCAATGAGCAGCGCGACTCATTTAAACGCGAGAAGATTGGGACAAACATGTTCCTCAAAGTAATTGAGGTCGATCGTAGACGGAGGCGTCTTGTCCTTTCCAGCCGTGCAACCAAGAAGTATAAACGCATGAAAAGATTGGTGGAACTTAAGCCTGACCAGGTCTTGGATGGTCAGATTGTAGAAATAGTCGATTTCGGCGCTTTTGTAGACCTGGGTGGTGTTGACGGACTCGTTCATATCTCTGAGTTAGCCTGGCACAGGGTTGAACACCCCTCGGAAGTGATGAATATTGGGGACACGGTCTCTGTTCAGGTCAAAGCAGTAGACTTGGAACGCGAGCGAATAAGTTTGAGCCGCAAATCCCTTATTCCGGGTCCTTGGGATTCGGTGAGAGAAAATTATGATCTAGGCGAATTTGTGGAAGGGACGGTCGCCAACGTTCGGGATTTTGGCGCGTTTGTATTATTTCAAGATGGGATTGAGGGTTTGATCTATAAAGACGAAATGGACCTTATGGGAGCTGACCGCCCACAGGACATTGTAAGCCCTGGAGAAAGTGTTGTTGTAAGAATTGTCGATATTGACCCTGAACGAAAACGGATGAGTCTGAGTCTTCGGCCAGCCATAGATGAAGATGAAGCTGATTGGATATTTAAGGAACAAGAAAACGCCGAAGCGATAAAAAAAGGCATTATTAACGATTTCTCTTTACTTGGAGCTGCCCATGATTCTCGCTCACAAGGGTCACCCAGCGAAATGGATGAGTCAGGCTCTCGTAGTAATTCATGAGCAGGGTTTCATGATTCATTTGGAACAAAGGATTCATAGAATACAAACGCGTATGGAAGGCACCAGATGGGCTTTTCCTAATCCCCCTGCGAAGAACTTAAGCCTTTCAATGAACCACTACATTAACATCAATTACGGGTTTTATTTGATTGCTCATTAACTAGGAGGAGTGCAAATGGCGGGGATTGCTGGAATTCTTTCATCTCAAAACCATGATCTTGTGCTAAAGATGCTTGAGAGGATAGGCCATCGCGGAACCACACAACCCAAAATATGGAATGGATCCAACGCTGCAATCGGGACTCTTGGTATATCGGCTCTGGACGAACCGCTGAGACCAACCGAGACGCCGAGCGGGTTGAGGGCTATCGTCTGGGATGGAAGACTGATCAATAATAAAGATTTGCGGAAGAAGTTGACTCTTCACGAGATGGGGGAGAATTCAGAAGCGGAAACTGTTTTACACCTTTATGAGGAGAAAGGAACGCAAGCCATCACCCAGCTTGATGGTGAATTTGCTCTGGTTATTGTGGACGGAGACCGGTTACTGATGGCTAGGGACCGTCTGGGCGTTCGCCCCCTTTACTATGGCTTCAGCAATGAAGCATTATGTTTTGCATCAGAGGTCAAAGCCATCGTCGATGTGGTAGATAGTGTCCAGGAGTTTCCTTCTGGCTGTTATCTCCTTTCAAATCAGGGGATTTATCCTTATCAGCCCTACCTCCCCGAAGCAATCCTTTTCGATGGCGCCAAGGATAGCGCCGAACAGCTTAGAGATCTGTTAGATGATGCTGTCACCAGGTGCATTCCTGGCGGAGTATATGTCGGGGTTTGGCTAAGTGGTGGAGTCGATTCAAGCCTCGTGGCAGCGATAGCACAACGCAAAACTGATCAACTCTACACTTTCTCAGTGGGTGTTGAGGGAGCGTCAGATCTTGAGTATGCGCAACGAGTGGCTAGCCACATCGGGTCAAACCACTACTCACGCATCTACGACTTGAATGAAGCATTAGAAATTCTCGATGATGTCATCTACAATCTTGAATCTTTCGATGCACCGTTGGTTCGTAGCGCAATTGGGAATTATCTCGTCGCAGGTCTCGCCGCGGACCACGTCCCCTTTGTACTATCTGGAGAAGGAGGGGATGAACTCTTTGCGGGCTATGCCTATCAGAAAGCGTACTCAAGTGACCTTGAGCTTACGCTTAGCATTCAAGGGGCGATGGAATCATTACATAATACTGCATTACAGCGTGTCGATCGCTCAGCGGCAGCTCACAAGACCAGAGCTGGATTGCCCTTTCTTGACCCGCATGTAGTGCGTTATGCGCTTGCAATCCCATCCCAATGGAAGATCCGGGGACCACAAGATATTGATAAGTGGCCTCTGCGACATGCATCAGCGGATGATCTGCCCGCTGAAGTGGTGTGGAGAGAGAAAGTCAAATTCTGGCAAGGAGCAGGGGCTTCTGATCTACTTACCGAACATACTGAGAACGAGATTGCCGATCATGATTTCAAAAAGGAACGGGACTTAGGGAACGGTATCATCCTGCGCTCAAAAGAAGAGCTCATGTATTACCGAATCTTTCGGTCCTTCTTCGGTGATAGGGTCCGATTAGAAGATATGGGAAGAACCCAATACTTATAGCACTGAGAGACGTCACCGATATTCGTTATTACATCCCTGTGGATCACGAACTCCGGCAGCATCAAAAGAAAGTTTTTCTTCTCAAAGCAATTTGGTTGTGAAAGCACAAATGTGCTTTCCTGCTTTGTCCGGCTGGAAAATCTCAAGACTTCATGGTGAAAGGATGCTAATCCCCCCATCTATAGTCCCGAAGGATATAAGCGATGCACTAAGTCGTTGGGAGAATAAAGAAGTGAAACAAGTATTGTATCGGTTGATCCACTGATCATTCCGATTTCTGATACAGGAACAGAATTCCAGCTCGATCGATTATCACCTGATGCAAAGAATAGGATTACTTGCTCATAAGATCTAAGATCGAGGTCTCTTTCTAATCACGGAGGAACGAGATCGTGGATGATTCGAAATCTAGTCTTGGAACAGTTGTCGCCGGAGCCCTTGGGGAGTGCGTACATGTCGCTGGCGTGATGAACTTCCTGCATCTTGCCGAACTAGTCGGATGGCGAACGGTCTTTTTGGGACCGGCGGTTTCCATCGATGAATTTATCCAATCCGCAAGGCGCGAGAAGGCTGATCTGGTCGGGGTTTCTTATCGGCTGACAGCAGAGACCGGCGAGCGCCTCCTGGGTGAGTTTGCCGAGGCCGCTGATGAGTTACACTCAACCGGGGTTCGCTTCGCTTTTGGCGGTACACCTTCCGTTTCTGAACGGGCACGATCCTTGGATTTCTTCGAACGGGTCTTTAACGGCACCCAACCAGTTGAAGAAGTGCTTGCTTACCTGAAGGGTCAACCATATGAGATTGGGGTGGAGTCAGATTATCCGCACACGTTGATCGACCGGATCTCCTGGAAAGCCCCTTATCCCATCCTGAGGCACCACTTCGGCTTACCAAGCATGGAAGCCACTATTGACGGGATAGCGGAGATTGCTGAATCCAAAACGCTGGATGTGATCTCTCTTGGTGTAGATCAAGACGCTCAAGCCAACTTTTTCCATCCTGAGCGGCAGGATGCTCGAGCCCGAGGGGCTGGGGGTGTGCCTGTTCGCTCTGCTGATGACTATCGCGCCTTATACCGAGCTAGTCGCTGTGGAAATTTCCCGCTTTTACGCACGTACTCAGGAACCGACGATTTCCTTCAACTGGCCGAAATGTACGTCGATACGATCAACATCGCCTGGTGCGCAATTCCCATTTTCTGGTTCAACCAGATGGATGGCCGCGGCCCCTGGGATTTGGAGGGTTCGATCAGTGAGCACCAGCGTGTGATGGCATGGTACGGGGATCAGAATATTCCGGTCGAACTGAATGAACCTCATCACTGGGGGATGCGCGATGCACCGGATGTGATATTCGTAGTTTCTGCATACCTATCGGCTTATAACGCATGTGTATTCGGAGTCCAAGATTATATCGCTCAGTTCATGTTCAATAGTCCAGCCGGAACTTCTGACGCCATGGACCTTGCCAAGATGCTAGCTTGCTTGAAAATGATAGGACAATTGGAAAATCCCAACTTTCGGATTTGGCGTCAAACACGCACCGGTCTGCTCAGTTATCCACTCGATTTGATCGAGGCGCGCGCTCATCTGGCTGCCAGTGTATATCTTCAGATGTCGTTGAAGCCTCACATCGTCCATGTCGTCGGTCATACAGAAGCCCACCATGCAGCGTCTGCAGATGATGTTGTTGAAGCCTGTAGACTCGCCCAGCGGGTAGTTGCCAATTCGATGAAGGGATTTCCCGATATGACTGCTGATCCGGTGATTCGTGCACGCGCTGATGAATTATTCACTGAGGCAACAATCACCTTGGGCGCTATTCGATCGCTAGCACCCTCAACGGTCACGGACCCTTTCACCGACCCTGCGACTTTAGCGCGTACGGTATCTACGGGCATCCTGGATGCACCGCACCTGCAGAATAACCCATTCGCATGTGGGAAGATCGTGACAGGAATAGATGGACGTGGAGCGTGCGTGACCATTGAGCCTGGAACTGGTAAGTCGGTTTCCGAGAAAGAACGTTTAGCTGAGTTTGGCTTTTAACGTACTCGGAAACCCATGATAAAGCCTGGTTTAAATTCATATAGAAAGACGAAGGAGGAAGATGATTGATGCCAAAATCGCTCTCATATGCAGTAATCGGCGCAGGTAATGGTGGAAAGGCCATGGCTGCGCACATGGCGCTGATGGGTTTCCGGGTCATGCTCTATAATCGTACCGCCGCCAAGATAGAGGCGATTAAAGAACTAGGTGGTATCCGTTTAGAGAGTTTTGAAGGCGGACCTCATGGTTTTGGAAAACTAGAGCTAGTTACATCCAATATTGCCGAAGTAGTAGCCGAGGCTGACATCATCATGGTCGTCGTACCCTCCTCGGCTCATGCAGATATTGCTGCCAAGATAGCGCCGCACCTGCGTGACGACCAAATCATCATACTCCATCCGGGAAGGACCTGTGGCGCGATTGAATTCCGGAAAGTGGTTCGCGACAAAGATTGTACGGCAAAGATCACAGTCGCCGAGGCTGAGACTTTCATATATGCAAGCCGATCCGAAGGTCCAGCTGAGGTTCGCATTTTCCGAATTAAAAACGCCGTCCCTTTGGCAGCCCTCCCAGCCACATCCACAAAAAAAGTGTTGGATATCATCAAGGATATATACCCGGAATTTGTCGATGGGCGCAATGTTCTCAATACCGGGTTGAATAACATGGGCGCCATTTTCCATCCAGCCCTTACGCTCCTAAATTCTGGGCGAATCGAGTCGACTGGCGGTGAATTTCAATTCTATATTGACGGGGTTACACCGTCTACAGCGCGTGTTCTGGAAGTGCTAGATCGCGAACGAATTACGGTAGCTTCGGCTATTGGCGTTAGAGCCCGTACCGCCCTTGACTGGCTCAGACTTGCCTACAATGTTCAAGGAGATTCCCTCTACGAAGCCATCCAAAACCAGACCGGCTATTATGGAATCAAGGCCCCTAAGACACTTAAACATCGTTATATCTTCGAGGATGTCCCCATGAGCTTGGTGCCGATCGCAGCACTTGCAAAACGCTACGGCGTGTCAGTGCGTGGCATAGAAAGCATTATCCGCCTCGCCAACTTCACCCACCGAACAGATTATTGGCGACGCGGAAGGACTCTTGATAAGCTTGGAATCGAGCAGCTGAGCGTAAGCGAGCTCACGCGATACGTGAACGAATAAATTCAACCAGGGCGGAAAAGTACAGCAGCATAACCAAGCAGCGAGTTCATATCTAAAAAAACTAGCCTTGTCTTGGGTGATCTTCTCCAGCGCGGCTCCCTTCTCAGGGGGATGGGCAGAAAGACGAAGGGATATTCATGTTGGTAATGAGCTGCTGGAGTTGTTTAGTTTCCAAACCCTCATTGGTAGGAGAAGTTTACGATAAGCCGATTCCAGGATCGCAGCTTTGAACGTGAAAGACATTTGTGTACATCACATTTTCATCTCCAGAATCAAGTGTCCGCAACTGCACACGCGTGCACCCCAGCTGGGGTTTGCCTAACGAGAGCAAATCCGCTTCAATTACAGGGCGGTCCGCACTGTTATTGAGGATCTTTCCTTTCGTTGGCAAATCAGCAACTAGCCGCAGTGACGGAGATAAATTCAATGGTACCTGTTATCAAGCTTCCATCGGAGGGGAGTAGACACCAATGAACGAGATCTCAGATTCTCCTTATCTTCTTCTACTGCGTGATAGCATTGACCCTGCACGTGTACCCTTTAGCGATCGTGGATCGAGACTGCTAGTCCAGAAATATCCCGATCGTGACCAATTCTATGTCAAACTTGCGGAGCGGTTAACGGATCTGCAGCCAGGGCTTGAAACCTATCTCTTACGTCCACCCTATATTCAGGATCTTTGCTTTATCGATGATGCTGGCATGGAATTGGCTTTCAATCTCATTACTTATCCTCACGCGATGTTCTTTCAAACACGTCTCGGAACATTCGCTCTGACTTTTCATAAATCTGACACAATCGCTATTGGGCTTCCTCCAGGTGTTCGAGCAGGCATTCGGCTTTACGCAAGCACCCAGATCTGGCAGGAGGAGGAGAATGGAGGAAGCTTGAGAGCCGTACGCAACCTCTCCTATCGCACTAATGGTCTGGTTTATAAAAACGAGATCACGCTTGCGCGTGAAGCCTATATATTGGAATTCATTCTTGAAGCTCATGATGATGCTGCAATTCATCTTAACATCCGAAGTGATTTAGCCCTAGATGGCATAGCGGTACCTTTTTCGCAGACATTGAAAGGTGCAGAGAAACGCTGGCATGAGTGGTTTGCTCGAGTTCCACAAGTAAGTGATCCCTATCGATTGCAATACTACTATTCCTGGTGGGTAATGAGCAGCAACATTGTCGCCCCCCTGGGTCATATAGCACATGAAGCGATGATGCCGTCCAAGGTCCAATATGTCGGAATATGGAATTGGGACGCGTGTTTTCACGCATTGGCTTTCCGGCATGTGGATCCCGAATTGGCCAGGGACCAATTGCGAACGATATTGAAATGCCAATTGCCTGATGGCATGATCCCCGATGCAGTTTATGACGAAGGCGTGATTGACCAGATCGACCATCCCAATCGAGCCGAGGTGACAAAACCTCCAGTCATCGCCTGGGCTGCACTTAAGCTGCATGAGATAGATCCCGATCTCGACTTCCTTCAAGAAATATACGTTCCACTTGTGCGGTGGAACGCCTGGTGGTTCTCGATGAACGACGATGATGCAGATGGATTGGCGCAGTACAACCATCCCTACTCTTCAGGTTTGGATGACAGCCCTCTCTGGGATCACGGATTGCCTGTCGAATCCCCCGACCTGAATACCTACCTATGCGTCCAAACGAGATCCCTTGCAGTTATCGCGGAGACACTAGGCATGGTTGAAGAAGCCGGAATGTGGCGGCGACGAGCATCTGCGATTACAAAACGTATGATGGAAGACTTCTTCGATAAGGAAGCGGGGTTATTTTGGGCTACACATAATCACGAGCCGATCCCCGAGACTACCTTGTTCAATCTTCTCCCATTGTGGACTGGTCAACTTCCGACTGATGTTCAGGAGCAACTGATTTCCCACCTTACTGATTCGAATGAATTCTGGACCAATTATCCCTTGGCAACAGTAGCCAAGAATAGCTCAACTTATAGCCCGAACACAATGTGGCGCGGTCCAGCTTGGGCAAACATCAACTACATCTTCATCGAGGCTCTCAGACAGATAGAGCGTCATGAACTAGCTGACCAACTGCGAGACTCCACATTGAGTTTAATCATGCTAAATGACGGTATTTATGAGTTCTACAACCCGGAAACCGGTGCTCCGGGTGAACGCGCAGTTCCCATGTTTGGATGGACCGCTGCAATTTACATCGACCTCGTTATCCAGGCTACTCGAGGATTATTACGTTAATGAAGACTTCTCCCAATGTGACGCTCCTTCATTACACAGCTCCCCCAACCATAGGTGGTGTCGAACATACGATCTATCATCATGGTCGCTTACTTATTAGAAAAGGATTCAAAGTATCAGTCATCTCAGGTCGCGGGGAGACCTGGGATCCACGCCTAAGACTGCAAATGATACCAAAATTTGATTCTAAGCATCCTGAAATTGTCACCATCACAAGGGCCCTGGAGGATGGACACATACCGGAAAGCTTTGCCTCCTGTCAGAAGCAATTATATGCAGCCCTACAAGCAGCTCTAGAGGGCGAGCATGTATGTTTGGCTCACAACGTCCTGAGCCTACATTTCAACCTCCCCCTCACGGCTGCAATCCACCAACTGATTGACGATGGAATCCCCACACGGTTTGTCGCATGGAACCATGATTTCTCGTGGACAGATCCAGCACAACAAAACAAGATGCATGATGGCTTTCCATGGGACCTACTCCGGAAACCTAAAGATGAATTGACATATGTGGTCGTTTCCGAGGATCGCCGTACTGAGCTTGCCAAGCTCTTGGGCTTAAGAAAATCGCGCGTACGAACCATTCCCCCCGGTGTAGACTTAAGTCGTTTCTTCCGCTTGAGGCCAACCAGCAGGGAAATTATTAACAAATTCGAACTGCTTGAAGCAGATTTACTCCTTCTCCTACCTGCCAGGATTACCGAGTTAAAAAATATTGAACTGGGTATCCAAGTAGTAGCCTCTTTACATAGACTTGGTTGCGATGCTCGATTAATCGTCACTGGTCCGCCCGACCCCCATGATGCCCGTAAAAACTCATACTTAAAACACCTTGAAGCTCTGAAAAAGAGATTGGAAATCGAAGAAGAGGTTATCTTTCTATCTATGCATGACATAGAGTCAAGAGAATTATTCCATGTAAGCGACGACGTGATTACCGATTTATACCAAGTCTGTGATGTGCTCTTCTTCCCGAGTAAATCTGAGGGGTTTGGGATTCCGTTGCTAGAGGCAGGGCTCGCTCGTATTCCGGTTTTCTGCTCGGATATTCCTCCCTTCCATGAATCCGCTAAAGATTTTGTGAATTTCCTTCAGGTCGATGACGAGCCGTTTGAAATCGCTCAGCAAATTCTGGACGTACTGTCTCATGATGAGACGTATGCCCTGCGTCAGCGCGTGTTATCACAATATCGCTGGCCAGGCATCATGGACCAGCATGTAGTACCGCTGATTCATCGTTTGGTCAGACAGAGCAAGCGCTGAACGCGAAGATGAAGGATGGACAGAGATAAAGAAAACGTCATCATTGGGTAAACCACAACTGTTTGTTCATCAGCAGTAGCCGAAACCTCAAAGTCAGCATGATAAAATTCTATTGAATCGTTCCAAACTTGGTAGTTTACCTCATGACGAAACTGGATATTGACCTTTGACCATTTTAATTACAGTCCTCATTCGCTAACCCTCGGAAGCCACCCTCACACTAACAAGCGCCTCCGGGTGGTCATAAACGGAGGTACTTTCATGACGAACCCTATGTTCGATCTTTTACTTGCTATGGTGCAAACCGCACTTGAACGCGAGGATTACGACGCTGCCGTCGAGCTCCTTCATTCCCATCGACCACAGGACCGAGCAAACGCGATTTCGGAATTGGAAATCAAAGAACAGGTGGCGTTACTTTCGAAGCTGGACGAAACTATCTCCGCTGACATCATCGAAGACCTGCTGAATTTGAATTTTCGTCTACGAGGTACTATCTTTCCTGAAGCTTTTCTCAAAAATGGTTCCCATGACTAATTCGCTCCCGAACCTCGATGGAACCCGACCAGCAAATAACCAGAACGCCCTAACCCTTTACGGACCCGGCCAGGAGCCCTCGTACAAAGTAGCGCTGGAAGGCGAAGAAGACGATGATCGGCAGCGCCATGGAGATGAAAGCTGCAGCAGTGAGCAACTGCCAGCCCGACCCAAGCGATGTGACCATGTTACTAATCTGATAGGTCAGCACCGGGTTGGTTCCTCCAAGAAATACCAAAGCCACCAGCAGGTCATTCCACACCCATAGGAACTGGAATATAGCTAGCGCAGCGATTGCCGGCATCGCCAGCGGCAGCGCCAGACGGCGAAAGGCTGTCCAGTGATTCGCGCCGTCCAGATAGGCCGCTTCAAAGAGTTCGCTCGGCAGCCCTCCCAGGAAGTTGCGCATCAAATAGATCGCATAGGGCAATCCAAAGCCTGTATGGAAGAGCCACACGCCCAAGAACTGACCGTTTAAACCCAGCTGCGCGTAAATCCGCGAGATGGGGATTAAGGTCATCTGCAGCGGCACAACCTGCAGCCCTACCAAGATGGCGAACATCACCTGACGGCCTTTGAAATCGAGCCATGAAAATGCATAACCGGCGAACGCGGCGACCAAGATGGGCAGGATCGTCGCCGGTAATGTCACGATCAAGCTGTTTACAAGCGCGCGACCCATGCCGCGTGGGTTCAGCAGGTCGGTGATATTGCAGTTAAGATCCAAAGCCTGCTCTCCAGCGGCACACGCTTCTCGGTATGTCCCTGTTCCGCGATACCCCACAAACGCATCGATATAGTTATCAACGGTGAAACGCGGTGGTGCGCTGATCCCGGAGATGCGCTTCATGTAAACGGCAATATCGGCGGCAGCTTGCGCTTCAGGAATGGGAACATCTTTCATGTGTGGTTCACCGTCGATGTCCTTGCGCAGCATCGCCAGCAGTTGAAGCGAGCGTGGATATTTATCGACCACCGCCGGGTCGGTGAGATCGGCATCGGCAATCACAGTTCCATCCGAACCATGGCAAGAGGCACAGTATTGTTCATAAGCGTCGGCGCCCTTCGGTGCTGAGAGCACGGTCCACCAGCCGGTAGAATTTACGTCCTGGAATGGTCGAAACGATGTTACTAGAAGACCCATGGTGGGGATCAGCCAAACAAGACATAATCCGATGATGACCAAGTGCAGCGGGATTTTGCCCAGAATATTGCGGACCTTATCCTTATTCATCGCATCGCCTCCTGTTCGAGGAAGCGGCGTACGTTGAGATAGATGAAGGGAATGATCAACACGATGAGCACAACTGACACTGCGGTGCCGCGCCCGGGGTTGAAGTTAACGTACATCTCTGTGTACATGCGGTTGGCGATCACGTCCGTGCCAAAGTTCCCGCCTGTCATCACATAGACCAGGTCAAAGAGCTTAAGCACATTGATGACCATGGTCGTGACCACGACGATGATGGTCGGCATGATCAAAGGTATGGTGATCTGCCTGAAGACTCTAAATTCGTTGGCGCCGTCGATACGCGCCGCTTCGAGCAATTCCTCAGGCACTCCTGCCAACGCTGCAGCAAGGATCGTCATACTGAAACCCGTCCAGATCCAAACCCCGACGACGATCAACGCTAGCGTGTTAATCTTCGGTGTAGAGAGCCACGCAATCGGATCAAATCCCAGGCTGGTTACAATCGCATTGAGCAGGCCGATTTGAACCTGGGACGTACCGAATGAATAGACAAACTTCCAGATCACACCCGCGCCCACAAACGAGATCGCCATGGGCATAAAGATGATCGCCTTGGCGATAGACTCATAGCGAACGCGGTCGGCGAGAACAGCAACTAACATACCCAACATAACTGTGCCTGAAACCATAAGCACAACCCATTTAATGTTGTTCCCGTAGGATGATGCCCAAAACGAGGTCCAAGCAGATTCTGGTGAGCTTAGATCTAACTCGGCTAGTAACGCATACCGGTAATTCTCAAAAATCCCCCAGCAAGGCTCGCCGTCTCTACACGTGGCCGCGGCTGTGTCCGTCCCATCCTTATTCTGCAGGCTCAGGTTAAAAGTATTGAACATCGGATAAACGATGAAAAAAGACATTAAAAGCAACGCTGGCGCCAGGTAGAACCACGGTATCATCCGACCTTGCTTCATAATTTCAGGGACTCTTCGAGGCATGATCACCCTCCTACCTACCAAAAGACCTTATGATGTTAATTCATATGTATGAGTAGAATGACGGTTGGTATATTCTTGCAAACCTTGACTGCTTAAAGTGAGGAATTACACATATAAAATTACCAAAGCATCTCCGGAAAGGCAAGAAAGCTACTGGGGGCGCTCCAAGGTGGAGGCGCCCCCAGGTTTTGCTAAGGCTTATTGCAATGCTTCAGCCGCTACGTCCGCCGCTTCATCCAGCGCCGCATCGAGGTCGGCGCCATTGACATAGTCAACGATCGCTTTCCACTCAGCGCTTCCGAAGCCACCTGGGATCGTATCGCCAATGTCGGGTGTAAAGCCTTCCGCACCAGCAAGAATCGCAGCCTTCTTCAGCAACGAGACGTCGGTATACGCCGCTGCACCTGCGGTGTTGGGGGTCAGATCAAAACCAACCTGGGCCCACATCTTGCCACCGCGCACACTGCTCAGATAAGCCACCAGGGCTTGCACGGCCGGTTTGTCGCTGAAGGACATCATCCAGTCCGAGCCACCCTGCAGACCCTGCGCA